>PDWI01006174.1_pt1 | contig 15167 bp, 18 predicted proteins | sample 1430891 | NCBI WGS metagenome assembly PDWI01 (sample SAMN01162508, study PRJNA174530) | Oral metagenome, whole genome shotgun sequencing project. | biome: Marine environment; feature: Marine mammal; material: Swab sample of the gingival sulcus; isolation source: swab sample of gingival sulcus... | reverse complement strand
CTCGCTATTTACCGAAAAGCTGTATTTCTATTTCTGTGTACATAGGCATAATCCCTCGTCTATTCGTTCAACCTAATATAAAAACATATAACGTCACAGTATAGCTACGAAACAGTATATATCTTATTGTGTAAAATTTAAAAAAATACAACATTTTTTCGGGTGGAGAGAATAACTTTTTATTTATCAATAATTTATGGGTAAAAATCTTCCTTGATGTTCAATAAAAAATGGACTCCATTCAAAAATGAAGTCCGTTTAGTTTAAAAAAATTGATTATTTATTTTCTTGTAATCTTAATTATTTTTTTCTCTTCTTTCTCGAAGAAATCATATCCAATCATTTTAATATCAATGGTTTCATAATTATAGTGCGGGAAAGTCTCTTGGGCAGCTGCAAGTTCCTCTGTCAGGTCGCCCCCCTTGAGGAATATATACTGCCCATCAGGACGGAGTAAGCCGTCAGTCCAGCCGATTAATTTTGAAACCGGGGCTACTGCCCTTGCGAAAATGAAATGGAAACTTTGCAGATATTTCTTGTCATCTAATAATTTTTCTACTCTTGTGCATAATCCTTCTATATGCTTCAAGCCCGTGTGTTTCCCTAACATATCAGCAATTTTTACTTTCTTTTGTATCGAATCCACTAATAGCATTTTAATTTCGGGGTGAGCTATTTTCAAGGGTATTCCCGGAAATCCGCCACCTGTGCCAATATCCATACATCTTGCCTTGTCAGGAATATCAATGTATTTAGCTATTGCAAGGGAGTGCAAAATATGTCTATCCCAAATATTTTCGGTATCTTTTCTTGATACCATATTGACCTTTTCGTTCCAATATATAAATTCTTTTGCAAAGCGTTCGAAACTTGCCAATTGCTCTAGGTCAAGTACTATTCCGTTTGATGAACAGAGTGTCCAAAATTCTGATTTTTGCATTATTTAGTCTTAATATTATGAATTGTAAATCCCTGTTTTTCTAAAATTTCACGTGTGATATCCTTTCGCACCCAAAGGCGTTCTTCGGTCAGAGTATCAGTCGGCAAATTCATATTCATCGCAAATATTGCATGACGATTATGTTTTTGCACTATTCCTACGTACCATGCGATATTGTCGTTGCTTCCTTTGTTGAAGATTTTACCCGTTTTAGTTCGCAAAGTAAAATCCTCTGTTTCTGTTTCAATCATCACTTTCAATACGGAATCAATTACATTCTTTTTGAAAGGCAATTCGTAAGCTGTTAATCGTCTTAGAAATTCTACCTGCTCCTCCGCTGAAATCACAAAACTTCCGTCTTTCCAAAAATCCTCCAAATCTCCTTTTTGGTGCATATTTCCGTAGCAGTCGATAGATTCGATAATTCTCTCTAAGGTATCAGCACCGATTTGGCGGCATACTTCCTGAAAATACCAGTCCGATGAAGTTTTATACGCTTCACTAAGCGTTAGTTTCTCTCCCCGGTTTTTTGATGAGTGAAATTCTTCCTGCCAAATCAGCGTATCTCCATCAAGAGATTGGATTTTGCCATATTCTAAACCAATCAATGAAAATAGAACTTTGATTGTCGAAGCCGGAATAAATTCCTCTTTGCAACGGATAGGGTTTGAAAAGAAAATTCGTTCTTTATCCGTATCCAATAGGTAAAAGCAGCCTTCCGCTTCGTATTTTTCAAATACCTTATCCCATTTCGGCATATTCCGCGGTTCGCTTCTGTCTCCGCATGAATTCAGCGATAAACCTATAAAAGTTATTAGTAAAGCCGGAATTATTAGTAATTTAGTAAATCTTAAATTCACTTTATTCTTCCCCCAAAAAACAAAAAGTACGAAACGTCTTTGATTAGGTGATATTGTAGTTTTTAATCTAATGTCAGGACTCCAAAAAAATAGTTGATAGAAAATTAATTTTGAATGTTTTATAATTAGCTAAAACTATTTTTATTTTACGTACGTATATAGATTGTTATTTAAGTTATGTTTGATTGAAATTGAGGTTTTAAAATGAAAAATTTAATTATATATGCCCACCCGAATATGCCAGGATTTAGTGGAAAAGCATTAGATAGAGTAGTAGAAACATTAAAAGCAAAAGGCGACGAAGTAATCGTAAGAGACCTTTATAAAATTGGCTTCAACCCTATATTAACAGCAAAAGAAATGGCGGATATTCAAAAAGGAAAAATTTTTGATGATGTCAAAGTAGAGCAGGATTTTATTAGGGACGCAGATATAATAACATTTATATTTCCAATTTGGTGGGCGGATATGCCTGCAATCCTAAAGGGTTATATAGATAGGGTATTTGCTCATGGTTTTGCGTACAAATATGACGAAACAGGACCAAAGCCTCTACTAACAGGGAAAAAAGCCATTATCATCACCCCGACAGGTGGAACAGAAGAAATGTTAGATAAAATAGGTATGCTCGATGCACAAAAATTGACCATAGTTGGGAATAAATTTTCTTTCACAGGGATTGAAGTTATTGAGCATAAATATTTCTTCGGTAATCCGATGATGAATCAAGATAGAATTTCTTCACTTCTCGACGAAGTAGAAGAGTTAATGAAAAAAATCTAAATTCTTGAATGAAATATTATAGTATAATTATTAAGAGCTGCTTTGTGTAGTTCTTTTCTTTTGTAAAAAGGACTAATGTTTCAGCAGTTGGTTTTGAGCATAACAATACGCAAAAAAATGTATCTTGCCCGTAGTTATACATTTTTAATCGATCTCAATATTTTGCTAATTAGTCGCTTACATTTCCTCTATTTTGTAACCAACACCGCGGATGTTTCGGATTAATTTCCCTGCATCACCTAATTTTTCACGGAGATTTTTAATGTGTACATCAACTGTCCTATCTAGAACTCCCTTGTCGTAGTTCCCAAGATAATCAAGAATTTTATCTCGTGAATATACCCAGCCTTTTCTTTCTGAAAGTAGGCGTAAAATTTTAAATTCTGTTGAAGTAAGTTCAACTTTTTCACCGCTTACAGATACGGAATATTTTTGTAAATCTATCTCTAAAATCCCCGCAATGGAAATTTTTTGAGTACGGTTTGCTTTTTCTTCCCGCCTCATTACAGCTTTAACACGTGCTACTAATTCTCTAGGTGAGAATGGCTTAGTGATATAATCGTCTGCTCCTAATTCCAAGCCTAAGATTTTGTCAGTTTCATGCGAACGTGCGGTAAGCATAATTACAGGAATATTTGAATATTTTTCTTCTGCTTTTAGGTATTGGCAAATCTCGAATCCGTCGGCATCTGGCAACATCAAATCAAGAATAACCAAATCAGGAGTACTAAGTTTCAAGTATTTGAATAGCCCCTCACCATCACCAAAACTTTTTACTCTATAACCGGCCTTTCTAAGATGTAGAGAGATAAGCTCGACTATATCTGGTTCATCATCAACTATGACTAAGGTCTTTGTTCCACTCGTTTTCAAAGGTGGTATTTCAAATTCCTGTTCTTTTTCTTCAGTTACATTTTCCATTTTCAATTCCAACAATTGCAAAAAACAAAATTAACAATATTTTGTTAATTTTCTGTTAATTATTAAAATTAGCAAGATAAGTATTATTTGTTTTATATTTATGATTGAGTAAACACATACTAAGATTCCCATTTGAAAAAAATGGGAATCTTAGTTGTTCGATAGGATTAGTTTGTCTTTTTACTTTCCACCGCTTAAATAGCGGATACATCTATGTTTAGATATTATTTAGTTATCAGCTTTGTAGCTTCTCTAAGTTGGGACGGCGAAGGGAAGCTACAAAGATTTATGTTTACTTCTATATTATATCGACCAAGATTTCTTTTGGTTTTTCAGGTTCTTTTTTGTCGATTGTAATGTCTAATATTCCATTGTTGTAATTAGCTTTTATGCTATCGTTGACTATATTTTCAGGAAGCATAAAAGTTCTTGTAAAAGTTCCGTAACTTCTTTCTGTTCTGATATATAGCTTTTCTTTTCTAACTGTTTCTTCACTTTTTGTTTCATAAGACGCTTTTTTCTCTCCTTTAATGATGAGTAAATTATCATCATTAATTGTTACAGTTACATCTTCTTTTGCGATACCGGGCATCTCCGCAGATAAATAAATTTTATTTTCATCTTCACTGATGTCGATTTTCGGTGAGAAGTTTGCTGAAACACATTGACTTGCTGAGTCGAATGTACGCATTGCTCTTTGCATATCTCTTGCCATCATATCCATTGCTCTGAATGGATTTACTCTTACGATTCCCATTTTATTTTCTCCTTATTAATTAATATTTACTTCAATTTGTTTTGGTAATTCCGATTCTTTAATACCGATGTTTATTTTGAGTACCCCATTAACAAAATCTGCTTTTATGTTTGATTCATCGTAGGTTTCAGGTAGTAAAATTTTTCTTGTAAATTCACCAAATTTTCTTTCAGTTCTGTAGTATGTTCTTTCATTTTCGCTTTTCACTTCTTCGTCTTTCCGTTTGCTACCGGATATTGTCATCACGTTTTCATCATCAATAACAATCTTGATGTCATCTTTTGAAATTCCCGGCATATCAGCGAAAATTGTAATCTTCTTGTCTTCATTGATAATATCAATCTTTGGTAGAAAGCCATCGTTTCTAACTTCTTCTTTGTCATTGTGTGCCAACTTTGAAATTGCTTCCATATATCTCATAGGATCGAACAACATTTTACTTCCGTACATTTTATACCTCAAATTATATATTTAACATTTATTTTTTCATAATGAACACTTCGTCTTGGCTCCATGTTCTTATTCATGTAACTCAATTATCGTTACGCAATATACATTACGAATACCGTGCCAAAACAAATTTAATGACTTTTTGTCTATATTCTTGACAAAATGGCAAGAATATATTATCGGCAATAATGCCATATAGTCAAAATAAGCGACAATCTGTCATGCTTTAATATTGCAGGGTAATTTGTCGGGACTAATATAAAAAAAATATATGATTTCTATAAAAGAATGCAACCGCACATCAAAAAACTCGTTATATATATATAGATATTTAATGGCAATTATACAGAGAGGTATATGATGAAAATGATTACAAAATTTTTTAGTCTGACTTTGATTATCTGCATGACGGTTTTAATGAATTCATGTGGTGATTCTACTTATTATCAAGGTGGAAACGCAGAAGTCCGTAGAGATAATATTGTTCTGCCATATGATAACTGGGTTCCTAACAAGGATTATGACTATCAATGGTATCAGGAATTTCAATTATCTGGTTGGAACTTATCTGAAAACGGGGTAATCGTTGCCTTTCAAAAAAATAGATATGGGTCATGGGAATCACTTCCGATGTCGACAGTGCTATGGACAGAAAACGGAACTATATATTCCGAAGAACTTTGGTACTCATTTACAGATGATGGTAGATTTTTGGTATTTGATTACAGAAATACGCACCCCGAAACTCCTATGCCTCCTACGGTAGATATTCCGATTAAGCTATTTATCATTGATGATTATTTATATTCATCAATCAAGCAGGAAGGAATTGATATTAATAATTTCGACCAATTCCGTGCAGCTGTTGATGCGTCAGAATATGATGTTCGCGAAGTAGATTTTGAACTAAAGAACTGATAAAAATTAATCTTTGCAAAAAAATATATTTGTTTTCATAAATATATTTCCTTTTAGAAGCCTCTTTGGGGCTTCTTTTTTGCGTTCTCAATTTGCTAATAAATATGTTTGAATTGCCCCTGTCTGCTAAAAAATTTGTAATTTTGTAGATTGTGTTGTAAGTTAAGGTAGGAATATGATAGATAAATTAAAGTCAATTATTGATAGGTATAACGAGGTTGAGCAATCGCTGAATGACCCGAATCTTGCCTCTGATATGAAAAAATTTACTCAGGCGAACCGTGAATACAAACAGCTTCAACCATTAGTAAAAGCTGCGACGGATTATCTGAATCTAATTGAGGACATATCTAATAACAAGGAGATGATGGCTGATAAATCCGAAGACCCGGAAATACGTGAAATGGCGAAAGAAGAATACCAAGAACAGCTAATCGAGGTTGAAAAACAGGAAGAGGCATTACGAGTTCTCCTAATTCCGAAAGACCCTAATGATATGAAAAATTGTATCATGGAAATTCGGGCAGGTGCAGGTGGTGATGAGGCCGGAATTTTTGCAGGTGATTTATTCCGTATGTATAAGCTATACTGTGAGAAAAACGGATACAAACTACAAGTTCTTTCATTCAACGAAGTCAATGTTGGCGGTTTCAAGGAAATTGTTTTTCAAATTGAGGGTGATGATGCCTATGGTCATTTCAAATTTGAATCCGGTGTTCACCGTGTCCAGCGTGTTCCTGAAACTGAATCACAGGGGCGTGTGCATACATCAGCTGCATCAGTTGTAGTTTTGCCGGAAGTAGAGGATATTGATTTTGAATTGAATATGAATGACTTGCGTATCGACATCTACCATGCAGGCGGACACGGCGGGCAGAATGTCAATAAGGTAGCAACTGCCGTGCGTATAGTCCATCTTCCTTCTAATATCATGGTTGCTTGTCAAGAAGAGCGTTCACAGCTACGCAACAAGGAAAAGGCAATGACTTTGCTGCGTTCTAAACTTTACGAAATAGAATTGGCAAAGCAACAGAGTGAAACAGCAGATGCTCGTAAATCAATGGTGAAAACCGGCGACCGCTCCGATAAAATTCGTACATATAACTTCCCGCAAAACCGTGTTACAGACCACAGATTAGAAGGCGATGCGAAAAACTATTCGCTACAGGAAATTATCGAGGGTAAAATTGAGACTCTGATGGAAAACCTAAAAATTGCCGAGAATACTGAGGCTTTGAAACAGGGGTTAAGCTAAGAAATATCTTGAGAATATTGGAAGGTTTTGGGGAAATGGGGTAGTAATGTTTAAAGCAACAAAGCATACAATCATAAATGGCGATTGCAGGAAAATGACGGAGTTAAAGGATAATTCGGTTGATTTGGTTGAGGTAAGTTAGGAGATAATTTCGTATGGCAAATTTTCCAACAAAGAATAAATACGGGCAGTATTTTACCCCTGAAATTATTGCTGATTTTATGATTAGTTTAGCTGATATTGACTCTAACTCCAAAGTTTTAGAACCGTCCTGTGGAGAGGGGTTTTTTTTATGAAAGAATTTGGAAATACAAATCACAAAATATATCAAGGAGATGTAATAGAAATTCTTCAAGACTTTATTGATGATAAAAGTATTGATTTGATTTTTGTAGATCCTCCTTATAATATTGGTAAAAATTTTAATGGTCTAAAAGATAAATGGAATGATGATGAAAGTTATTTGAATTGGTGCTATAAGTGGATTGATTTGTTATTACAAAAATTAAAATCGACAGGAAGTTTATATATTATGACTTCAACTCAATTTATACCATATTTTGATATTTATTTACGAGATAAGATAGAAATCTTATCTCGTATTGTATGGTCGTATGATAGCTCAGGCGTACAGGCAAAAAAATATTATGGTTCAATGTATGAGCCTATACTTTTCTGTGTTAGTGATAGAAATAACTATACTTTTAATTCTGATAATATATTAGTTGAAGCCAAGACAGGTTCAAAAAGAAAATTGATTGACTATCGTAAAAATCCACCTCAACCTTATAATACCAAAAAAGTTCCTGGCAATGTATGGAATTTCCCAAGAGTGAGATATAGAATGTCGGAATACGAAAATCATCCTACTCAAAAACCGGTTGCACTCTTAGAAAGAATAATTAAAGCAAGTACAAATGAAGGCGATATTGTATTAGACCCTTTTTCAGGAACTTTTACCACATCTTTTGTTGCCAAAAAACTTAATCGGAAAAGTATTGGAATAGAAATAAATGATGAATATGCTAAAATTGGCATAAGGCGAGTTTTAGAACAGTTTAATCTTAATGGCGAAAGTTTGATGCCTGAACCAAAATCTTATCAAATCAAACACACACAACAAAGGGCATTATTCTAATAGGAACATAATATGAAACATGATTTTACAGAGAAAATAAGAGAGATATTAGAAACACATTTTGGAGAAGATACTGAGCAAATTTTCAGAAATAGTGAGCTACTTCAGTATCTAAATATAAAAACAGTTTCAGCAAGTAGAGGTTCTAAATCAAGGGGAAGTTTTGCCAATATTTACGCTATCTATGTTTTAATAGAAGATTATATAAACAAGGGCTTTCATAAGAAAAAAGAATATTCAAAATATGACGGAGCAATATTTTCAGAGCTTCTAACAAGGCAAAGAGAATTGCCATTTGGAGCAAAATTACAAAATCACGCATTAAATCACAGAATGAATCAAGAGTTTAAAAAGCATTTTCCAACCTGTGATTTTATTCCAATAATAAGACTTGTAGAAACTAAAAGGTATTGGATAAATGAAAATTTATTAATTGTAAGTGCCAATAAAAAAAAGTTCAATATAGCAGAAGCAACTATTGAAATTATTGATAAATATATTGAAACAAAGAAAAGTGCTTTTGAAAATTTTATAAAAACAAGTGAGAAGTTGAAAAATATTAACACCGAAGATGCTTATAAATTAAAAATTTTTATTTTATCTTTGCTTAAACCAAATGTTGATGCTCGTATTTTTGAAATTGTAAGTTTTTCTATTTTAAAGTATTATTACAAAGAACAAAGTATATTTTGGGGATACACATCTGACACTATCGAAGAAGATTATTTAAAACTTTATAAAACAGGAAGGACAAATGCTAATGATGGTGGTATTGACTTTGTTATGAAACCACTGGGAAGATTTTTTCAAGTAACAGAAACCACAGATGTAAAAAAGTATTTTTTAGATATTGATAAACTTGAAAAATTTCCTGTAACGTTTGTTATTAAATCCTCTTTGTCACTTGATGAGTTGAAAGAAGTTATAAAAGAAGGTGCAACTGAACAATATAAAGTGGAAAAAGTGGTAGAAAAATATATGAACTGTATAGAAGAAATAATAAACATAAATAGTTTAGAGCAAATTTTAGAAACTGTCGAAAAAGAAAATAATCTGGAAAATGTTTTATCTGAAATCATAAAACAAAGTAAAGTTGAATTTAATTACGAAGCGGAGAATACAGATATTTAGAAAAAACTCTTGTCATAAATTATACCAGCGAGCCATTTGAAAAATACATTATAAAACCATGAAAAACTTACTAATAATAGCATACTATTTCCCGCCGGCAGGGGGTGCCGGAGTTCAGCGGATTTTGAAATACACAAAGTATTTACAGAATTACGGCTGGTTGCCCCATATCCTAACTGTTACGCCCGAATCGCATGAGGTAAAGGACGAAACATTTATGGCGGAAATCCCTGAAAATACGATAATTCATCATTCAAAAATCCTTGAGCCATATAACATTTACCGATTTCTAACGGGGAATAAGAATAAATATATTGACGTTAATTCGATTAAGAAAACTGGACGTAACAAATCTGTAAAAGATAAATTTGCTGAGTTTGTGCGAAGTACATTTTTTATTCCTGATGCCCGTATGTTATGGCGGTGCAATGCGATAAGAGAGGGCGTAGAGCTTTGTAAAAAATATAATATTAATGCGATTTATAGTTCTTCTCCGCCTTATACTTGTGAAATTATTGGTAGGGGTATCAAACGAAAAACTGGTTTACCGTGGCTTGCTGGCCCCCGTGATCCTTGGACGGGATATATCTCTGCTCCTGATAGACCTGCGATTTCACGTGCGATTGATAAGAAGATGGAACGAAGTGTTTGGAACGAAGCAGACGGAGTGGAAGTCGCTTGGCCAGGAATTATCGAAGATGCTATACGCAAATATCCTGAATTAGAAACAAAACGTAATCGTTTCTTCCATAATCCGAATGGGTTCGATACAGATGATTATCCGCACGTGGACACCATTCACAATGATAGATTTATACTTACTTATACGGGGTCGCTTTTTGGAAAAGCCAGTCCTGAATTCATATTAAAAGCTATCGAGAAAGTTGTTGCTGATGGTAAAGTTGATAAGGATAAAATCTTATTGAGAGTCATCGGACGCTATGGTAGTATAGAGCAGAAAATGCTTGAATCTTCTACAATTAAGGATAGTATTGAGCTTATACCATACCTGCCACATAAAGAAAGTGTTGAATATTTATTAAAATCGGATAGTCTTCTAATGCTCTGTTCGGGAACGGCTTACACGAATTTAATTGTTCCCGGGAAGTTGTATGAATATATGGGAGCAAGTAAACCAATTCTTTCAATTTCGCCGGAGGATAGTATGGTTGCAAAAATTATTTCTGAAACGGGAACAGGGTTCAATGCTGACGAAAGTAATATTGATAAGATAGCTGAAAATTATTTGAAAATTTATCAAGCATGGGAAAGCGGAACAAGCTGTATCAAACCAATCCCAGAAAAAATAAAACGCTATGAACGTACCGAATTAGCTAAAAATCTTGCGGAATTTCTTAATATTATCAGTAAAATAAAATGAGAAAGTATTTTACATACTTAATAATTCTGCTCGCAATCTTCACCATATCATGCGAAACGAAAAATGATATACAGCCCAAACCGCAGAAAGTAATCAGACAAGGTTTTTCGATGGGAACTCATCTCGAAGTACAGATTGTAACAGACGATAAAGCCAAAGCTGATTCTGCTATCACAGCAGCATTTACCGAAATCCAGAGAATTAATGATAAATATTCCACCTACCAAAAAAATAATTATATATGGAATATGAATCAAATAGATACCTTTATGGTTGATGATGAAACCGTTTATCTTTTGAATATGTGTGATTCTATTTATAATATTACAGAAGGCAGGTTTGATGCAGCAGTCGGCAATCTTATTAAATTGATTGGTTTTGAGGGCCAATCCCCCCATCTTCCTCCGCAGGATAGTATTGACATGATTTTATCTAAAACGGGGTGGAAAAATGTAGATATTTCCCAGCTACCTATGCTTATCAAAAAAAATGGAGTTGCTATCAATTTTGGCGGTATAGCAAAAGGCTATGCTGTTGATAGAGCTGCCGAGCTTGTTCATAGTTTCGGTTTTGATGTTTATATGGTAAATGCCGGTGGTGAAATTCAGGCGAAAGGAAAAGATTGGGCGATAGGTATATCTCATCCTCGTAAACAGGGTGATATACTTGGTGCGGTTATGCTAAAAGATTTATCTATCGCAACTTCGGGAGATTACGAACAGTTTTTTAACTCTGATGAAAAGCGGTACAGTCATATAATAGACCCTGTAACGGGAATGCCCTCCAATACGTGCCAAGCAGTTTCCATTGTATGTGATGACTGTATTTTCGCTGATGGTATAGCTACAGGTATATTCCTGCTTGGGACTAAAAAAGGTATTGAAATTATTAATGGTATTGCTGATATTGAAGCACTTTTGGTTTCAGCAGATGGAGAAATTTTTGAATCATATAATTTTGGTTCATATTTCCGAAAATAATCCTAATCCTAAGTAAATCATTGAACTATAAATAAATAACAAGCTAAGATTGTAAATGCAGAGTTTATAAAAATTCAGAAAAATATAAAAAATGTGGAAAAAAACTTGCTATTTCCAAAAAAAGTCGTAATTTTGTAGTTCTGTAATTGACATGGAGATAATGATGAATGCTATTGATATAGTAAATGAAATGGCAAAAGAGCAAGCAATTGCCAATCGCAAAGAAAGAGACGGCGATAAATTCGTCGAAGTTCCTGAAGTTGCACCAGGCGACACAGTAAACGTTGCGGTACGTGTAGTGGAAGGCGAAAAAGAAAGAATCCAAAATTATAAAGGTATCGTAATTGCTGTACGTGGTTCAGGTATTAACAAGAGCATGACTGTTCGCAAAATTTCCAGCGGTATCGGGGTAGAAAAAATATTCCCTATTTACTCACCTATGCTTCAATCTATTGAAATCTTACGTAGAGGTAATGTACGCCGTGCGAAATTGTACTACCTACGTGGTATGACTGAAAAACGCGTTCGTGCGAAAATCAGCTGATAGCTGTATTTATCTTTTCAAGTTTACAAATGAGCAAATCGCCAAAGGCGGTTTGCTTTTTGTGTAACCATTTGTAGTATATTTGAATAATATGTAGAGACATTATATGAGGTTTTTCGATGTATCAGGCATACCAACTGAGTTTTACAAAATCAATTAACTGCAACAAATAAAATCTTTACATCGTGCAATAATATCTTTTAGCCTACGTTATTATAACTATAGATAGTTATACTTTTAAAAAAATTAATAGGTATTGATATGAAAAGAAAAGCATCAGCAATTTGGGTTGGCGGTGGCATGACCGGCTCCGGTAAATTGGCAATGGAAAGTGGCGTATTTACTGAACAGCCTTATTCATTCTCATCACGTTTTGAAACTACCGGGGAACAGCCTAGCACCAATCCTGAAGAGTTAATTGCAGCTGCTCATGCAGGTTGTTTTGCCATGGCACTGTCGTTTGGTTTAGAAGGAGCTGGATTTACTCCCGACTCATTAAATGTAGAAGCTGAAATAGATTTTGTGAAAGTGGGCGAAGAATTTGAAATCACAAAAAGCACTCTTAATTTGAATGCAGTGGTTCCAAACATCGAAGAATCCCAATTCATGGAAATAGCTCATGGGGCTAAATCAGGCTGTCCAATTTCTAAAGTATTAAATTGTGAAATCGTATTGAATGCGAATTTGGTTTAATCCAAGATCTCAATTTTAACCTCAAGTCCTTCTTTTATTTCGAAGGACTTTTTTTATTACATTGTCCCTCTCTCTTAGTCAAATAGGATTCAGACCATAGGGTTGCCGGTTCTAATATCTTCTAAGAATCGAAAATCTAATTACCAATCTTCACAGCTCCAAACATTGCATTAGCCTGAATTGTGAGATATGGTTGCTTCAAATCAAATTTGTTTCTTGATATATTTTCGACTGACCCAAGTGTAGATTGCGGTTTAATCAGTACATTCCAATCCATGGGCAAGAGTATTTGTACTTCGCCAAATGCAGCGTTTATTTCCAAAGTTCCGGGAGTATTCGATAGAATGGCATTCCGTAAATCAATCCTTGTTGCTCCAAAAGTTGCAGAAGCAGACCCTCCACGAAAGTCTTGACTCAAATTCACTACATCTACAGAAGAAAATGAAGCCTGTGCGATAATTAAATCATCTGTCTGCTGTTCATATTTTGTTTCTCCATTAAAATCCATATCAGCTTCAGATTTTATTTTTTTATGAACCTTCCGGTGAAAAATCATAGTTATCCCCACCCAAATCAGAACCACAGCAAATATGAGAGGGAAAAACTCTATATATAATAAATTGAATTGATCTAATTGGAAAATAAGTCCCAATGAAATAAGCAATATACCCCAAGAAATCCGTCTTTCTTTATGTCCTCGTGTAAGATTAAAAATACCAATTACAACAAGAATTAGGGGCCAGTACATCCCGATAAACCATCCGGCTGAAAAGCCCGGCAATAGGTTGCCCAGTAAAAATAAAACCCCAAAGGTAACTAATATTAAACCAAATACGATACGTCTGTCCATCAATCTCTCTCTCAAATATATACAGATATACTTAGCTTACGGTAAAAGGGGGGGTAAGGTTTCAGATTAACCGGAAATTATTATTAGTATTACCGTCGCAATAATACATACCATTGAAAAAATAAGGGCAATATTATTCTTTCTATTAGAATTTTTGAGATCTTCTTGAATATATTTTAACTCTTTATCGACAATACTTTTTATATCTACCTTTCTTGCTATTGTAGATTTTGCATATTCGTTAGTAATATTTTCTAATACTTCAACATCCAGTTCGCGTATATCAGCAAATTCTTTTTCAAATTTCTGTAACTCTTTTTTATGCACGTCAATCATAGTGCCAACATCTTTTTTATAGGTTTCGTCAGACGTAATTTTATTAGTTACCAAATTGTCTATGACATTTAGACGACTTGCGAGATCTGAATATTCATTGGTAAGTTTCTTTTGCATCATAATGGCATCATTTTCTAACCTGTCATAATAGTTAACCATCTTTTTTTCGAAAATTAGCTGGCGATTATGATTGTAAATTTCCAACTCTTTGTATTGATCGTGAATTGTCTGTGAAAATTGGTCTTCGAGTTTTTCCAATTGCTTCTTGAGCATAGATTCCGAAGAGTTTTTTAAATCAAGGAGTACATTGGCAAATTCTTCTCTAATACTGTTGATTTCTTTAGAGTTATCTCTTATCTCCGTTCTGTAAAATTCTACCCGCTCAATCAACTTTTGGTATCTTTGCTGTTGTTCTTCTATCGATGTATTATGTTTATCAAACTCGTAATAGAATTTTTTTGTGAGATCATGGAGTTTTTCCGTATCTCCAATTTCTTTCAGGAGATTCCTCTTTTCCTGTTCCAAGGCTCCGACAGCAGTGATAAGTTTATGCTGAATATCGCTAATTGCTTCATCTTTTTCAGCGTGTATTTCTTTGTCAATAACTGATAACTCTTCTACAAGCTTGTCAAATATAGCCATATTGTATTCTAACTTCTTAAATGACTCGTTGTACATTGCCGCCTGACGACGCACCTTTTCGAATAAGTCAAATACACTTCTTGTCAATTCTTTTTGGTTAAGCACTTTTTATTTCCTCCTGAAATGCAGTCAATGTATTGTAAAGATTTTCCAAAATATATTCCTGAATGTTAGGCATTAAAGTCGAAGATTTTTTGAAAACCAAATCTAATACATCTTCCTGAAATTTCTCATCATAAGTAAACTGCTCAGGCATATAGGTATTTATATAATGATCAAGCATACCTCCCTCTTCAAGTTCATCGAAGAAAGTTTTTGGCTTAATTCGCTCTTTCAAAAGCAATAAGCGTTCTAATTTTTTTTGTATCTGATAATCCATCGGTACATCAAATATATAAAAATACTGCACAGGTTTTATTATCGTTCTCTTAATGGTAATATTTTAGTTTTTTAAATATTTTTTAGAAATTCATTGTCATTTAGACAAATATTATGGCTCTATGTCGAATACAGTGGGTAATCAAATTTGAGTTTTCCACAGATGAAATAAATCATGTTAATAAAATTGTCAATGTTTCTATATCCCCT
>PDWI01006172.1_pt1 | contig 15173 bp, 10 predicted proteins | sample 1430891 | NCBI WGS metagenome assembly PDWI01 (sample SAMN01162508, study PRJNA174530) | Oral metagenome, whole genome shotgun sequencing project. | biome: Marine environment; feature: Marine mammal; material: Swab sample of the gingival sulcus; isolation source: swab sample of gingival sulcus... | reverse complement strand
GCCGTGAAATATTGCTACGCAATATGAAATGTGCAAAGCACATAAAAAAACAAATTCAAAGGCAAACCCGGGATTTCTCCATTTCGCAACTTCGTTGCTACAGTCGAAATGACAAGTTGAGCGAGGTTTCTCGAAATGACAAAACAGTGAATTGGTCAAGAGGACAGCGTTAATGATTGTGCTTATAATGCAACCTGGCACCCAGAAAAACACATTGTGTTTTTCAATGAAATGCAGCTGCGCTGCATGAAATATCGTGCTATCACACGATGTGAAATCCAACTGCGCGCAGTCGAGCGAAATGCGTGTAGCGCATGAAAAGCTAAGTCAAAGGCAAAAGCGAGATTTCTCGACGTTGCTCGAAATGACAAGCTGAGCGAGATTTCTCCATTTCGCAGCTGTGCTGCTTCGGTCGAGATGACAAGTTTGAGTAGCTGTGAGATAATAGCGCCTGCGATTGTCAAGGCGTTTGAATAACAACACAACTAATAGTATATTTTAAATTTTATTTGCATTTTTTATGTCGTTTTGGGTAATATTTAGATACGACAAAAAATGAGGAGGGAATATGGAACTTGTACTTATAAGACACGGTGAGAGCGTTTGGAATAAACTCAATCAATTTACCGGCTGGACAGATGTCGGCTTGACCGAAAAAGGCGCCGAAGAAGCCAAAGAAGGCGCAATTTTGCTTAAGAAAGAACGCTTCGACTTCGACGTTTGTTATACCAGTTATCTAAAGCGTGCCATTCACACACTCAATATTGTGTTGGAAGAGTTAGATAGAGAATGGCTGCCAGTTCACAAGTCGTGGCGTCTTAATGAAAGGCATTACGGCGCACTACAAGGCCTTAACAAAAAAGAAACCGCTGAATCGGTTGGCGCAGATAAAGTAAAAATGTGGCGTCGTTCGTTTGATGTACAGCCACCTGCGCTGGGCATAAAAGACGACAGAAATCCGCAAAATCAGGAAGCCTATCGCGATGTCGACCCGGCCGAGCTACCGCTTACCGAATCGCTGAAAGATACTATTGCGCGCGCCCTGCCCTATTTTAATGAATACATTAAAAAAGACATGCTCGCCGGCAAGCGCGTTTTAATTGTAGCACACGGCAATTCGATTCGCGCTTTGGTGAAGCACTTTGACAATTTAAGCGACGACGAAATTGTCGGCGTTAATATTCCAACTGGTGTGCCACTCGTTTACGAATTTGAAGGCGATAATCTAAAAGTCGTCAATAAGTATTACTTGGGTGACCAAGAAGCGTTAAAAGCTAAAATCGAAAGCGTTAAAAACCAAACTAAACAATAATTAATGCAACTAAACACAACAAAAAGCGGTACTGCCTACATTTTAGACAGAGCCGCTTTATTTGTGTGGTGTTTTATCTAAAAGAGCATTTTGGCAATTGGTATAACCAGTATCAGTGAAATGATCACGCGTTCAAACCATATAATGATCATATCTTTAACTTTAACCGGTATATTAGTGGCCAAAATACATGGAATTGATGCCGAGAAAAACAGTATTTCAGATATACAAATTACGGCTATAATAAACTTAACTTGTATTCCAGATTGGGTGCTAATAATTGCCGGCACATACATATCGGCAATGGTAATCGTTGCCGCTTTGGCAACGTGCAATGGCTCGGGGCACTGCATAATCAATGTTATTGGATAAAAGACATAGCCTAAGATATCGAATATATTGGTATATTGCGATAACAGTAGTGATATTACACCAATAGACATAATAGTCGGACCAATATTGAGCGCTAACATAACGCCATTCTTTAAGTTGAGCATGGTGTTCTTGACAACCGAATTCGATTCCATGGCATTTTTAATACCGGTGTCCCAAGCCCTTACAAAGACATTTCGATTATCAGTATTTTCAACTTTTGCAGTTTTTACTTCGCCATTGTAGTATTCATTGGGAATTTTACTAAGTGGGTATAAGCGTGCCGTGATTGCCGTTGCAATAAACGTAATGCTCAGACAAACCCAAAAATATAAATTCCAATGTTGCATTAAATCTAAGGTGTTTAGTGTAATAATCATAAAGGTGGCAGATACTGTAGAAAAGCCAGTTGCGATAATGGCCGCTTCTTTTTTGGTGTATTTGTTATCTAAGTACACGCCATTTGTTACGAGAAGCGCTAGCGAGTAACTACCTACAAATGATGCAACTGCGTCGACCGCTGAACGACCAGGTGTTTTAAAAATTGGTCGCATGATTCTTTCCATCAAGGTACCGATACATTCCATTAAACCGTATGAAACGATAAATGATAAGAAGATAGAACCGACCGGCACAATTAAGACAACCGGTATGACAACCTTATAAAGTACATAGGGGCCCATTGAGTCTTGCGAAATGATTTCGGGGCCAAATTTAAAGATACTAAACAAGGTAAATATTAGACCTAAAATATTTAACACTGTAATAACAATATTGAGTGTGCTCTTGTTCCACTTTTTATTAATAAATGGCAAAAGTGTTCCCAATGTTATCATGATCATGCCATAGACAATCATAAAATTTGGTATTTTTAATATCGCTTTGACGATATGGTCGATTGGAATTGTCGTTTTTTCACCAATCTTGATAGACACAAAAAACATAAAGATACCGAGCAGCGAAAACGACAAGAACTTTAGCGTGGCCTGTTGCCTGCTTAGTTTTTTAGTTGTAGTACTATTCATTTTATCTCCATCCTTTTAGTCTTTAGTATTTTGTCTGCAACCATTCAGTCACACACAACACCGCATCGCCTCGACTGAATAGTTGATTTTTCTAAATATTAAGAATATTTAGATTAAAAAAGTACTCAGCATAAAACTGAGTACTTTTTAATAATTAATCGTATATTTGTTCTACACTAAAGTCTTCACTGAGCTTAATGTAAAATTGGAGCAATTCTTCAAGGGCATAAATTGGCAGCGGACCAACTAGCTCTGTGTCCACTATATTTACATTATAACGCTTTAGTTCAGACTTTATTGTTTCATAAACACGATGAATCGGCGTTTTTTCGTAATTTGTCAAGTTCATAGATACTTGTACTAAATTTTTATCTTCAAGCTCCAGTGCAATTGCCCTCACGTGTTGGAAACCACCGGTAGCACCCCTAACCGTCTTGACAATTTTTTTGCCAATTGCCAAGTCTGTGGTATCGAGGTTAATGTTAAAGGCTACCAATGGAAAACGCGAACCAGTAACTGTTGCACCTGATTTGGCGTTAAATGTTTTGGGGCCAAGGTCGGGCTGCCATTCTGGTTGTTGCATTTTCTCGCTTAAACCTTCGTATTGGCCCTTACGTATTTTAACCAATGATTTGCGCGCAGCATCTGGCTGGGCATCTTCGTATAAATAAACTGGTACCCCTAGTTCGCCTAAATATTGGCCAAAGTCTTTGGCAATTTCTACCGCTTCTTCTGTCGAAACACCTTTAACCGGAATAAACGGCACGACATCAACTGCACCCATTCTGGGGTGACTACCGCTGTGTTTTGTCATATCGATGGCATCTATTGCCATTTTTGCAAGTTGTTTGGTAGCTTCCAATACCACTTCGGGATTTCCTCGATAGGTATAGACGGTACGGTTGTGGTTGGCATCGGCATTGACTTCCATTACGATTAAATTGTCTTTTGCTACCAACATTTCTTCAATTGCTTTAATTAGGGCTTGATCCTTGCCCTCACTAATATTAACTTCTGCCATTAATACTTTCATTGCGACCTCCGTTTATTTTAATTGACCAATTGTATTTTCGACGCCGTCGAGTAGCACTTGATCGGCAATCAACTGTTTTGCATTGTCTTGATCGATGTATAGTACGCGATCATCTTCCATAAATGAAACTTTTTCTCTTAAAATTTGATAGGCTTTTTTCGTGCCGTCGCCTAACAACTGCGGGTCGCTGAAGTCAAGCGCTTGAGCGGCACAAATCCATTCAATTGCCAAGACATACTGTGTGTGTTCCAGTATTTGCTTGGCTTTACGCGCAGCTATTGTACCAAAGCTGACGTGGTCTTCTTGGTTGGCTGAGGTCGGAATAGAATCGACACTCGCCGGGTGCGCCAGTATTTTATTTTCAGAAACAACGGCTGCAGCAGCATACTGTGGCACCATAAAACCAGTGTTGATACCACCGTTTTTAACTAAAAATGCCGGTAGACCGCTCAGGTCGGGGTTGACCAAGCGCTCAATACGTCGTTCTGAAATATTGCCATATTCAGCAACGGCAATACCCAAGGTATCCATTGCAATGGCAATTGGTTGACCGTGGAAATTACCACCTGACAACGCAGCTTCCGCCCCTTCGTCGGCAAATATCAAAGGATTATCGGTTGCAGCATTCAATTCGGTTTCGATAACGCCCTTAACGTAGTCAATTGCCAAGCGGCTGGCGCCGTGAATTTGCGGAATACACCTTAGCGTATAGGCATCTTGCATGCGCTTTTCGCCCTGATGCGTCGTCAATTTACTGTTTTTAGTTAAATGACGCATATTGGCTGCGACGTACATCTGACCGCTGTGCGGGCGTGCTTTATCGTGAATTCTCGGGTCATAGGCGTCAACTATGCCGGTGAGCGCTTCTAGTGTCAGCGCGCCGATAATGTCGGCTGTTTTTAAGAGCGCCAAGCTGTCGTAGACAGCGTGTACGGCAACGCCCATCATGGCCTGCGTACCATTGATTAGGCCAAGGCCTTCTTTGGCCTTTAATTCAATTGGTGTTATGCCAGCTTTTGCCATTGCTTCGGCACCACTCATCAATGTACCTTGATATTCGGCTTCACCTTCACCCATTAGCACCAAGACCATGTGCGCCAGCGGGCATAGGTCGCCACTAGAACCAACTGAACCCTTTTCGCGTACGATTGGGTGAACGCCCTTATTAAGCATATCGGCCATCGCTTGAACTGTTTCGACACATACGCCAGAATAGCCTTTGGCTATGCTGTTAATGCGCAACAATAACATGGCGCGTACAACTTCGGTGTCGAATGGTTGACCAATACCAACGGCATCGGCATAGATTAAATTCTTTTGTAATTGTGCCAATTGATTTTCTTCAATGGCGACATCGCTAAATTTACCAAAGCCGGTATTAAGGCCGTATGTCGGAATTTTTTCGCGACATATCTTTTCAACATAATCGCGTGATTTATTTATTTTTGCGACGGCTTCATCGCTCAAATAAACCTGCGCACCTTTGCGGGTTACAGCTACGACTTGTTCTAAAGTTAGGCTATCGCCATCAATATACACTTTTTGCGACATATCGCCTCCTATTCTAATGGCATGTCAGCTAATTGCTGATTGAGCGCATTAATTTTAGTTTCGTCTTTAATTAACGGTAAATTTACTTCAACGTTTTTCTTGCAGCCATCTACACCAACGCGCACTAAGGCAACTGCTACTTGATAATCACTCACTGTATTGGGGTTGTAATTTCCTTCTAGTGTCTGCGCAATTTCTAATACGCGATAACATTTTTGAGCGTTTTCCAATGGCACGGAAGCTGCCTTAAAGCCTGCATTTTGAATTTCAAGTCGTCTGGCTTGTTTTTGCTCTTCGGTTTCTTTGGGCAACGCATAGGCATTTTTAATTAGTAGATAAGCTTGCGAATCGTCAAAGCAACCTTGCAATAAATCTTTTTTTAGCGATTCGAGTTCTTCAATAATCTGGTTATACTGTTCATCAGTCAGTTTATAACCCTTACCGAGCGATAATTTTGTAACCATCGCCAATAGCGCTGCACCCTCTGCACCCGCCAAGGCGGCTGCACTTCCGCCGCCGACCGTAAAGTCATTGGCATCGAGAATTAGTTCTAGTATTGCTTGATAGTTCATAGTCTGCCCTTTCTAGTCGTATCCATAATTTGGCAAAGATCTACGACAACTTTGCCCGCTTTAATAACTGTTTTAACCGGATTAAGTCCGTGCTTATAGGCAATATCTTTGTAGTCGTTTGTTTGCCAAATTTGAATATCTGCTTTTAAACCAACTTTTATGCTACCCACTTGTGCAGCAATGCCCAGCGCTTGAGCACCGCCATGTGTAGCAGCCAATATCGCCTCTTCAGGCTCAAATTGATGCCTGCGGCAAGCTAAATCGATAATAAACGGCATCGATGTCACCCAATTGCCCGGGTTCATATTGGTTGCCAGCGCAACTTTCATACCCGCGTCTAACATGGGTCGCGCATTAAAGGGGCGCGGATGCGCAACGCAGTAATCTGTACCTGGTAATAATATGCCAACAACGCCACTGTCAACTAATTTTTGAATGCCATTATCATCGATAAAGTTGAGGTGATCAGCTGAAGTCGCTTTTAATTGGGCAGCCAATGGCACCCCGCCAATATTAGAATAACAGTCGGTATGCATTTTTGGTTCCATGCCGTATTTGCGACCGTTTTCTAGTACTCTCTTGGCTTCTTCAGCCGTATAGTAACCATCATCAATCCAAATATCGCAAAAATCTGCTAGTTTATTTTGATGAATATAGGGCATCACGCGATTGATCATAAAATCGATATAGTTGGCTTTACCCATTTCGGTATCCCAATAATGGGCGCCTAAGTAAGTGGCGTAGATATCGACGACACTGTTTTCCTTACAGAGCTGAATAACTTCTAGTTGTTTAATTTCGGTATCAAAGTCAATGCCGTAACCACTTTTAATTTCAACTGTTGTCGTGCCACTGAGCAACATTTGGTCAATTTTATCGAGCGTACTTGACAATAGCGCCGCTTTCGATAAATCGCGCGTATCGCTAATCGATTTAGCTAGCCCCTTAAGTTGATAATTTCTTTTAATTTTATGCGGTGAATCAGGTACCAGCTTATCGAGGTATTCTTCTGCCCGATCACCGCCAAAGGCAGTGTGCGTATGTGCATCAATAAAACCCGGCAAAACGACATTTTCACTGCAGTCGATAACTTCACAATGAGGTGAATTAGCACGCAACACATCGTAACTGTCAATTTGTTTTATTAGACCATCTTCAATTAATACGCTGGCACCGTATTTTACGCCCAACTTGTCTTGGTTTAATGGTTGACATGTCAGCAATTGATGACAATCTTTTAAAATTAAGCTTTCTACCTGTTTCATTTTAAACCTTCCATTCTGTCAATTTTACTATCCTAAAATAACAGCACCTGCTATACCGGCGATCATCAGCGGAATATCGTAGCAGATAAACTGCGGCACACAGGTATCCCAAATGTGGTCGTGCAGACCGTCGGCATTAAGACCAGAGGTTGGCCCTAAGGTGGTGTCTGAGGCCGGTGAACCGGCATCGCCAAGCGCTGCAGCAACTGAAATCAATAAGATAATTGCCCCTGGGCTAAAGCCAAGTGACTGACCCATTGGAACATACAAAGCGGCAACGATTGGCACCGTACCAAACGATGTACCAATACCCATTGTTACCAATAAACCGACGACGATCATAACTGTTGCGCCGACTAACTTGCTACCACCTAAACTGGCTGTTGTAGCATCTACTAATGTGCCAACTGCACCCGTTGCATTAATAACTGCGGCAAAGCCAGCAGCCACTAACATAACAAATGCAATGTAACCCATCATCTGTACACCACCGTCTAAGATTTCTTGTATATCAGGCCACTTAATTGCTTGTGTGATAATCATTAACAACAGCGCAACAAGTGCACCTAATGGCAGTGAACCGGTCCATAGCTGAATTGCCAATGCGACTATACCAGCAATGACAGTGATGATATGATCTTTGTTCAGTTTTAAATCTTCACTTGATTTAACTTTTTCATCTTCAAATACTGTTTCGTATTCACGTGGCTTAGAGTACATAAAAATACCAAGCGCCAAACCAACAACCATGGCAAGGCCTGCTATCCAGTTAACGCGCCAAACGTCGCCTAACTCAATTACCATGCCGGCGCCAGCCATTGAATCTTTAATAATACCGTGGAAAATTGCACCGTAAGCAACTGGCAAAGTAATATAAGGTGCTTTCAAGCCAAAGCCAAAGGCAATTGATGCCAATCTTCTGTCGTATTTCATTTTATTCATTAAACCGAGTAGCGGAGGAATCATAATTGGAATAAAGGCAATATGTACCGGTATAATGGTGCCAGAGGCCATAGCGGTTAAACAGATGATCAAAGTTAATACTAATTTATTACCCTTGATCAAAGAACCGATCTTTTGAGCGAGTACACGCGCTGCACCCGTTTTATGCATTGAATAGGCAAGCGCACCTAATAGCACGTAACTGAGAGCCGTATTGGCGTTACCACCCATGCCGCCGACAAATACATTCATAATTTCGCCAAGTGACATGCCGCTTAAAAGACCACCGACGATTGCGGCAATCATTAAAGACATCAAAACGGATAATTTCGCCATACACAAGACAATCATTACTATTACAGCAATAACTACAGGGTTTGTAAACATAAATGCCTCCTTTCAGAAATATAGTGAAAACTAAAAATAACATAATAGCTATAACCTAGAATATTCACGGCACTTAACAAGGGCGAGGGTTTACCCGCTTGCACTGGCCGTGAATACTCTAGAATAACTTATTTTCTTTTTTATCTACCCGGTACGCCTTCTGGACCAAATGTAACTTTGTCGGCTGGTTCCCACCATAGTGGAATTTTAATGCTTTCTTTCGTTACTTTGCCTTGACCATTGGCAACATCTTTAGCAATTTGATAACCGGCTTGAGCGTGTCTGACAACGCCAATACCAGAGTCAACTGTTAAGGCTGAATCTAGTCTGACAGCAGCTTCTGCTGTACCGTCAGCAATCATCGTAACGCCTGTGTGAACAGCTTCACCCATTGAATAGTTAGCTTGAATTGCGATCAGATCACAACCTGCTGCACAATTTAATAGTGCATTGAGATATGGCCAGTCTGAAATTAAGTCGCCGCCATCTTTCATGTTTTCAGATTCGAAAGTAGGATTGACAATAGAACCAGAGTCGAGGTTGTCGCGTGAAAAGGCAACCGGCCCTTTAATCTCACCATTTTTAATGGCTTCGTTAATAGCTTGGCCGAAGCGACGACGCTCGCCAAAGCCCATGTAGCAAATACGAGCAGGTAAAGCTTCAATTGGTAAGTGCTTGCGCGCCAAATTGATCCATCTTTCAACCAAGATATCGCCTTTACAAATTTCAAGGGCAATGTCATCAGTTTTCTTGAGGTCTTCTGGATCACCTGAAATACATGTCCAGCGGAAAGGTCCTCTGCCTTCGCAGAAGAGCGGTCTGATATATTCAGCAACGAAGCCCGGAATTGTCATTGCTTCTTCTTCTGGCATGCCAGCATCACGGCACTCTTTACGAATACTGGTACCGTATTCAAATACCTCAACGCCCTCAGCGTAGAACTTATTCATCATGCGCAGCTGCTTTTTCATCGTTTCGCGTGCTTCTTTTAAATAGCCTTCGCGATTGCTAACGCGGTATTCAGCAGCTTCATCAGCACTGTAACCAGATGGAATATAACTAATTGGGTCGTGGCATGGGCACATTTCGCTCATGATATCAGGTCTGAAGCCCTTATCAAACGCTTCTTCAAAGACATCAGCAGCATTACCGACGACGGCAACGGCAAGTGGTTCGCCTTTAGCAGCAGCTTCTTCTGCCATTTTTCTAGCTTCGTCAAACGAATGTACTACTGTGTCCATGTAATTCTTTTCAATACGGTTTTTGATAATCACTTCGTCGACGTCGACCACAATTGCAACACCACCATGCATTTTCATTGCCCAGCTTTGGTTACCACCCATGCCGCCAGCACCAGCTGTAAAGTAGATTTTACCGGTTAAATCGTCATTAAAGCGCTTGCGTGCGATGGCTGAAAGTGTTTCAAAAGTACCTTCAATAACGCCCTGCGTACCAATGTATTCCCATGGTGCAGCCGTGTATTGAGCAAAAATTGTTAAGTTTTTATCTTGTAAATCGTAGAAAATTGGCCATGTAGCCTTCATAATATTAGTAGTGGCCATAACGACGCTTGGTGCCAATTTGCTAGTTTTGAAAATGGCAACTGGCATACCAGATTGAACAACTAATGTTTCATCATCTTCTAACTCTTTGAGTGCGTCGACGATGGCATAGTAAGATTCCCAGTTTCTGGCACATTTACCATTACCACCATAAATGACCAAGTGCTCAGGGTGTTCGGCATTTTCCATGTTGTTTTCTAACATTCTTAGAATTGTTTCTTGCTTCCAACCTTTACAGCGAAGTGTATCACCACGCTGTGCCTTTACTTCGTAGAGAATTTCTGGCTTTTGGTTGTTCCATTTAGGGTTGTTCATAAATATCTCCTTTCTTAACTGACAATATACTGCGTTATAATACTGTAGCAAATGGCGTGCCAACTTATAAAAATGTACTTAGTTTTATACTTCGTACAATTATATTTAATTTTATTTATGCCAGTCAGATTATTCGCAGTAAGGCAAATAATCGCTTCAATCGTTGCTATGTCAACACAATAAAAAACTTCGTCACAGGCTTTTCCGACCATACGTCAATCTTTTTATAATCAGCTATTGGCAAAACTTAACGCGCTCTTTCCCCCTTGCCGCCAATGATTTGACAACAATCATCACTATAAATGTATTGTTTTTTACACCAAGTGTAAAATTATTTACATAAAAAACACGATCCGCCGATCGTGTCAATTTAAGCTAATTTTTTTTGATTTTATACTTTTTCATTTTATACAGTAGACGCTGCCGCGAGATATCGAGCTGATTGGCGGTATGCGTAATGTTGTAGTTGTTTTTTTGAAGCGCATTTAAGATCATTTGCTGCTCAACATTTTCAACTTGGCCAGCTAAGCCACTACTGTTGACTTGGCAATTGTCGCGCTGAAAAACCTGATTAAAATAGGTGGGAATGTGCTCAAGCTTTAAAAATCTTTCGCTACCTTCAGCTAAAACCAGCATATTTTCGATAAGGTGTTCCAGCTGTCGAATATTGCCCGGCCATGTGTAAGCCAACATCAAATTTTTGACTTCATCACTGAGTGTAACGACATTTTTGTTCAAGACAGCGGCGTATTTGCGAATAAAAAAGTCGGATAATTCAATAATGTCGGTTTTGCGATCGCGCAGTGGCGGAATATAAATATTAAAGCCGGCCAAGCGATAATAGAGGTCTTCGCGCAACAAGCCCTTTTCAACCAATTCTAGCGGTTTCTCATTTAGTGCACTAATAATGCGACAGTTAACCTGATTAACGGCATTGCCGCCAACGCGGCGATAGCGTTTTTCTTGAATCACGCGCAATAGCTTTACTTGCATACTGAGCGGCATGGCGTTCAGTTCGTCTAAAAATAGCGTTCCCTTTTTAGCCTCTTCAATTAACCCACTGTGGTCGACCGCGCCAGTATAGGCCCCCTTAACAGAGCCAAACAAAATGCTTTCTATTAAGTTTTCCGGTATCGCCGAACAGTTCAGCGCAACAAATGGTTCGTCGTTATTTTTGCCAAAATTGTGAATACTTTGCGCCAACACTTCTTTACCGGTACCGGTTTCACCGATAATCATAATGCTGTTATCGAGCCAAGCAATGGTCTGTGACTGTTTAATAATTGTCTTTAATTCATCACTCGAACCGACAATATCGGCAAATGTGTAGGTGGTGCCATTTTGTTTATAATTTTTATTAGTCTGTGCCTGATTTTGTTTATTCAGTTCGCGCTTTTTTTCAAACGTTTCATTGAGCAGTTGGCGCAGGCTTTTTTCGCTATTACAGACAGAAATAACGGCAACGGTTTCATTGTTGTGTACAATTGGATAGGTCGAATAAGAAACATAGCGCGGTTTGCCATTTATGATGATATGCGATTTATAACGCTTCAGAATAGGTTTATTAGCTTCTAAAACTTTTTTGTGCTCAGAGGTGCTTTTATCTTTATAGCCGTAGGCATCCCACAGATATTTGTCGAGCATTTCTTCGCTTTTTTTACCTTCAATTTCTTCCATTGCCCGATTGTAAACGATGATTTTACCGTTTTTATCACTGACTAAAATACCTTCATTTAAATAGTTAGCAATTAGATTTAATAATGACAATTCTGCACAGCGAATTTTATCGTTTTTATCCCGATAATAAATACTTTTGTTTTCAGCCATTCGTTATCTCCATTTCTAAAAAAGCAAATAACTCGGTATTCTTTAAGTCAGCCCCTAAAATATATTTCTACTGTAAAATTATATCATTTTTTTCAATGCTAAGCAATTGAGTTTAACATCATTATAGCAATAAAAAAACACGCTAAGTGCATGTTATAAGGCTACTTAACGTGTTATTTTGTTTGATGTTCTAAACAATTACCAACGCTTGATTTTCAATATCAAACGTTACAGTGTCACCGTCGGCAACTGCGCCGCTAATAATCGCTACGGCAAGTTTGTTTTCAATGGTGTGCTGCAAATAGCGCTTTAGTGGTCTGGCACCAAATTGTTCATCGTAGGCCTGTTCGATAATGTAGTCAACTGCTTGTTCAGTTAAGTTAACTACAATGCGGCGGTCGGCCAAGCGCTGGTTGATGTCTTGTAGTAACAATTGTGCAATTGACCTAACGCTATTTCGATCGAGTGGCTTAAATAAGACAACTTCGTCTAAGCGGTTGAGAAATTCGGGCCTAAAGTACTGATGCAAGCGCGCTTTTACTGCGTCTTCAACGCCAGCTTTAAATGTGCCATCAGCGCTGATGCCGTTTAGCATTAGTTCAGCGCCAATATTTGACGTCATGATAATCACCGTGTTTTTGAAGTCGACTGTGCGGCCCTGTGCGTCGGTTATGCGACCGTCGTCGAGCACTTGTAAGAGCACATTAAAGACATCGGGGTGTGCTTTTTCTACTTCGTCAAACAGAATAACCGAATAGGGCTTGCGCCGAATTAGCTCGGTTAATTGACCGCCCTCTTCATAGCCAATATAGCCCGGAGGCGCACCAATTAATTTTGACACGGCGTGTTTTTCCATGTATTCGCTCATATCGATACGCACGATGTTTTCGGCATTATCGAATAGAGAAATGGTCAACTCTTTGGCCAATTGCGTTTTACCAACACCGGTTGGCCCCAAGAATAAAAACGAGCCAATTGGTTTTTGTGGGTCTTTTATGCCGGCGCGCGACCTGATAACGGCGTCGCTGACGCGTTCGACTGCTACATCTTGGCCGATAACGCGCGTTTTTAAATGCGTTTGTAGGGCCAATAACTTTTCGCGTTCGCTTTCAACTAATTTTTCAAGTGGAATTTTGGTCCACCGTGCCACGATAGCGGCTATTTCTTCGGCATTTACTGTTTCTCGCAGCATTTGCTTGTCGCCTTTTGCGCTACTCTCTAAGTCTTGTAACTGTCTTTGCAGTTCCGGTAGTGTGCCGTATTTCAGTTCTGCCGCCTTATTGAGGTCGTAGGTACGCTCAGCCTTTTCAATTTGGTTGTTGACGTCGTCAATTTCTTCTTTTAGCTCTGTTAAGCGGTCAACGGCTGATTTTTCATTTTGCCAAATTGCCGTTTTGGCATCTAGGTCGGCTTTTAAATTGGAAATTGTTTCATCTAAATTGGCTTTTTTGGCGCGCGATTGGTCGTCAGTTTCTTTTTCAAGTGCCGCCCGTTCAATTTCTAATGTCATAATGCGGCGCGACAAGTCGTCTAGCTCGGTTGGCATCGATTGAAGTTCGGTTTTAATTGTCGCGCAGGCTTCGTCTACTAAATCAATTGCCTTGTCCGGTAAAAAGCGGTCTGAAATATAGCGGTCGCTCAGCACAGCGGCTTGAATAAGCGCGTCGTCGCTAATGCGAACGCCGTGAAACACTTCGTAGCGCTCTTTGATGCCGCGTAGTATCGTAATGGTGTCTTGCACGGTTGGCTCTTCGACCAGTACTGGCTGAAAGCGCCTCTCTAAAGCCGAGTCTTTTTCAATATACTTCTTGTATTCAAGTAGTGTTGTTGCGCCAATGCACTTTAGCTCACCGCGCGCCAACAGTGGTTTAAGCATATTGCCGGCGTCCATGGCGCCATCGGTTTTACCGGCGCCAACCACGGTGTGCAATTCGTCGATAAACATAATAATTTTACCATCGCTACTGCTGACTTCGTCGAGCACGGCTTTAAGGCGTTCTTCAAATTCGCCCCTGAATTTTGCACCGGCAATTAACGCACCCATGTCAAGTGAAAAAATCGTTTTATCTTTTAAGTTTTGCGGTACGTCACCTCTGACAATACGCATTGCCAAGCCCTCGGCAATTGCCGTTTTACCAACACCTGGCTCACCAATGAGCACCGGATTATTTTTGGTCTTGCGCGATAAAATGCGCACTGCACGGCGTATTTCTTCATCGCGCCCAATAACGGGGTCTAATTTGTTTTGACGGGCCCGTTCAACTAAATCGACACCGTATTTTTTTAGCACTTGATAGGTCGCTTCGGGGTTATCTGACGTTACCCGTTTATTGCCCCTAACCTCTGCCAAAGCTTTCAATATACTACTTTCGGTTAAATTGTGGTCAGCTAATAACTGCTTCAATTGTGGGCTTGGCTTGTCGACCATTGCCAATAAGACATGTTCGACACTGACAAAGTCGTCGCCCAATTTTTTAGCGCGCTTTTCAGATTCCTGCATGACTTTACTGAGGTCTTGCCCTAGGTATTTATCGCTGCTGCCACTTACTTTTGGCAAGCGTGCAATGGCACTTTCTAAATCTTGAGCCAAAGCGTCACCGTTCGCTGAAATTTTGCGCACTAATTGTACGACTAAACTATTATCTATTGTCAGCATAGCCAATAGCATATGTAAAGTGCCAATAGCGGCATTGCCGTATTCTTCAGCCAGTGTAAGCGCCCTATTTAATGAATTTACGACATTTTGTGTGTATTTTTCTCTGTTCATACTGCCTCCTCTCTTTTAGCACTCTCAACCTTAGAGTGCTAATACATTTATATTGTAATCGAAATAGCAAAAAAAACAATGCTTTTAATAATTTGTTTACAGTTAATTTACAACAGCAAAAAAAAGACTTTACAAATGTAAAGTCACAGACTGTAGACAAAGTCCGAAAAAACGGGCTTTGTTTTTTTGGGGATTTTGCATATAAAGCCTTTATTAATAGGCATTATAAGGATGTTATAGTAT
>PDWI01006170.1_pt1 | contig 15173 bp, 16 predicted proteins | sample 1430891 | NCBI WGS metagenome assembly PDWI01 (sample SAMN01162508, study PRJNA174530) | Oral metagenome, whole genome shotgun sequencing project. | biome: Marine environment; feature: Marine mammal; material: Swab sample of the gingival sulcus; isolation source: swab sample of gingival sulcus... | reverse complement strand
TGCCCGGGCTTACTGCAGGATTTCAAGTTATCTCCAGTCCATGGCAAACCAGGGAATCAACCCTCTTGTCGCTATTCAGATGGCTTTGAATGGAGATATCCCTAAAACTGAAATTGGTGAGGGCGAGTAGTTACATAGATTTTTTATAAATGATTTCATATAGTTAGGGAAAAATCCCCGCCAAATGAGGCCTCTAACTATTTGGGCTTGCGGGCGGGGTTAATTTGTATGTGTATGCTTTGAATGACCCGTTGAATTTTCTTGATTTAAAGGGGTTACAGCCTCATACTAAATTCATACAACAAGTGGCTAAATATTCAGAAGTTAAGAAGGCTTGCGTTGCGTCTCCGAATGCTGATGAAGTGTTACCACACCCGGCATTCGACCGCCGTCTTTTGGCTGCTGGGTATGATCGCCAGGCAGGACAACTCTGCCATAGAACTTCTGACTGTCGAGTATAGCCGGAAGATCGCCGAAAAAAAAGCGGGACGGCGTGACTTTGATTCCGATCCCCGCGCTTCTTTCCGTAAAAAACGCCGGGGAGAAATGGCTCCGGCAGACGAGATACAGGTGCCGCAAGGGTGTCGGCTCCATTACGAAAAAAGGGCCTCGGCATCCTTCCGGCGAAGGTCACGGGAGATGGATTCGATGCGCCGGGCCGCGTCCTTCTGGTCTTTTTTGCGCTCGGCGTCCATCTTTTTGCCATGATCAAGAAGGGCCGTGTTCAGATCGTGTTCCGTATCGCCGAGATGGTTCAGAAAAAGAAGATAATTGCCGCGCCGGCGATAGGCGTTGCGAACCAAGGCGGTGTGATCGGCGCCCGGAGCGGCGAGAAGATCCGCATAATGCCCGTACAGACAGCGGAGCCAGCGTTCATAGGGGACAAGGGCCTCATCCGGCACGGCGCCGGCGGGAATCAGATGATGCAGTTTTCGGGGAACGGGGGAAGACGGGGGATGTTCTTCCGCCAGCCGCCGGCAGGCATCTTCCAGGCAGGTGGCGCGGGGACGCATCCAATGGGCCATGAATTCCTTCCGGCCGGCGGCATACCGGTTCAACTGCCAGAAATAAAACACAAAAATTACCGGAATCAGGATCATCCAGAGGTTCAGGGATGGACGGGGAATGACGCGGGAGGCCAGTTCGGCAGCCATCCGGCGTTCATGGGCCAGAATCCATTCCTTTTTTTCCGGTGCTTCAATCATTGGGAAGATACCGCCAGCCGATCGCCAGAATGGCAATGCAGCAGAAAACGCCGGAAAAGAACAGCGGCGTGAACCGGGCCTGCTCCGGATCACCCAGTTCCAGGGCGTTTCTCAGATAGCGTTCGCCTTCGTACGCGCCCTTGATCTCCGTATAAAAATAGGCCCCGGAGTCGATATCGTCCCGGTCGATGGTGCGCACGATCTCGTTGAATACGGGAATCCGGGTTTCCATCCAGGGGCCGAGCCATACCGCAAAGCTCCAGAGAAAGGCCAGCACAGACAGAAGAACGGCCCATGCCTTCATCTGCTGCCAGGCCGTTTTTTCACGGGACGCATCCGCTGATCGGATATCATCCGGCGGGCAGATATCGTTCGCCGTATGATTGCCCTTGGAATGCTGATGAGACGTCATCGCGGAGATCCTTCGTATACGACGGGGCGCCGGGAAGAAACAGGAAAACGGCAGATTAAAACCGCCGGACCGGGAGATCCGGCGGTTTTGTCGTCAGAATACGACCGCATCTTTTTCTGCAGAAATGATATCTGCATCAGATGGTGGCGGTCAGTTCCGGAAAGACCACATAGAACATGATATAGGCCATGACCAGGGTCAGAAAGAGATTAAAGCTCTGTCCCACCACATACAGAATAAACGGTTTGCCGCCCACAAAATGTTCTTTGAGTTCCCGGAAATTCGTGGCCAGCCCGATGCTCACAAAGGACAGACAGAAAAACCATCCCCGGAAGAGATCGCTCATGCCCTTGATGGCGCCCTGGTCGATCATGGAAGCCCCCAGGCCGGAAATCTGGCCGTTGAACATGGTGTACAGGGCGGAAAAGATGATCGAGGCCGCGATGAACCCGATGACGAATTTGGGAAAACGGTACCAGATTTCCATGGGGCCCACCTTGACGCCGGTTTCGACGGCTTCCACCTTGGTGGTGAAATAGAGCGCCACGAAAAAGGCGATGACGCCGATGAGTACGTTCTGGATCATTTTGATGGTGGCGGCTACGTACAGGGCCTTTTCCCCGAGAAAGGCCCCGGCAGCAGCCACGGCGCCTGTGGCGTCAATGGTGCCGCCCATCCAGGCTCCGCCCAGAATGAGCTGTTTGTCCACCGGGAAAAAGCCCTTGATCACGGCGGGCATGGCAATCATCATGATGGAAGTGAAGACCAGGGAAAGCCCCACGGAGAGGGTGAGTTCCTCTTTTTTGGCTTTACAGGCGGCCGCCGTGGCGATGGCTGCGGACACGCCGCAGACGGACATATCGGAACAGATGGTCGCGTTCAGGCGTTTGGACGGCATTTTCACGATGCGCTGTCCGAACCAGTAGGTGACCAGCCAAACCGTGGGGGTGACGACCCAGGCCACGAAAATGCCGGCCACGCCGATGGTGATGATTTTTTCAAAGAGGATCTTGGCGCCCAGCAGCACCAGGCCGGTCTTGATATAATATTCGGTCTGCACGGCGGGCATGGCGAATTTTGGGGTACCCACGGTATTGGAAATGAGCATGCCGAAGAAAATGGCCCAGGCCGCGTATCCGATGCCGTAATGCTTCATGGTCGCCTGGTTGCTGGCGATATAGGAGATGATCGCCACGAGAAAGACAAAAGAGAAACCGATCAGAAATTTGGTGAACGACTGTCCCATGGCCGCCATGCCGACGCCGAAGAACAGCGCGAAGCAGATGCCCAGAAAAATCAGCCAGCCGATCTGGTTATAGGGTTTGGTTTTGGTTTTCTTTTTGAGTTTGCTGGCCTTAAGATGAGCGTCGCGCCATTTACCGATGGCGGCGCGGGCTGCGTCATTGAGCTGCTCGTTCTGGAAATTGGCGGCCTCGGCCTTTTTTTCCGCAGCCAGGGCCACCGTCATGGCCGTTTTTTCCAGTGTTTTGGCCGCTTCGTATTTGGGCTTGGCCCCGGCGTTCCGGGCATCGGCTGTTTCCCTGCCCAGCACAAAGGTTTCCAGGGGATTGGATTTCCATTTTTTGGGTTTCCCGGAAAAAGTTTTCATCCATTTACCGGCTGGAACACCTAATGCCTTCACTTTTTTCTTGGCATCATTGAGCTGGTACCAGGCCACGGTCTTGAATTTATCGGTCCGCCGGGCCTGCTGACCGTATTTGGTTTCCGCTTTCTGGAGCTTTTCCTTCATGTCTCCGGCATGGGGAAAATAGAGTATCATTCCGGCGAACAGGATGACAAAGCCCAGCCATATCGCCCACCAGTCTTCCTTTCTCAGCAGTTCGGACCATTGCCATTTTCCTACATCCCTGACAATCTCACCGCCTTGTTGCGACATGATTCCTCCTCTTTTGGGTCCGTTTCGGATCCGTATCCCGGATCCGTATCAATGAATGGAAATACCCGGCATCGGTCATCCTTCCGGCGTCAGCCTGGCTTCCGCCTGCGGTTCTGATGCCGGCGCCGGCGTGGAGCGGGCACCAAAGCCGCTTTATAGCAGATGAACCGTGAGCGGCCGCATTGAAGGGTCAGCCGACGGCGGAACGGGGCATTCGTTCGCCGGCCGTATCTTCAGCAGCGGCACCCAGATCCGGGGCGCTGTTTTGAGCGGCGGTATCTTCGGACATCCCGGCCGCTTCCGTTCCATCTTCCGCTGCGGAACGGGCCCGCAGAAGTTCGCGGGAGCGTTTGTGGCCCAGGTAGGAAGCTTCCCGCAGATCGTCCTCGGCCCGTTTCAGATCGCCCAGCTTATTATGGACAATGGCGCGGTTATAATACGCCAGGGCATAATTGGCGCGCAGTTCAATGGCCGAATCGAATTCTTTAAGCGCGTCGTCCAGTTTTCCTTCCCGGTAAAGACGGCGGCCGCTTTCCACCCGGTCCGCCGCGATGGCCCGGTGGGCGGAAGATTTGGAGAAAAACTGAAATTTATAATCGCAGAATTTGCAGACCCTGGCCTTGGCATGAACCCGTTCCGCACACCGGGGGCAGGTTTTCATGTGCTGATGGCCCTCCATCTCGGTCTTTTCGCGGATCTTCTTGTTGACCGTGATGGTGTATTTTTTCATGATCCGTTCCAGAAACATGGCAAAGGGATTCTCATCCACCTGATAAATCTTGATCTGATGCGTGATCTCGTTTTCCACGATTCTCTGGTTTTCCGCGATATCGGGCAGGATCAGGGAAAAATCTGCCAGCAGTTCAATGATCTGTCCGTATTTGTCCAGCTGCAGGTTCTCAATGGCGGCGGACGAGCCGACTTCCATCTTGATATTTTCTATTTTAAAATAGTCCAGGGCGTTTTTGATCAGGGCCTGGGTGCCGTCCCGGATGGTTTTTTCAAGGGTGGTGGTATCATGCTCCTGTTTGAGCGTGCGGATTTTTTTTTCGTTTTCCCTGCTGGCTTTTTCCATGGCCTCCCGGTTGAGATCCTCAATCCATTTACGGGTCACGATAAAGGTGATCAAAAGCGTGATGACCGAAGCAAACAGAACCGACATCACGGCGATGGCATGGGTGGGAATGGCCACTGGCAGATACGCGGATACGCCGATCGCCAGAATCCCCATTAAAATCAAGCCGCCGATGGTTGCATTGATCATGATTTCCTCTCCCGAACCCGCAGCCCGGCCTTGACGCCGGGGAAGGGTTCCGCTGATTATCTGCTGTCGCACCCCGCATGGATATAATTTGCATTAGATACGGTGATTTTTCAAGAAATTTTTAATTTCCGGCAGATGGGCATCCATCTGTCCGGGACGAATCCTGCGTATGCCGGGCACCCTGGCAAACCAGGTCATCTGCCGTTTGGCATAGCGCCGGGTATCGCGTCCCATGACGCGGCGCATTTTCTCCTTTTCCGTCTCGCCGGCAATATAGGCGGTCATGTGGCGATAACCCAGGGACCGCATGGGCTTGAGTTCAGGGCCGTAGCCCATGTCCAGAAGGCGGCGCACCTCGGTTTCAAAGCCGGCGTCCAGCATGATATCGACCCGGCGGTTGATGCGTTCGTACAGGGATTCCCGGTCCGGAAAGATCCCCAGATGCAGGGCGTTAAAGCGGATTTCGCCAAACCCGTGGTCCCGGTGATGGGCGGACAGGGGACGGCCCGATATCCGCCAGACTTCCAGGGCCCGGATGATCCGGTATTCGTCATTGGGATGCAGACGGGCCGCTGTTTCGGGATCCACTGCGCTCAGTTCTGCATGGAGGGCGGATGTCCCCTGCGCCGCTGCGGCCTGTTTCAGTTCCCTGCGTATCCGCTCATTCCGGAAGCGGCCTCTTTCCTCGAATACACCGTGGATAAGGGCCCGGATATAGAGTCCCGTGCCGCCGGTAACGATGGGGGTTTTCCCTCTTTCCACAAGGCGGCGGGCGATCTCGCCGGCCTCGGCGGCATAGCGGGCCGCGTCATAGGGCTCGGCCGGATCCACGCAGTCTACCAGATGATGGACGGCGGCGGCCCGCTCTTCCGCCGTGGGCTTGGCCGTGCCGATATCCATATGCCGGTAAATCTGAAGGGAGTCCGCGCTGATGATTTCCCCGTTCAGTTCCCGGGCCAGGCGGATAGCCGCGCCGGTTTTTCCGGAAGCGGTGGGACCGCAGATCACCAGGATGCGGGGCGGCGCCCCTGCGGTCGCCGTCATTGCTTCCGGCTTTCCCCGGCCAGGCGCCGGTACAAAGACGGGCGTCTGCCGGGTAGAAAATAGCGCATCCGGTGACGGCGTATCCGTTCCTGCTCTTTTTTGCGCAGATCGGTGAAAAGGAGATGCTCTCCGTCTTCCAGGGACCGGTTTTCCAGGTGTCCCGAGGGATTGAGTACCAGGGAAATACCGGGATACCGGACGCCGCGGCCGTTTTTTCCGGAAATATTGCAGGCAGCGATAAAAAGCCCGTTGTCAAACGCCCGTGCGGGCAGATGGCGCATCCAGGAATGGAATTTTTCCTCGGGCCCGCCCCTGGGGGAGGCATGGGGGATGAAAATCAGATCCGCGCCCCTGGCGGCCAGAATGGTGGAGATATCCGGAAAATGGCTGTCATAGCAGAGCTGGATGCCGAACCGCAGGCCGGGGATTTCAAAGACCGGCAATTCGTTTCCCCTGCGGAACATGGCCTGTTCGGGCGGGGGGATATGCAGCTTGCGATACACGCCCACCGGTTCTCCGGGAACGGCCACCATCTGGCTGATATACAGAAAGCCGGCCGCGTCTTTTTCAGCCAGGCCGCAGATGATGACAATTCCCTCGGCTGCGGCCATTTCCGCCACGGCCCGGCTGGAAGGGCCGGGAACGGTCTCGGCCCGTTTTTTCACCTCCGGGGTATGGTCATAGCCGGTGATGCTCATTTCCGGAAAGCAGATCACACGGGCCCCCCCGGCCGAGGCGCTTCGGCTCAGCCGGTGGATGGCGGACAGATTTTCTTCAGGGCTGCGTCCCAGCGGGGAAACGACAGCCGTGGCAATGCGGATATTTTCCATGAAGCGGCCGGATCAGAGGGAGAACCGCGCCCGGATTTTGAACAGGCGGACGGCCGGCAGGTTGAGAATTTCCGGAACGCCGGTTTCCCGGCGGATCTCTTCGAGCCGGGTCTCGATGCGTTCCATGGAGGGTTCGATCATGGTAAACCAGATATTATACTCGTCTTCCCGCAGATAATTATGGGTTACGCCGGGAAGGCGGTTCACAACAGCGGCGAAGGCGTCGATTTTGTGCTCCGGCACCCTGGCGGCGCATAATGTGGACACATAACCAATTTTTTTCGGGAAAAAATTGGCCCCGATCCGTCGGACAACGCCGGATGAGCGCAGGCGGTCAAGGCGGGCGAGCACCTTTTTTTCGGTCAGCCCTGTCTCCTCTCCCAAGTCCCGGAACGGCCGGGCCGTGAGGGGGAAATCCGTCTGAACGCGATTGAGCAGACGGCGGTCGCAGGCATCCAGCGCGGCGTCCGTCCCTGGCTCCTTTTCCTTTCGGGTCATGGGGTTTTTCCTGTATGAACTGTAATATGGCAGATAGGGGAGGGCCCCTGTCCCGGGTTCCTCCCATTCAGGTGCGGGGACCGCCGGATTGCCTTCCAGTTTTGATCTCCCTTAAAATTTTTCTTGACCTTCCCGGTTCTTTTTTATAGGTTTAAACTTTGCTGAATGTCAATATGAAAACAGAGGCGCAATATGCCGTCGCCGTCATGGGTTATGTATGGGTCATGTATGGGTTATGGCGTATCAGGTCAGCATCGGAATTGCCTTCCCGCCTCTGCGGCGTTTTCCGGCAAAACAGACCGCCCGGTCGCGGCAGGGGATCAAGACATTTTCGTATTGACAATTTTCCGTCATGCGGTTAAAGGACTTTCCAAATTCCGCTATTCTAAAGGCTTTATATACAATGCTGTATTGTATATAGTGTTTCATTAATTGCTGGTACAAACCAAGTAAGGGGGTCTTTACAATGCCTGATGTCGAATTCATGGGTAAATCCTTTAATGTTGATGAAGACGGTTTTATTCTTGACTATTCCCAGTTCTGTGATGAATGGGTGCAATACGTCAAAAGTCAGGAAGGTATTGACGAGCTGACCGACGAGCACAAACTGGTGGTGAAAGTGCTGCAGGAGTACTACGAAAAAAACGGCATCGCTCCCATGGTGCGCGTTTTGTCCAAGCTGACCAAGTTCAAACTGAAACATATCTATGAACTGTTCCCGTCCGGACCGGGAAAAGGGGCATGTAAAATGGCCGGCCTGCCGAAACCCACCGGATGTGTATAGCCGATCCGGGTTCGCTGGCTGAGTATATTTGCCGATTGTGCATCCGGCTTTGCGCCGGATGCCGTTGAGCACAATAAAAAACCGGGATGGATGTCCCGGTTTTTTATTGTGCTTTTTTCTTTTCCGGGATTCTGGCCGTCATCCCGGCCTCTCCTGTGTTTTCAGGCGGTCAGGGGGCCGGCGGAAAGAGATTCCCAGATCGGCGGCGATCTCTTCGGCGGTGCGCGCCACGAATCTCGAAAAGGCCTCCCCGCGCAGGGGCGCTCCGGGGGCGGGCACGGCATCCAGATCCGCCGGTTTCACCAGCCGGGGCCGGTTGACCTGGGTCTGGTCCGGCGTGACCCTGAATTCCGGCGGGAAATTTTCCGCAAAATACATCTCCTGAAATCCGGCGAATTTCAAGGAATGGGCCGTGGAATCCACGATGGCCGTCTCGCCGGCCTCCACGATGCCGGCCTCCCGGGCCTTGACCAGCCCGGCAAGGGACTCGCCGCCATGGGTGCAGGAAATATGACCATTGCGGTTGGCGGCCAGGTACCAGTCCATGATTTCCTGTTCCGTGACTTCCACGAAATGAACCCGGCGTCCGCCGGCGGTGCGCTCGTATTCTTCCACCAGCCGGATCACCCGGGGCATGGACACGGGATTGCCGATCATGGCAGCCTGGGCTACGCTGGGCCGCACGGTGACCGGCTCGAATTTCCGGGCCGCTGGATTTTCTTCCTGGTAATATCGGTATACCGGGTTGGCATGTTCGCTTTGGACCCCGATGATTTTGGGCAGGGCCTCAATAATGCCGCATTCATAAAATTTCAGAAATCCCCGCATCACCGCCGTGATATTTCCCGCGTTGCCGATGGGCACGACCACGACCTTGTCTTCCATCCGGTACTCGAAATCCTGCGCGATTTCATAAGAGCAGGACTCCTGCCCCAGAATGCGCCAGGCGTTTTTCGAATTGAGCAGGGCCACATGATACCGCTCGGCCAGGTATTCCACCACCTTCATGCAGTCGTCAAATACGCCCGGAATCTCAAATACATCGGCCCCGCTTCCCAGGGGCTGGGACAATTGCTGGGGCGTGACCTTTCCCCGGGGCAGGAGAACCGCAGATCTGATCCCGGGTGCAAGCCAGGCCGAATACAGGGCTGCGGCCGCCGAGGTATCGCCCGTGGAGGCGCATACGGCCAGCACGTCTTTTACCTTGCCGCTTTTGATGAGATAATTGATATAACTCAGGGCCCCGGCCATGCCCCGGTCCTTGAACGACGCCGAGGGATTCTGTCCGTCGTTTTTGAAAAAAAAGCGGAGCCCGACCCGCTGCGTCAGCGGATCATTGGCTTCCACCACCGGTGTATGGCCTTCTCCCAGCCAGACCACATCGGAAAGCGGAATGATGGGACCGATGAATTCGTGATACAGGAAGATTCCCTTGAGGGCCGGTTGTTTCAGGGCTCTCCGGAAATCCAGTATCCGCCGCCATAAATCTCCCGGAATTTCTTTCAGCCGGTCTGCCGCGCTGTCCTGGATCAGGAGAACGGCCCCGCAATCGGGGCAGGTATACAGCAGGCGGTCGATATCGAAGGCGGCCTCGCATCCCAGGCAGTGGTATTGCAGGCGGCCGCCGGGCCGGGGGATCAGGCGGGAGCGCACATCCGGGGGGAAATCATCAATATTCACAAGTACTCCTTTATTCGGATGGGGAAATCCGTTCAATGCCGCCCATGAACGGACGCAGGGCTTGCGGAATGACCAGACTGCCGTCCTCCCGCTGATAATTTTCCAGAATCGCCGCCAGGGTGCGGCCCACGGCCAGGCCGGAGCCATTCAGGGTATGCACCAGTTCCGTTCCTTTTTTTCCCCTTCGTTTAAAGCGGATATCGGCCCGGCGGGCCTGGAAATCCACACAATTGGAGCAGGAGGAAATTTCCCGGTATTTTTCCTGGGCCGGCATCCAGACCTCAATATCATAGGTTTTGGACGCGGAAAATCCCATATCTCCGGTACACAGAGTGATGACCTGGTAGGGCAGTTCCAGCTGCTGGAGGATGACCTCGGCATCGGCCAGGAGTTTTTCCAGTTCCTCGTAAGAATGATCCGGATGGGCGATCTTGACCAGTTCCACTTTATTGAACTGGTGCTGGCGGATGAGCCCCCGGGTGTCTTTTCCGTAAGACCCCGCCTCGGACCGGAAGCAGGGGGTGAAGGCGGTAAAATAGCGCGGCAGCTCGGATTCATCAAGCACTTCACCAGCGTAAATATTGGTGAGGGGCACCTCGGCCGTGGGGATGAGAAAAGCCTCCCGGCCGTCGATCTTGAAAAGATCTTCCTCGAATTTGGGCAACTGGCCCGTACCGGTCATGGTCTGGCGGTTCACCATATAAGGCGGCCAGATTTCCGTATAGCCATGCTCTTCCGTATGAACCTGGAGCATGAAATTGATGAGGGCCCGTTCCAGGCGTGCGCCCATGCCGATATACATATGAAAACGGGCTCCGGATAGTTTTACGGCCCGCTCAAAATCAATCATGCCCAGGCCTTCGCCCACTTCCCAATGGGGCCTGGGAGAAAACGAAAAAGCGGGAGGCTCCCCGTATTTTTTCAGAAACGTATTATCGTTCTCATCCACGCCCTCGGGAACGGATTCATGGGGCAGATTGGGCATGGAAATCAGTATGTCCCGCAGCGAGGAGTCGGTTTCGGTCAATTTTTTTTCCAGTCCCCTGATACGATCTCCGACCTCCCGCATTTCGGCCATGGCATCCTCGGCCGTGTCGCCTGCCTTTTTGCGGCGGGCGATATCCCCGGATACGGTATTGCGTTTTCGCCGCAATTCTTCCAGTTCCAGAAGAACGGCGCGGCGGGCCCTGTCGAGTTCTTCCAGCTGGTCCAGATCCACGGTGCTGCCGCGCGCCGCCATGGCAGCCTTGACCCCGGATAAATTTTGGCGGATAAACTTGATTTCCAGCATAACGATTCCTATATTCTCAAAAATATTTTTCTGAAACAGGGGATTATCCTCTATACACAACGGCATGACTGCCTAACATAAAGAATCCGCCGGGTCAATTCGACGTGCCGGCCAATGACCGGTTTCCCGGATTTCGGGAGCGGATGATACTGCGGCCGGCATATGCTCAGGAGAAATATATGGATGATATCCGTGAAAAAAAGGCGGCCCTGAGGACGGCGATGCGGGAGAAACTGAACCGGCTTTCACCGGAGGAAATCGCCGCCAGACAGGAAGCGATTGAGGCATCTCTGTTTGAATTCGCCAATTTTATGGAAGCGCGGGTGCCGCTTTTGTATGCGCACCAGGAGATTGAGGTGAATACGGACCGTATCCTGGAAAAAAGCGCTTCCATCGGCAAAATTGTGGTGTTGCCCGCTTTTTATCCGGGCAAACGACGCATGGGCGTGTTCAAGGTGGATCATTTGGGCGAAGACCTGAAAGACGGGCCGCGAGGCGTTCCGGAACCGGATGAATTCCGGTGCAAGAAGGTTCCCCTGGACAAACTGGATATTGCCATCATTCCCGGCTATGCGTTTGATGAAAAGGGCGGCCGCATCGGGTCGGGAAAAGGGTATTACGACCGCCTCATCCCCAGGCTTTCCATCACCACCCGCAAGGTCGCCCTTGCCTTTGAAGAACAGATCACTTCTCAAATCCCCATGGAATCTCACGATAAATACGTGGACATCATTATCACGGACCAGCGCGTCATTTATAAAATCTGACGATAAAACCGGATATCCGGTTCGATAATTCCATCTTCAGTTCGGATTCAGCACCCTGGCCAAGGCGTTCAAATCCGCCGACTTCCCGACGGCGATCACGGTTTCGCCCGGCTCTATCCGGGATTCAAAGGATGGATTAAAGCGCATGCCGCCGTCAGATCGTTTCATGGCAATGATGATGAGGTTATACTTCTGGCGGATGCCGGAATCCTTGAGCATGCGTCCGCTCAGAGGAGATGCTTCGGCCACCGGAATTTCCTCCATCTGGATATCTTCCCGTCCGCCGGTCAGGGCCAGATCCAGAAAGGAGGTTACCGTGGGCCGGAGGATCCGCTGGGCCATGGTCACGGCGCCGCGCACATAAGGGGATTCCACCCGGTCGGCGCCGGCGGCCAGGAGCTTGGCATCGGCCCCTTCCTCTCCCGCCCGGGCAATAATTTTCAGATCCGGATTCAATTGCCGGGCCGTGAGCACCAGAAAAACATTGTCCGCGTCCGTAGCCAGGGCCGCCACCAATCCTGCGGCCCGGTCGATCCCCGCCTCCATGAGCGCGGTTTCGTCTGTGGCGTCTCCGATGATATAGGACAGGTTCTCTTCTTCCAGGATTTCCACCGGCTCCTCCGTCTTTTCAATGACCACCATATTGATGGGCCGGGTTTTGAGCTGGCGGCAGAGAACCCGCCCGATCCGTCCAAATCCGCAGATAATATAATGATCCCGCATTTTCCTGAGCCTCCGGTCCAGGCGGCGTTTTCCCATCAGATCCCGCACCTGGCCCTCCAGCATGAACTGCACCACCGCGCCGGCCACATAAACAAAAAATCCGAACCCCGTGACCAGCACCAGGATGTTATAGATCCGTCCGAAAGCGGACAGATCGTTCACCTCGGAATATCCCACCGTGGTAATCGTGATCATGGTCATGTACAGGGCGTCCATGAAACCCCAGCCCTCAATGGCCATATAGCCGGCCGTGGCGCAGAGGATCATGCAAACGGATGCCGTACACACAAAAATCAAATGACGCAGGTTATCCATGCCCCGTTACTATGCCGCAAGCAGCCCGGACGCAAGTTTTTTTCCATGCTTGACCCCGGGGAGGGGGCCTGATAGACATTTCGCACTCCAATCCGCATCTGAAACGGAGTTTTTTTGTATGCGCCTTTCCATTCCTCCGGTCATTCATCAGATCCTTTCTCCGGAACGCATCCTGCTGTTTCTGAAAGGCCTTGCCATGGGGGCTGCCGACGCGGTGCCCGGCGTCTCCGGCGGCACCATCGCTTTTATCACCGGGATTTACGAAGAGCTGCTGGACAGCATCCGTTCCTTTACCCCGGCCCTGTGGCCCCTGATCCGCCAGGGACATTTCCGGGAGGCATGGCGGGCGGTGAACGGCCCTTTTCTGGCCGTGCTGCTTTCGGGTATCGCGGTATCCCTTCTCCTGTTTGCCCGGATCATTGTCTTTGGACTGCGGTATCGTCCCGTATGGATCTGGTCCTTTTTTTTCGGACTGATCCTGGCCTCGGCCATTCTGATTCTGCGGCAGGTCCGGAAAAACGGACCCGTGACCTGGCTCTGGGGGATGGCCGGGGCGGCCCTGGGCGCGGCGGTGACCATGCTCACGCCCATAAAATCTCCGGATCATGCCCTGGCCATTTTTCTATCCGGGGCAGTGGCCATCTGCGCCATGATCCTGCCGGGGATTTCCGGATCCTTTATCCTGATCATCCTGAACAAATACCGGTTTGTGGTCACGGCTCTCCTGGAATTCCATGTATCCGTGATCCTGGTCTTCTCCGCCGGATGCGCCTGCGGCCTGCTTTCCTTTTCCCGTCTGCTTCATTATACCCTGCGACGCTGGCGCGACAGCAGCCTGGCTTTTCTCACCGGCGTCATGCTCGGCGCCCTGAACAAGGTATGGCCCTGGAAGGAAGTGCTTTCCACGAGAACGGATTCTCACGGCCGGATCCTGCCCCTGCTGGAGCGGAATGTCTGGCCGGAAACCTACGCGAAACTGACGGGCCGGCCGGACGATCTGGTGATCGCGCTGATTCTGGCGGCCCTTGGGTTCGGAATGGTGATGCTGCTGGCCCGGTACGGGCCTTCTTCTTCCCGCGGGGAAACCGGCAAGCCTTAATCTGGAAGTTCACCGGATTGATTTTTCTGGATTGATTTTTCTGGATTGATTTTTTTGGCGGCGTACGAACCGCTTTTGTTTTCTTCGGATTCGAAAGAACGACTGATCATGCGCTATGACGGCCCCATCTACCGACCGCCCAGCGAGGCCGATTCCCTGCTGATTCAGGCCACGGTGGGGTGTCCCCATAACCGCTGCACATTTTGCATGGTGTATAAAGACGGCATCCGGTACAAGGCGCGGCCAGTGGCGGATATCCGGGAAGACCTGGACGCGGCGAAGCGCCGGTACGGGGATCATGTGCGCACCCTGTTCTTTCCGGCCGGCAATACCATTGCCATGAAAACGGATGATCTGGGTGCCATCTGCCGCCATGCGCGGGAACTCTTCCCGGATCTGGAACGGATCACGGTGTACGGTTCGTCCCAATATATCGCGAAGAAAGGAAAAAACGGCATGCAGCGGCTGGCGGATGCCGGTCTCTCCCGCATCCACGCGGGACTGGAATCCGGGGATGATGAAATATTGCGGCGCATCCGCAAGGGCGCCAGCGCCGAAGAGCAGGTCACGGCAGCCCGTCTGGCCATGGACGCCGGCATTGAACTCTGTTTCTATGTCATCCTGGGTATCGGCGGCGCCGGGCGGACAAGGGAACACGCGGCAAAAACGGCCCGCGTGCTGAACCGCGCCTCTCCGGATTTCATCCGGCTGCGCACCTTTGTCCCCAAGCGCAATACGGAATTGCTCACCGATGTGCTGGCGGGCCGTTTCCAGATGCTGGGGCCTCACGGCATATTGCGGGAAACCCGGGAGATCATCCGGCGGCTGGAGGTGGATTCCTTCCTGGCCAGCGATCATTATACCAATTATATTAATGTAGAGGGGCGGCTGCCCCATGACAGGGACCGAATGCTGCGGCAGATCGACGAGGCCCTGCAAACAGAGGAAAGCCGGTTTCGTCCCTTTTTTATCGGAGAGCAGTAAACAGGGGTGGTGTTCTAAAACTGGATATTTTATAAAATCGGTGTTATTATGGTAGTCATTCAGGAGTAAAAAAAATATTTCCGGAGGAATATTTTGATGGCACTGGTTCCGGCCCGCTGTCCGCGATGTGGCTGTGAGAAAGTGGTAAAAAAAGGAAAGTGCCGGACACCCGCAGCAAAACGGGGAGAGAGCGGTTTCAACTGCCGCTGACGTAAACGGGGATGGCGTGATCGGACTGGAAAAGGCGGTCTATGCCTTGCAGGTCGCAGCCGGACTTCGGCAACACCGGTGAGGCATTCAATTTCAAAGGGGAAATCATGTGCAGGCGATTCCATCTGTTTGTGACGGTGCTTCTGGCAGCACTCTTTATCGCTGTATTT
>PDWI01010169.1_pt1 | contig 15175 bp, 14 predicted proteins | sample 1430891 | NCBI WGS metagenome assembly PDWI01 (sample SAMN01162508, study PRJNA174530) | Oral metagenome, whole genome shotgun sequencing project. | biome: Marine environment; feature: Marine mammal; material: Swab sample of the gingival sulcus; isolation source: swab sample of gingival sulcus... | reverse complement strand
AAGTTGTTGAACGGTCAAACTCCAATTTTGAAGCGGACTTGTCCATTTTCTCTCTATATTCTTTGTGGCTAGGTAAACTAGCTTCAATAAGGCTGTGTCGTTAGGAAAAGCCTCTTTGGTTTTGGTTACTTTTCTTACCTGTCTGTGATAGCCCTCAATGGGGTTGGTGGTATAAATGAGTTTTCGGATAGGCGGTGTGTACTCAAAATAAGCGTTAATACCTTCGCTTACAAGATAATCAAGTCACACCCAATTACTATGGGCTTAAACAAATGATTTAGCAATTTTTTTAAAAAACATATTTACTTGTTGGATCTACCTTCTCATCAAATCCCTACAAAATATTGTAAAAATCATCACTTTATAATATCTTTACCACAATTAAAAAAGCTAAAGAAAATGAAAAAAATCATCGCTATACTTTTATTGGTTGGTTTATGCAGTTGTGAAGAGATTGTCAACGAGCCTGATATTACCAACCGTTCTGTTGTGTTATTAGCACCGGCTAATGATGCTTTACTGGATAAGGAAAATAAAGTCTCGTTTAACTGGGAGTATTTAAATGATGCTACACTTTATCAATTACAACTGGCCACACCAAGTTTTGACCAAGCAGCACAGATACAACTGGATACGTTAGTACAGGTCAATCAGTTTGTTTTGGATACACTTCCGGCTAATGCTTACCAATGGCGGGTAAAGGCTATGAATTTCGCTTATGAAACGGCTTATTCCACAAATAGTTTTACCATAGAATAATAATTGTAAGAGAGGCCTGTGAAAAATAAAAAAAACATCTATTTTCTTTTACTTGCGGTACTTGTTATTTGGGGAGTTTTGGGCTACCGTATTTATACCTCACTGTCTCCAAACTCTACCACGGAAGTTGATAAACTCTCGGTTTCCGAGTTTAAACCGCAAAAATTGGAAGATGCCAGGACTTTTTCCATAACAGCCAATTACAGAGATCCGTTTTTAGGGCTGATAATGAAGAAAAAAGTGGTAAAACCATATGTTAAACGGCCAATTAAAAACAAAGTAGAAGAAAAACCTTTCCCAACTATAGTCTATAAAGGCCTCGTTTCGGCTTCCGGTAAAAAGGAACAGGTATTTTTGATTAGTATTAACGGACAACAGCACTTTTTTAAAAAAAATGCTGTTAAAAACGAAGTCAAGTTGATTAAGGGTTCGTCTAATGAAGTGATATTGCAGTATTATGGCAAGAGAAAAACTTTTCCTATAATCAAATAAGGGTATATGTTCAGCGTTTTACAAAAAAGAATTAAGGCAGGGGCTCTGCAATATACTATATTTATTGGGGTTGTAATCGCCTTGTTGGTTTTTGCATTTATCAGTTTAAGCTATATCCAAAATACATCAAGGATAAAAACTACTTTCTTTAAAGATGTAGTTCATACCGCTAATGAGAGTTTTAATCTTTCGGATTATAAAACTATTACTTATAACACACCTACGCATTTGCCTGTTTACTCATCAGTTGAAACAATTCTTACAAAAAAACCTTGGGGATTTTTTGATATACTTTCTGTAACAGCTACTTTATCAGATGAAACTTTTACCAAAACCGCCTTGATAGGTGGTTGGCAAACAGAAAGGCCGGCCTTATACCTGGCAGACGATAATCAGCCGTTGGTTGTAGTGGGGAATACCTACATAGCCGGCAAAACTTTTTTGCCGGAAAGGGAGGTAAAACGTGGTTCAATAGGTGGAAAATCTTACCTTGGTAGCCAATTTGTTTATGGACAGGTTTTTAGAAGCGATAAGAAATTGCCCGAAATATCAACCCCTTTGGATTATGAACAAATACTAACGGAGTTGATTATCCCAAATAACAATAATTTTTTGGAGTTAACAGATTTTACAAAGATTATTCATCGGTTCTCTGAACCATCTAAAATAATAAGTAGCGATGGGGTACTTTTCTTAGATGATGTAACACTTTACGGAAACATAATTGTTTATTCAGACTTTAAAATAATAGTCAAAGCTTCAAGTAGTTTAAAAGATATCATTCTTATTGCCCCGGAAATAGTAATTGAAGATAAGGTTATTGGTAGCTTTCAGGCTTTTTCAAATAAAAAAATTAGTGTTGGAAAAAATTGTATTTTAAATTATCCATCTGTATTGGTTCTTTCTTCCAAAGAAAAGTTGCCCTCAAAAAAAGAAGAGGAACAACTTGGTATTTTTGTGGAAAAGGGAACTACAATAAGAGGAGCAGTTATGTGTCTGATAGAGGATACAACAGACAGTTTTCAAACTAATATCGTTTTTGAAGACCAGTCAAACGTAATAGGAGAGGTTTATTGTGAGGGGAATACAGAACTAAAAGGAACCGTTAAAGGCAGTTTATACTCCAAAGGATTTATTGCCAATGCATCTGGTGCCGTTTATAAAAATCACATTTTTAACGGCAATATATTGGGCAATAATCTGCCGGAACAGTATTGTGGAATTTCATTTAAAAACTCTCAAACAAAAGTGGCCAAATGGCTTAATTATTAGTTTATGAAAGCCCATAATGGGCATTTTACAAGTAGAGGCCATTACCTGTCAAAATAATTGAACCACAGGTTTTTGAAAAAAATTAAATAGATGAAACGAACATTTTTTAGATATAAAAAAATTACGGCTTCAACTTTGGTAGAAACGTTGGTGGCTTCTGTAATTATAATAGTTATTTTCGCCATAGCTTCACTTACCTTAAATAATGTTTTAAGTTCAACTGTAAAAAGTGATACACATAGTATAGACAATCACTTGAACAAATTGTCTTATCTATATCTTCACCAAAAAATAAAAGCCAATTACCAGGAAAGTTTTGAGGATTATACCATATCTGTTTCCCGGGAAGTGGAAGGTGAGAAGACTTTTGTTGTACTTTCTGCGGTTAAAAATGAGGCTTCTGCAAACGTTAATTCCACCAAAAAAGAAATAACAAAAAGATTTTTAGATGCAAAGAATCCATAAAAAAATAAATGCATTTACCGTTTCGGAATTGTTGGTGGTCTTGGTTATATCAAGTATTGTTATAGCTATAACGATGATTGTACTGAACCTGGTACAACGGCAAATTAAAACTATTAGTAGAAATTATGATAAACAAACGGAAATAAGGCTCTTGGAGCGAATATTAACACGTGATTTTAATACGCATCAATTGATTTACCACCTGCCGGAACAAAAAATGACATTTTTTTCCAATGCAGATACTGTCAACTACGTCTTTACTAAAAAATATGTAGTTCGAAATAATGATACGCTTCATCTGCCGGTTACTAATATTACAGCTTTTTTGGATGGCTCAGTCTCTAAAACCCGGACTGTTGATGCCGTTGAGTTGCAACTTTTGGCAGAAAAGAAATCTAGAACAATTTTTGTTTATAAAACAAAAGATGCCGCTTTTTATATGAATAACAATGGCTTTTAAGTTAGAGAACATACCGTCTGAAAAGAAAAAAAACAGTGGTTTTGACCTGGACAAGCTCCTCAAAACAGAAATTTCGTTATTTGGCAATGCGTTTTCCAATAAAAAAAAGGAAGCATTCTACACAGAGCTCAGTGTGCTTTTAAAAGCTGGTATCAGCCTTAAAGAATCCCTGTCGCTTATAGCTAAAGAGCAAAAAAAACAGAAAGATAAAACACTTCTGGAAAATATAGTAAATGCCATATACCTTGGTGATGCTTTCTCGGATAGTATCCAAAACAATAAAAATTTTTCTGAATATGAATACTACTCCCTAAAAATAGGTGAAGAAACCGGTACGTTATCCAAAGTAACCAAAGAACTTGGTTTGTTTTTTAAAAGGCGAAATGAACAGCGAAGAACAGTGCTCAACGCTTTGTCTTATCCTATTGTGGTGTTGATAACGGCGGTATTGGCCGTATTGTTTATGTTGCGTTATGTAGTACCCATGTTTGCTGATATTTTTAATCAAAATAATGTAGAATTGCCTTGGCTTACAAAAATGGTCATCCAAGTTTCCACTCTTTTTCAAGCCTATTTTTGGTTGTTAACACTAGTTTTTATTGGTGTTTTGGTAATTATAAAATTTATAAAAAAGAAAAATAGGTATAAGAAATTCAGTTCAAAAATACTTTTGAATATACCCTTTATAGGCGATTTGATGCGAAAAATGTATATAGGGCAATTTACTCAGGCGGTGGCTTTGCTTACCACCGCAAAAGTGCCGGTATTAAACAGCATACAACTCACCAAAAAAATGATTGATTTTTATCCGCTTCAAACTGCCTTAGCAGCTATTGAATCGGATATACTCAGAGGTAACAGCCTCAGTGAAAGCTTACAAGGCCATAAAATTTTTGATGCCAAAATGGTTTCTTTGTTACGTGTTGCAGAAGAAACAAATCAGAACGAATTTATTTTTGAACGATTAACTGCACAATATAACGATGAGATACAATATAAGTCAAAAATGCTAAGTACCGTATTGGAACCCTTAATCATTATTTTTTTAGGGGCGTTAGTGGCTATTATACTTATTGCTATGTATCTACCTATGTTTACCTTGAGTACTGTACTAGGTTAATATTTTGAAAGTCTGTTAAGGCCGCTCGGAATCTTTAAATATTTATGGTGTAACTAAATGTATTTATTCTTTCCAAGGGACTGTTTTTGAAGCGTAAAAACCAATGTCCATGGCTTTTAATCTATGGTCGTGATTTGCCAGACGCACTTTGTATTCTTCCCAATTTCGTTTTGCTGTTGGTGTCCAGCCAATTTCGGAAATACCGAGCAGCCGGGGAAAGACTAAATATTCTATATCTTCGGGTGTTTCAACAGTTTCAGTCCATAAAGGAGCTTCTATGCCTATAATATCTGCTTTGGAAATTCCTTCTTCGTAGGTTTCCAAATCCCATTTATAGCCAACGTCAACAGGAATAAAAGCCGCCCAATGCAATCCAATTCTTGATATAGAATCGTATTTCATATCCAGATAGGCCTTTTTTGCCGGAGACATCAGTACTTTGGATCCTTGTGCTATGCCTTTGATTGCATTTTCGCCTTTTGACCAATATTGTACTATGGTATTTGGCAATAAATCAGCATGGGCTATTTCGTCCCAACCTATAACTTTTTTTCCGTGTTTTTCTACTATTTTTTGGGTACGATTTATAAACGGAATATAATCTTTCATTGGTGTAACATTTGATTCATCACCACCTATGTGAATGTATTCTCCGGGCGTAAGAGCAGCCAATTCTCTTATCACATCATCAATAAACTTATACGTTATCTCCTTATCTGTGCACAAGGTGCTAAAGCCTACATTAGTACCGGTATAAGGTTTTCGGGCTTTTCCGTCGCAGTTTAGTTCCGGATAGGAAACCAAAGCGGCATTGGTATGTCCGGGCATATCTATTTCCGGGACTATGGTGATAAATCGGTCTGCGGCATATTGCACTATCTCCTTGTATTGTTCCTGAGTGTAAAAACCGCCTTTGCCACCGCCTACCTGGGTCTGGCCACCTATTTCGGTGAGTTTAGGCCATGATTTGATTTCTATCCGCCAGCCTTGGTCATCTGATAAATGAAGGTGTAAACGGTTTATTTTGTACAGGGCCAGATAGTCGATAAATTTTTTAATAACATCTACCCCAAAAAAGTGACGGGAAACATCCAGCATTACTCCTCTGTATCCGTATTCCGGAGCATCTTTTATGGTTCCGGTGGCTATTCGCAAGGTGTCATTTTCTTTAGGCCCCTTATGTAAATGAGCAGGCAACAATTGTTTTAAAGTTTGTAAGCCGTTAAATATACCATGAGGTTGTCCGGCTATAATTTTTATACCTTTTTCATCAGTTACAATTTGGTAGGCTTCTTCACCTGCAATGCTGTCGGCTAAAGCCAAATAGATATAATTAGAAATCGGTAAGTTTTTAGTAGCACTGACCTTTAAATTTAAACCTGACCCGTTTTTTAACCAATTAGAAAAATAATCCGAAAGCTTTGCCAATTGCTCAGATTCACTCGTATAAAAAAGTCCGGTTGCTTCATCTATAGTAAATGAGCTGTTGGTGGCATTTATTTCCGAAGGAAGCGGAATAATGCTTTCTTTTAATAAGTCTTTTGGCTTGGGAGGTATTTGTTTTTTACAGGAAAATACAGTTAATGATAATACTAATGCTATACCTAAAGAGAAAAATATATTATTTGACATGATGTTAATATTTTGGTAGGCTAAAAGTAAAATAAAAGATAAGATTATCCCAATTTTTTCGATAGATACCGGTTTTTAGGTAATGAACGTTATGTCTAAATAGAAATTTGTAAGAAACGGTTGTTATTTCAATATTTTTTCAATGGCAGATTTAACCAGAGGAGCCATGATTTGATACCCTTTTTCATTGGGATGTACGGCGTCATTGCCATATTCCTCTATCAAGCCGTTTTTCTTATTGGCCATAGCTGAAAAATAATCTACATAGCCTAGGTGATTATCTTTTGCATAATTTTGAATTAAAGTATTTACCCGTGGAATTCTTTTGTCAGGATGTAGGCCTTTTCGCCATGGAAAATACGAAGCCGGTAAAATGGAACACAGTATTACTTTTATATTATTTGCTTTTGCTAATGCAGCCATTGCTTTTATATTGTCTAATATTTCTTTATCTGTTATTGGTCCTGTATTTTCAGCAATGTCATTGGTACCGGCAAGGATTACAACAACTTTCGGTTGTAAGTCCAATACGTCTTGTGTAAAACGCAGCAACATCTGTGGCGAGGTCTGCCCGCTAATTCCACGATTTACATAATGATTGTCTTTAAAGAAAGCCGAATCATATTTCATCCAGCCTTCTGTGATGGAATTACCCATAAATACCGCTTTTACCGGTTCTTTATTGTTAACTACGGTGATATTTGTCTTTTTGTATCTATTGAGGTTGGGCCAGTCTTGGGCGTTGGTTTTAAAAAACATACTAATTATCATTAATAGGGTAAAAAATTTGCTTTTCATTTCTTGATGGTTATTGAGTCATTATATTGTTAAGTACTATAATCATTAAACTAATCAAAAATTGGGAACTCTGGATTTTAATCTTTTTATTCCCCATGATTTGAGGGCAGAAAAAACTTCATATTTTTAAATTTTACACCTGTTCGCCCACTGGCGGATTTAATTTTTTGCTTACATCCGCTTTGGTACATTAATACCCAACAGTCCGCAAGCATTTTTTATTACTTCTGCCACTTTTTTGGATAACTGGGTTCTAAATATTTTTTCGGCTTCATCTTCGGCTCCCAAAATGGGAACACTTTGGTAAAAAGAATTGTATTCCTTTACAAGGTCATATGCGTAATTGGCAATTAATGCAGGGCTGTAGTTTTTTGCAGCCTGCTTTATGGTTTCAGGGAAAAGTGCCAATTGTTTCAGTACTGATTTTTCTTTGTCTTTTAGGCTTGATAGTTTCGCCGTTTCAGAATTTAGTCCTACAAGGAGTCCTTTGTCATAGGTAAAACCTTGCAGGTTAAAATCTACTCTCCGTAAGATAGACTGAATTCTCGCATAGGTGTATTGTATAAAAGGCCCTGTATTCCCTTGGAAATCAATAGACTCTGCAGGATTGAATAAAATTCTTTTTTTTGGGTCAACTTTTAGGATATGATATTTTAATGCACCTAATCCAATTATTTTGTACAATTCCTCTTTTTCAATTTCTGTATAGCCATCCAGTTTGCCCAATTCTTCAGAAATTTCTCGTGCTGTTTTGGCCATTTCGGCAATGAGGTCATCTGCATCTACCACTGTTCCTTCCCGGCTTTTCATTTTTCCGGAAGGCAAATCTACCATTCCATAGCTCAGGTGGTATAAATTTTCTGCCCAGCTATAGCCCAGTTTTTTTAGGATGAGAAACAGCACTTTAAAATGGTAATCCTGTTCATTGCCTACGGTATAAACCAGACTGTTTACATTAGGATAGTCTTTAATCCGTTGAATGGCAGTACCTATGTCTTGTGTCATATAAACTGCGGTACCGTCTGCCCGTAGTACAATTTTTTCATCCAGTCCTTCATCTGTAAGGTCTATCCATACAGAGCCATCTCCTTTTTTGAAAAATATGCCTTTTTTCAATCCTTTCTCCACTACATCCTTACCCAAAAGGTAAGTATTACTCTCGTAATAATTCTTGTCAAAATCTACGCCTAATGCCGTATAAGTTTCTTCAAATCCGTCATAAACCCATTGGTTCATTTTTTTCCATAGGGCTACGGTATCGCTATCTCCGCTTTCCCATTTTTGCAACATTTTTTGAGCTTCTAATAAGAGTGGAGCCTGTCTCTTAGTTTCTTCCTCAGCCATTCCCTCTGCTGCTAATTCTAAGGTTTCTTTTTTGTATTCCTGATTAAATTTTACATAATAATTGCCTACTAACTTATCCCCTTTTAAGCCGGTACTTTTGGGGGTTTCGCCATTGCCCCATTTTTTCCAGGCCAGCATACTTTTACAGATGTGAATACCGCGATCATTTATAATCTGAGTTTTGTACACTTTTTTACCGGCAGCTTTTAAAATTTCTGAAATGGAATAACCCAATAAATTATTTCTAATATGACCCAAATGCAGCGGTTTATTGGTGTTTGGTGAGGAGTATTCCACCATTACAGCCTTATGTGATGTTGGTGCTTTTTCCAATCCAAAGTTTTCGGTTTTATAAATTTTGTAAAAAGATTCTAAAAAATAATCATCGTTAAGACTCAGATTTAAAAACCCTTTTACAACTTCAAAATCAATAATTTCTGGTAGATTCTCTTGTAAATATGCTCCCAGTTTATTACCAATTTCCACAGGATTTCCTCTTACTACCTTTAAAAAAGGAAATACTACAATGGTTATATCACCTTTAAAGTCACTCCTCGTAGCTTGGAACTCTACTTGCTGTATCTCAGCATTGTATAATTTTTTAAAGGCTGTTTTTACGGCAGTGGCTAACCTGTTTTGCAAAGACATATTTTTGTTTTAATTTTAGTTGGCCAAAAGTAAGAAATAATGCATTATTTACTATGAACTCATCTTTACTTTTTGTTTTTAACTGAAAATGAGATAAAATTTGTTTAGAGTTTTTACCGGCACATTTACTCCTCCGTTTATGACTGGAGGAGAATTGGAATTACAGTTAAAAATAAATCTCAGAATGTAAAATACCGAACATTGGCACAAGTTTATAAGTAATAACGGGTTGCATGTGCATTTTGAAGTGCCTATATTTTGTCTGATGAAACTTGTTTTGACTGGCATTTTTTATAATTTAGCATAATAGAAACAAGTTTTGACTCAGGAGGCTGTGGAGATTTTAGGCTTGGTATTATTATTTTTTGTTCCGCTACTGTAATGAAATAATTACAAACCAAACTTGCCGAAACGCAATTGGTGCAGTTGGCCCATAAATTGGGTGTAGAAGTTAAAGATTTAGTGAATAGTGGGCATCTTGATTTTTATATAAAGTTTAACCGTATAGATTCCGCTACCTGTGATTTGCTCACGACTATGAGAAAAAAACTAAGATTATAAAACAACCCATTGCCTTAAAAGATGAAAAAAATATTGATTGTAGAAATACCATCTGATATTCTAAAAATAGACAGAATAAAACTATGAGTTATATAGATTATTATAAAGTGCTGGGTGTTAATAAGAGTGCCACAGCGGCTGAGATAAAAAAAGCCTACAGAAAATTGGCCAGAAAATATCATCCGGATGTAAATCCTAATGATAAAACGGCAGAACATAAATTTAAAGAGATAAATGAGGCGAACGAGGTTTTGAGTAATCCTGAAAATCGAAAAAAATATGACCAATACGGCAAAGACTGGCAGCATGCAGAGGCATTTGAAAAAGCAAAGCAACAGCAACAGCGTCAATACGAGCAAGCCGGTGGAAGCCGTAGGACATACAGCGGTGGGTTTACCCAAGATGATTTTTCTGATTTTTTTGAGTCCATGTTTGGCGGTGGTGGTTCGCCGTTTGGTCAATCTGCCGGTGGCCAAACCGGAAGAAATGTAAAATTCAAAGGTCAGGATTATAATGCCGAATTAAGGCTAAACCTCACGGATGTTTTTAAATCTCATAAACAAACCCTTACGGTAAACGACAAAAAAATAAGGATAACTATTCCGGCAGGTATTGAAAACGGACAGACCATTAGAATTAAAGGCCATGGCGGCAAAGGCGTAAACGGTGGGCCTAATGGCGATTTATATATTACATTTTCTGTTAACAATAACACCAATTTTAAACGTCATAAAGAGAATTTACACCTGACACAGGAGATAGATTTATATACAGCTGTTTTGGGTGGAGAGATAATCGTAAATACGCTTCACGGAAAAGTGAAATTAAAAGTTAAACCCGAAACGCAGAATGGTACTAAAGTGAAATTGAAAGGTAAAGGTTTTCCAAAATACAAAAAAGAGGGCAGTTTTGGTGATTTAATTCTTACCTATCAAGTTAAAATTCCAAAGAATCTAAGTCAAAAAGAGAAAGATTTATTTAAAGAGCTTTCTACATTAAATTAATAGTATGGCAGACGAAAAATTAATTGCAGTAACTGATTTTTGCAAGTATTACGATATTCCTGATACTTTTATTAGGCAACTGGCAGAATACGAATTGATAGAGGTAATTGCTACTGGAAAAAAACGATTTATAAATGAGGTGTATGTTGCTGATATAGAAAGGTATATAAGGTTACATTACGATCTTAATATCAATATAGAAGGCCTTGATGTAGTAAAGCATTTATTGCATCAGGTAGAGCAATTGCAACGTAGAGTAAATGATCTTTCTAATCAATTAGATTTTTACAGGATAGAATAATGGAAAAGTAAGTTGTTTAAAGCAGTCCTGTTAATGATGGCATTGGTAACTGTATTTTAATCATTAACTATTTCGTCTACAAGCTAATAGTGTATTCTTTAGTAACATGGCAATAGTCATGGGTCCTACACCGCCCGGTACGGGAGTAATATAACTTGCTTTTTTACTTACCGACTCAAAGTGAACATCGCCGGCTATTCTGTACCCGTTTTTTTTAGTAGTGTCCGGTACTCTGGTAATGCCTACGTCCACAACCACAACGCCATCTTTAACCATATTGCCGGTTAAGAATTCAGGCTTGCCCAGTGCTGCAATAATAATATCGGCTTGTTTAGTGATTTCGGATAAGTTTTTAGTTCGGCTATGGGTTAAAGTGACCGTGCAATTTCCTATTTTTGTTTTTTGTCCTAATAATATGCTTATGGGTTTGCCTACAATATTGCTTCGCCCAATAACCACAGCATGTTTGCCGGAAGTTTCAATATTATAGCGTTCTAGTAATTCTATTATTCCAAATGGCGTAGCAGATATAAATGTAGGTAACTGCACTACCAGTTTCCCTACATTGGTGGGATGAAACCCATCTACGTCTTTATCAGGATTTACCGCCATGATTATTTTTTGTTCATCAATGTGATTGGGGAGGGGAAGCTGGACTATAAAACCGTCTATATCGCAATCCTGATTTAACTTCTCTATTTCTCTCAACAATTCTTCCTCAGAAATATTTTCATCTAATCTGATTAACGTTGATTTAAAGCCAACTTTCTTACAGGCTTTCACTTTGCTGTTTACATAAGTCATACTGGCACCGTCTGTTCCCACCAGTACAGCTGCTAAATGAGGGGTCTTTTTACCTGTAGATTTTAAATTTTTTACTTCCGCTGCTATTTCGTCTTTTAAGGCATTAGAAGTGGCTTTTCCGTCTAATAAAGTCATTAATAATAGTCTTTGGTTATTTGATTTTTGTTTTATGTTTTTTACAAATCATAGTACCCGCATCAAAGAAAAAGGTATCTTTATTATGACAAGAAATGATATTTCAGAATTATTGAAACTCATAATTCTGTACTTTTTATCTTCTGTCTGCGGGTATCACTTTTGGCATTGTACGAGATGCCGCCTGAGCAAGGGAGAGCATTATTCCGCACCAACCTACCGCATGCTATTCATCATTTGCATGAGTTTTTTACCGCCTCCGCCTTGCATCATTTTCATCATTTTGCTCATTTGATTAAACTGTTTTAACAATTGATTTACGTCATGTACTTCTGTTCCTGAACCTTTAGCGATACGTTTTTTACGACTTGCATTTATAATTTTTGGGGTACTGCGTTCTTGTGGTGTCATAGAGTGGATAATGGCTTCAATGCCTTTAAAAGCATCATCGTCTATATCTATATTTTTCATGGCTTTGCCTACGCCCGGTATCATGCCCACTAAATCTTTCATATTGCCCATTTTTTTAACCTGATTGATTTGTTTTAGAAAATCGTCAAATCCAAACTGGTTTTTGGCAATTTTTTTCTGAATTTTTCTGGCCTCTTCTTCATCGTATTGTTCCTGAGCTCTTTCTACAAGAGAAACTACATCGCCCATGCCTAAAATTCTATCGGCCATCCTATCCGGATGAAAGACATCTATGGCTTCCATTTTTTCGCCAGTACCGATAAATTTAATGGGTTTGTCCACTACAGATTTTATGGAAAGAGCTGCACCGCCTCGGGTATCTCCGTCTAATTTGGTCAATACTACGCCTTTGTAATCCAACACATCGTTAAATGCTTTAGCCGTGTTTACAGCATCTTGCCCGGTCATGGAGTCAACTACAAAAAGTGTTTCCTGAGGTTGCACCGCTTTGTGAATTGCGGAAATCTCTTTCATCATCACCTCGTCTATGGCCAACCGTCCGGCTGTATCAATAATCACCACATTTTTGCCATTGTTCTTTGCGTATTTAATGGCATTTTGGGCAATTTCTACCGGATTTTTATTGTCTTCTTCAGTGTAAACTTCTACGCCTATCTGATCGCCTACCACTTTTAACTGGTCTATTGCTGCAGGACGGTAAACATCACAGGCTGTAAGTAAAACTTGTTTGGTTTTTTTATTTTTTAAATAATTGGCCAGTTTGCCGGAAAAAGTAGTTTTACCCGAACCCTGTAACCCCGACATTAAGATAACCGTAGGCGAGCCGCCCAAGTTAACACCGGCGGTTTCACCACCCATTAATTCGGTAAGTTCGTCTTTTACTATTTTTACCATTAACTGTCCGGGATTTAATGTTTTAAGTACATTTTGTCCCAGTGCTTTTTCCTTTACGCTATTGGTAAAATCTTTAGCAATTTTATAATTGACATCAGCATCCAATAAGGCTCTTCGAACTTCTTTTAAAGTTTCGGCTACATTTACTTCTGTAATGCTACCATGTCCTTTTAAGACGTGTAGGGCTTTATCTAACTTATCGCTTAAATTATTAAACATGAAAATATATCATTTTTTTGTGAATGGCAAAGATAAACATTTGCCGTTGAAATTGAAAGTTGATACGATTTGGGCTTAGTGATTTTCAAAACTTTTTACGCCTCCCGTTTTTTTCTTTCCCTGAGCCACTTCCAAACATTTTTTAACAAAAGTTACAAATAATGGATGTGGATTTAACACCGTACTTTTGTATTCTGGATGGTATTGCACGCCTACAAACCAAGGATGCCCAATTAGTTCTATGGCTTCTGCCAGATTGGTTTTTGGGTTTACGCCTACCACTTCCATACCGGCACGTGTAAACTGTTCTAAGTAATTGTTGTTAAATTCGTATCGGTGTCTATGGCGTTCACTTATCAATTCTTTATTGTAAGCATTGTAAACTTTAGAGTTTTTCAGGATTTTACAATCCCAAGCTCCAAGCCGCATGGTGCCCCCCATATTAGAGATGTGTTTTTGCTCTTCCATAAGGTTTATAACAGGATGCGGCGTGTTTTTATCCATTTCGGTACTGTTGGCTTTAGTTAAGCCCAATACGTTTCTGGCAAATTCTATTACAGCCATTTGCATCCCTAAACAGATTCCCAAAAAAGGAATATTATTTTCTCTAACAAATTGTATAGCCTTAATTTTGCCTTCTACCCCTCTAATGCCAAAACCGGGAGCAACCAGTAATCCATTTAGATTACTCAATTTTTTAGCTGCATTTTCCGCATTAATATCTTCTGAATGTATCCAGTGAATATTAACACTAATTTCCTGTGATGATCCGGCATGAATAAAGGCTTCATTTATAGATTTATACGCATCCTGTAACTCTACGTACTTACCTACAAGACCAATTTCTATATGGTATTTTGGATTTTTATGTTTGTGTAAAAAATCATTCCATTTATTCAAATTTGGCTGGTTATCTGCGGATAATCCCAATTTTTTTAGTACCACCTTATCCAATTTTTCTTTGTACATAAAAATGGGTACGTCATAGATGGTTTCTGCATCCATGGATTCTATCACCTCTTCTTCTTTTACATTGCAAAAAAGTGCAATCTTTCGTTTTAAACTTTCTGAAAGATGATGTTCTGTACGGCAGACCAGAATGTCGGGGTTTACACCACTTTGCATCAGGGCTTTTACGGAGTGTTGAGTGGGTTTGGTTTTTAATTCACCCGCCGCAGACAGGTAGGGTACCAAAGTAAGGTGTACTACTACAGTATTTTCTCTGCCTAGTTTCCATTCTAACTGACGTACGGCTTCAATATAAGGTAATGATTCTATATCACCCACCGTACCGCCTATTTCTGTAATAACAATGTCAAACTCTCCGGTATTGCCCAGTTTTTTTATAGAAGATTTGATTTCATCGGTAATATGGGGGATGACCTGAACGGTTTTTCCCAGAAAATCGCCACGTCTTTCTTTTTCTATAACGGTTTGGTAAATTCTTCCGGTGGTAACATTGTTGGCTTGTGAAGTGGCTACATTAAGAAACCTTTCATAATGGCCTAAGTCTAAATCAGTTTCGGCACCGTCATTGGTTACATAACATTCGCCATGTTCATAAGGATTTAAAGTGCCGGGGTCTATATTTATGTAGGGGTCTAATTTCTGAATGGTAACAGAATATCCGCGTTCCTGTAACAATTTTGCCAGAGAAGCAGCAATAATTCCTTTTCCTAATGATGATGTTACACCACCTGTAACAAAAATATATTTGGTAGCCTTCATGTACTATTTGGTTTTGCCAAAAGTACAAACTCTAATGCGAACTACAAATGAAAAATCTATGAATGTTTTTAACAATTATTCTTTATGGTTAAATTCGTTTGCTATGG
>PDWI01006169.1_pt1 | contig 15176 bp, 15 predicted proteins | sample 1430891 | NCBI WGS metagenome assembly PDWI01 (sample SAMN01162508, study PRJNA174530) | Oral metagenome, whole genome shotgun sequencing project. | biome: Marine environment; feature: Marine mammal; material: Swab sample of the gingival sulcus; isolation source: swab sample of gingival sulcus... | reverse complement strand
TCACTCCAAGCCTCATAATAAGTCAATAAAAACTTATCAAGCATATCATACAAATCAGGTTTGTTTAATTCTTTAGATATCACTGTTAATTTATCTTTATGCTCATATAGATACGTTTTCTTATCTATCAAATCTTTGATTAACTGAAATATAAAACCGGGAAAATCTTTTTCTTCTACCGTTTTTTTAGGAGGGGGATTATTTTCCCTATCTAATCTACGTTTTATTCTTGACAACTTTAGTCTTTTTTCTTCTTCAGGAATAATCGCTTCAAATTTCATTGCCCACTGACTATAAGAGGTTCGTAATTCACAATCGGAATACCCATGCGTAACCGTATATTTAAAACAGTTAAATATATCTAAAGGCAAGTCTTTTATACTATCCAAATACCATTCATATAGTTCTAAAGCGTCTTGGGCAAATAAAGGAGAGTTGGTATCAATATGAGGCCATTCGTAATCTTTTCGGTAAGCTGCTATACTATCCGGTGTAATTTCGTGTAAAAAGAACATTGGGTTCATAGAAAAAATAAGATAGTGATTGGCAATAGCTACCGACCACATATCACTAAACAAGTTTACTTTAACAAAACTATCATTCTTAATTTGTTGGAATATTTCCGGAGCTAACATATCTTGTGGCGTACCCCAAGTATAAGTATCATCATCTACCGATTTTATAATAGCCCCACTATCAAAATCAATTAAAGCACACAAGCCATCATTTAAACTCACAAAAAAATTATCCGTTTTAAAATCGGCATGGATATAGTTAAATTCTCTCAACAAATCAAATGCACGAGACAAATGGTAGGCTTTTGAATAGGTTAACTCTAATGGTAATTCAAAATATTTATCTCTAATATCAGGATCTGTCAAAATATCGGAAAAACAAACATAACCTAAATGTGTTAAGTTGTTAGCTGAGTACCCTTGTACGATTTCACCCTCAAGTTCTCCTTCAAACACAAACTGAGGTGCTCCTAAAAAAGCCGGATAATATTCCAAAAAATCAACCTTAAGAGCCTCTAATTCTTTTTTTTTCTCAAGTATCTTAGATTGAAGACCCAAAATGGTATTAAAACTATGTTCAGCACTTCCCTGCCCATTATCTTTAAAGATTTTAATAACCTGAGGGTTACTGTATTTTTTATTATTAATCTTTTTACAATGAAAAACTTTTCCAAACCCTCCTTCAGCAAAAGACTTTTCTTCAATTTGTAATGATTTTATCGATTTAAAACCGGCAACCAAACCTGACGACACACAGCTTTTTACATTTATAGTTTTCATAGCATTAAGCTCGTTTGTGTTTACTAATAAGTCTATCAACTACATTGGGTCTTATTAAAGCTAATTTAGCTTGAGTAAGCAATGACATTTCTTCAAATTTTGTAACAATATTATCTTCTATCACAACTTTAAATAATTCTATAAAATCTTCTACTTCTTGAAGTAACTCATCTCCATTAAGTCCATCACTATTCGCCATAGATCTAATAAAAGCTCTATGGGTATCTAACTTTTCTATTCCGGAAATAAGGTCAGGGATAAGTTCATTAACCAAACCTTCAACCATTGAGTTTTGTTTACTGTGAGGAGTATATAAAGACTTTGTTAAAATATTTATATACGATTGCTGAAAATGAGATGAACTACCACTTTCTCCTTGAGAACCTTGATTCTTTTTTATAAGCTTTGATAAACTTAAAATCCTACTACTCTCTGGAATTAAGTTCTTAAAAACCATCTCCCACTTATAATAAGTTGTTCTCAATGTAGGAGTAAAAATTCCTTCAGTAAAAGTATAACGCAATTCTTTTATAACCTTATCATCTGAATACCCTACACTTTCAAGAAAAAAATTGTAAGCATCTAAATTATCTTCATTAAATATCTTATCATAGGTATCCATTTCAGGCCATTTGTACTTTTTACGAGAATAGTGTGTTAATGTATTTTCAGATATCTCATAAAAATAATACATCGGCATTGCAAACAATAAATTATTTATTGCCACAGCTACAGACCACATATCCGTAAATCCATTTACCTTAATTTTACTAGCATCTCTAGCTTGCTCAATTATAATTTCTGGTGCTGTCCAATCTCCTTTTTTTCCCCAAGTAGAAGGTTCGTCTTCGTACCTCTGAACAACTACACCACTATCAAAATCAATAATGGCACATACAGGATCTTGTTGTGAAACAAAAATATTATCCGCAGTAATATCAGCGTGGATAAATTTATTCTTCATCAATAGATTAAAAGCTCTTGAGAAATGATAACATATCGTATATTTGTCCTCTATTTCTCTATTGATATATTCATTCAAATCATCCTCATCCTCTTTTAATTTATCAAAAGATTTAAAACCAATACTCGACAAATTAGTAGAAATATACCCCTTTATGTTTTCTCCATTTAATGTTCCTTCAAAAATAAACTGAGGTATCGCAATTAATGCAGGATATACATCTAAAAAGAATTTTCCTACTTTATCCCATTTGTCGGCTTCAGTAATTATAATCTCTTGTAATTTAGAAATGGTATTCCAACTATGCTGAACCTTATCAGTATCTCCTGTTTTAAAAATCTTTACAACCTGTGCTATCGGTAAATAATCATTGTTGTTTATTTCTAAACAATGATATATATCCCCAAAACCACCTCCTGCAAAAGCTTCATCAGGTATTGATATGTTAGAAATTCCCTCAAACCAATTATACAACCCCGTACTTTTTCCGTATGTTATTTGTATGTTTTGCATCGTTTATATTATACAACCTATTAAATTACACATATATATGAGAACAAACAACTAACATTTATCACATTAGTTGTTTGTTATTAATATTCAATAAAATAATATTAGACAACAATATTTTTTTCTTTTTTAGAAGTATAGTATTTTATACAATTACCTGTAATAATAACCCCTAACGTTGTGTCGTCGTGCATTTCCTTTCGCTCTTTTACATCAAGTAAATAAGCTTCTAGCATCGAATCTAGGTTATCATTAGTAATCGTATCCGTTTCCAACATATACTTTTTTAAATATTCGTATAATATTTCCATATTAGGTGTAGAAGGAATCCAAATATTACCATCTTCATCTTTTGCTGGAATTACATGGTCTGAAGAATATACTCCATCTGTAGTTAATATAAATATTTGCCCTGCAGAATCATTATTTTTTTGAAGTTCTATGACCGAAGGAGTACACTCTTCTTTTGTTCCTTTCCAAGAAAAAAGCTTATAAATGGCTTCTTTGCCATCTTGTTCTACTGTATGCGGATTTAAGACATTAATAGAGTTCCAAGGAAGATAAAAAGCTTCTGAGAAATCAGAAAAATGCCCTGAGATATTAAAAGCAGATCCATTCCCTATGTAGGCAACAACAAATTTATCCGGAAAATCAATTCCAAGAATGAGTGTTGTCCCAAAACTTCCCCCTTCTACAATTGTATCATCATTGGCATAAGCTTTTGCAATATGATCGTCCAACTCCTGTTGAACTTTATGAAATATCTTATTATAATTCAATTTGACATTGCTATTTTCTAAATCCTCAATCACTAATTGCATTGCTTTTTCAACAGCAAAACGACTTCCTTTTTCTGCATATCTATGACTACCTAAGCCATCTGCGATAGCAATTACGGTTACTTTTGCACTTTCCACATATCTTGATAAATATGCATCTTGATTTACCGGTTTTTTAGTCAAAGACTTTGTAGAATACACGGAAGGTAAGAACTCTATTTTTGAAACTAAATTTGGATTAGGCTCACTTTTTACAACATCTCCTGTTTTTTTATTCAGCATCCCTGTCAGGGATTGTTTAAACTTTGGACCTCTGTTAATCATATTCATAACATTTCTGGTATATTTTAATAAAATTCTCTTAAAACTATCTATTGCTACAATGGTAAAAATTAACAATAGTACAAATACCAATATGGCAGATAACAATAGAAATAGATTTATTAATTTAGTTATCATTATATTTTCTTTTGATTAGATACCGAAGCTACAAAGAAATTTCGCACTTTTTCAGAGTCAAATACTCTTTCGAAGTGATTAGGCGAAGTACAAATACTTTGTAAAAAGTTAGCTGCTTGATTCATTTCATCTTCATCTCCTCCTAGTGTTTCAAAGAAACAAGCTGTTAATAGAATATCTTGATTTTGCTTTAATTGATTTGCAATAGCTACAGTTTCTTGCTCTGTCATATCCAAACCATCTGACAATATAACAATTACAACAGTTTTCTTTACACCTCCCGGGGTCTGTCCTTTTAAGTGGGCTTCTGCTAATTTTTGAGCTTCTTTTAATCCTTCAGCGATAGAAGTTGTTCCACCCATACCTGTGGTTGGATCGTAAGCTCTCATATCGTCTAAATCTTTCACCTCTGTTATTGGAAGTTCCACTTTAGCTGTATTGTCATAATATACAACTGCAAATGAAAAATTCTTCTTTTGTCCACTTGATTTAAAAGTTGTAAAAGTATCTTTTACAGCGGTAGAAACTTCTTGAGCTAAAGTTACTTTTCGAGCTGATTCTCCATACTGCATAGAACCACTTCCATCCAACACTAAAATACCTAATTGGTCAAATGTTTTAGGTGCCGACATACCTCTAGGAGCTTTTCTTACCCCTCTATCCATTGGTTTATTGTTCATTTTTTTATTATTTAAAAATTTATATTTTATTATTTATTTTCTAAGAGATTTCATAATGTCTCTGTAATACATTCACTATTTTTTCTGAAGAATATACTCTGTCATAATGATAAGGAGTAGAACATATACTCTGAAAAAAATAATCAACCTTCCGATCATTGTCGTTGTCTAAAGTTTCAAAGAAACAAGCTGTTAATAGAATATTTGGAGTTTGCTTTAATTGATTTGCTATAGCTTCAGCCTCTGGTTCAAATATAATCGAACTACCTGATATAATAAAAATGATAACAGACTTTAGTACTCCTCCAGAAGTTTGTCCTTTCAAATGTTCTTCTGCTAATTTCTGAGCTTCTCTCAATCCTTCAGAAACAGATGACGTTTTTCCACCCAGACCTACAGTAGGATCATATGAACGTATATCATCTAAATCATCCACTTCTGTTTTGGGCAATTCAACTTTTGCTGTATTATCATAATAGACAACCGAAAACGAATAGTTCTTTTTGTGAAACTTTGACTTAAACGCTGTAAAAGTATCTCTTACAGCTACAGATACTTCTTGTGCTAAAGATATTTCTTTAATAGATTTTCGGTTTTGCATAGAAGCACTCCCATCTAATACTAATATTCCTAACTGATCAAATGTTTTAGGAACTAGTAACCCTATTGTGCCTATATTTATAGCTTTATTATTATCCATTTTAAATTATTTATTACTATAAACAGCTACTCAACTTTTTGGTTATCTTGCCATTGCCCATCAAACTCAATATTTCCATTCTCATCATAAGCAATACCTTCTCCGTTTCTCTTTCCTTTTTCCCAGCTACCTTCGTATCTACATATCCCACGCATAAAATACTGTCCGTATCCATCGTATTTATCATTTTTCCATTCCCCTTCATATATTTTATCTCCGTTAAGCATTGTTAAAACACCTTCTCCCTCTCGTTTAAAATTTTTCCATTCTCCTGTATATACCTTGCCGGAATCGGAATTGATATATTTACCTTTACCATTTGGCAAATCATCAACCATTTCACCTTCATAAACTAATTCATTGTCTATAAAAACTTTTATATTTCCATTGGCTTTGCCATTTTTCCATTCGCCTTCCCACACTTTTCCATTATTCCACACACGCTCACCATACCCCTCCATAAGTCCATTTTTTACCTCTCCTATGTAATAACCATCAGAAAAAGTCAAGTCATACTTATTTTCTTCTTGCTCTTGATATATAAGCATTTTTTCTATTTCTTCTATTCTATCTTTAGCGTGTTGAGCATCTTGTTTCTTATTTAAGGCTTCTACATATTTCTGCTTAGCTTCTTCATACCTTTTGGCATTAAAATCAAGATCAGCATTGGCTATTAATACATTGTATTCCTGCTCTATTTTCTTTTGTTTTTCCTGCTCCTTTCTCAATTTCTCATCAACTTCTTGTTGCTTTCTTAATGTTTCCTGTTCTTTCTTTTTCTTTAAAGCCTCTTCTTCTCTTTTCTTTTTTAAATCATCAGAACTGTTTAGATTAGGATCTTTACCCAATTTATAACACTCAACGTTATATAGGTAGTTTAAATAATTAGTATATATTTCAAAATGTTGTTCCATAATCTATTAAACTTTAAATAATTTTACAATATCTGCAACGTATTCCGAATTGTTATTCTCCTTGTAGATTAAAACTTCGAAATCTTTATTTGGTAGCTGAATGGTATCATCAAAAAGTACCATAGGCTCAACAAGTTCTTCTTGGGAGTGTTTTGTTATTATCTTAGTTCCAAAAGAATATATACTAAGAGCATTAAACGCCTCAGTAAATGAATTATAATTGTTAGTATTTACAAACAAAGACGTATTCATTGATTGTATTTCTTCAATTAACTTAGATAATTGTTCTAATTCCTTCTGATCCTTCAACTTATCTACTCCTAATAAGAATATAAATAAGTGTTTAGAGCCAAACAAGTCCGATGAAGCATTTTCGATATATTCTTCAATTTGTTTAATAAATATTTCAACCTTATCTATAATATCGACACCCAAAACATTTCGAGTTTCGTCGTCAAGAATATTTTCGTAATCAAGAATTAATAAATCACAAGATTGTAACAATTGTAATACAGAAGATTTTACAAAAGAAACTAAGGCTTTAGAGTCTTTACCTGTAAATAAAATTCCTTTTTTCAAGTCCTTTTCTATATCTAATTTATAATTCATATCTGAAGACAACCATTGCTTTTCTCCAATATAAATGGAATCAACCGCATCTCCAATTTTTACATCATCAAAAGAACGATGTGTAAATGTATTTACAATATTTGTATGATTATTTAAATTAGTTGTGTTAGAATTAGATATTATTTCTTTTACCTTATCAAAAGGTATTTCTTTATTGATTTTATCTATATTTATTAACTCTTTCTTACTCTCAGAACACAATACTGCCAATTCTTTATTATCAACAACTTGATTAAACAGGTCATCATAGCCCATAAAAATCTCAGCATTACTAATTGTCTCAATATTAAAGAATAACTTATAATTAAACTCCGAATAATTAAATCCAATTATACTGTCATCAAGTAAGGTAGATACAATAAAGTGAATACCATAATTAGCAGAAAGACTAACTATTTCATTAAACAGTTCTGTTAATTGACTTGCAAACAACTCGCCAGCGAAGGCAATGACCTTATCAATATCATTAATAAAAACAACCAATCTAGGTAAATCTATCTTTTGTATTTTTCTATACTCCTCATAAGTAGTAATACCCTTTTCCCTTTCAAAAAGCTCTTTCCTATTTGTAATCTCATCCTTTATTAAATTGATAAAATCATTAAAATAAACATAAGAAGAACCTGTTAAATAAGTGTGCCAATGTGGAAAACTCGATAGATTCTCAAATAATTTTTCATTTCCCCCATAATTCATTAAAACAATCTCGTTGGGGCTATATTCTGAAACAATATTTAATACAAATTGCCTTAATTGCTTTTCTCGACTTTTTTTATCAGCACTAAAACACCAAATATGATTTTTTTTGTCTGTAAGAGTGATTTTTTTTAGTATTTCATCTGTATTGTAATAAGGAAGCTCAATATTACTTTCAACATCTTTATACCAATTCTCAACAGATGTGTTATTTAGCGGAATGTCTTTGTATTTTTGAGGAAAATAATTTTTATTTATCTCAAACAAAGTATCTTCATTAAATACAACTTCTTTACATACTGAGAGTTTGTATATCTGATTAAACCATTTGCTTAATTCTTTATTTGAAGAAACACTTTCCCCTGTTGATACATCATAAAGAAAAGTATTGTCAACAAGTTGCTCTTTTAATTCAATACTTTGTTCAAATTCATTTTTTTCAAAAGTAAAAAGGAAAAATAAGCCGGACTTATTTGCATTAAAAAACAATTTTCTTAAAGAGGCTATACCATCTTTTGTAAAACACGAAACTCCATTTACCAAGAAAATATTAAAATACTGATTTTCTTTTTTGTTCTTCAGTAAATACTCATTGAAATCTTTGTATTTATTTCCTATCTTTTTAAAAATAAATGAAGAAGTGTTTTTTTGAAGATTTATCAAGTATGTTTCTAATTCTTTAGCATCATCTATAATTGTGTATAATTCATCGTCTAAACCTGATAACAAAGAAAAAGATAAACCGGAATTTTCATCAACTAAAGTTAAACGACATTTACCTACAGGAACACTCATTAATAGACGAATAGCGATATTTTGCAGAGACGAATAGAAGTTTTCCTTTTCTTTATCATAAACATAAGTTATCCCTTTAATGCTAGATGTAGGTAAAAAAGCATCTGCTGTTATATTTTTATTAATGTTTAATTGAAGCTCTCCTATATTTAGCAAGTCCGGAAAGAATGCATTTGCAACTAAACTCTGTTCTGTTAGCTTTTTCTTTAAAGCAGGAGTAGGCTGTTGTAACAAATCAAATAATTGCTCCAATTGCTCTGTTTTAACACTTTCAAGTTCCTCATGTATTAATTCATCTAATCTTGAAGATGATATACTGTATCGCTGACTTAGACTAACTAATAAATCATAATCTTTTGACTCAATATATCCTTCTTTACAAGTATCTTTTATTATAGGAATAAGCTGATTTTCTCCATTCATTTTTATATCTTTTATAATTTAAAACCTGTGATCATCTCTATTAAAGAATAACCTAGAAACACCTCTTTCTGCTATAACTGAAATATCTAATAAAGATAACCATCCTCCCATACCTGCTGTCGGACTAGTCAACTTATTTGCCTCCTCTATAATTACCTCATAAGCATTATAAAAAGAAATTAATGCTTCTAAGTATTCCCTCGTAATAGTTCTTGAATACTCCGTAACTTCGTGACGAAAACTATCAGAAACCTTATCATTCCAAACATTTTCAATAGAATCCAACTCCTCAAAAAAAACTCGTGCAGGTAAAATTAATGGATCTATGAGAGGATTTATAGATTCTACCCCATCTTTGTTATTTTCTTCTGTCATTATTTTTGCATATTTATTCGCAAATATTCTTGCATTATTTTATCATGTTCATTAAGTTGCTTTTTATCGGCTGGTAATTTGTTTTCAAGTAAAGTAACCATTTTGTTTTTCTTTTCTTCGTACTCGTGTTTGTATTTTTCAGCATAACGCAATAATTCATTCATCTGGTTCATCACTCTTTCTGCCACATCCACTTGCCTTTTAGCCCTCATTCGTGCCCACTCTTCTGAACTACAATTGGGTTCTTTAGGATTGCCATCAGAATCATATGCTGGACGACTCTGACACAAACTTAGTTTCAAATCAGCATTACTCAATTTTGTATGAGCATCCTCTAACCTTTGCTCCAAAAGTTCTTGTATCTTAATTAACTTATTATCTTGATCAAAGATATAATCGTCAACTTTTTTAATGTGTTCTGTGTTTTCAAAAACATAATTATCAATAGCTCCCATTAACCGTTTAAATATTTCCGGATCTATCACATAACTTTCCACACTACTTCTTGCCATATCTTTTAGTTATCTTTTATATCAATATCATTATATGCTTCTATCTCCTTCTTCTTATCTTCAAGAAATTTATTAAACTCTAAAACATCTGTCTTAAACACAAGAATTGTAGGCCAAAACTCATCAAAATAATCCATAAACTTATCATAAGCCTGATCTCTATTAGAATTACCCAATTCAGAAGCAGCACTTTTTATATGCGTATCAAATTTCCCTAACTCTTCTGCATATTTACCCAAATGTTCTATACCTAATTTTAATGCTGGTATCGTTACATGCGACTCTGTATTTTTCTGTGCCATAGTAATTTATTTTCTAAATTTGTTCTTTAAATACTGCTCATTTGCATTTGCTACCTTATCGTAATAGTCAATTGAATTCTCAAGTTTTCGATTTAACTCATCTACTAAATCCGAATTTTTCTTGAATTTCTCAAAAAAATCAACAAAAATTTGATCTTTAAAACCTTCATCTGACATTTTAATCATTGCCGCATAAGAATCAGATTTTGCTTGCATAAAATCCTTAATCTGTGTTTGCAATGTTTTCATAAATTCTCTCATAATGGTATAGTCTCCCACCATTCCTTGATTTGTTACTGTGTTTTTACGTCTTGCCATAATATATTTTTATTTTATATTCTTTCAAACAGTGTCTCCATTCTATTTAATAATTGTAAATTATGATGGTAAATACCATTTATTTTATATCCAACATATTCAAAATGTTCAATTTCTTCACACTTTATCACTTTATTCTTCTTTAATAAACCTAAAAGATGTAATATTTCATTATTTATTATAATTTCTTTTTTGAGAACTTTCGTTATAAATACAAGTTCCTCTATAGTTATTCTTCTTGCTCTATAAGAATCAGAATTCATATTATTAATAATCTCTCTAGTATTTTGATAACTATCATAAAACCGTTCATATTTCTCTCTTAATCTTGTTGGCTGTTCCAGCATTTTACAAGTAGTAATATATCTACCTGTAAAGGACTTTATATGCAATTCGAATTCATTAAACCACTTAATATAACTAAAAAAAACATCTTTCACACAATGATCAAGCTCTCCAAAACGTTGTTCTAAGTCCTCAAAGTAGTACCTAAATTCATGAACTTTCAGCGAATCGCTTCTATATCTAGCCATAAGTATCTTTAAAATTCATAAGGTTTAATAGTATCAAAGAAGTTCGGCATATAATTATTATAATAAATAGCTCGGTTATGTGCCGCATCCCCTCCTGCTTCTTTATCTATTAAATCAGCAGCATCTTTTCTATATTTTCCAAGGAAATAAGCCGAATCCTCTTCGTTCATCTGTAACAGAATTCTATGATTAAAATAGTTAACATCTTCATCATCTTCATTAAATACTGTAAAGAAACCATCAGTATCAGCAAAATGAACTAATAAATGAATACCGACTTCTGAACCTCTTTCGAGAATTTCCGCTACTTTTTCTGCTAATTCTGACTTTTTACTTACAATTCTACCTAATGAGGTTTCTTCTGAAACTTCTTGAAAAGCTTTATAGTTTTCCATTCCAAAAATTGTAATAATATGAGGAGAATAATATTCTATTGTGTTTTTATTATTCTCTCGCAATTCCATATTAGCAATTATTGTATCTAAAAAACTAGTTATATTACTTTCGTAGTCAAAATAATGAGAATTAGAAAATTTATCAGAAATGCCTTTAGAAAGTTTTTTAACATTAGAGTAAACATCTATTTGAGACTGATTAATAAAATTAAGCATATCAATATTAACCTCGTTTACATTAAATTGAGGCAACATGCTTCGTAACAACCCGGCTAATGCTTTAGTTGAATTTTCTAATTTTCCTCCTAACGAGATTATATTATTATTCTTTTCCCTACTCAACTTAGAGATATAATCAGTTCCGTCTAACATCAACTTCTCTCCGGGTGAGAATAAAATAGTTTGTATTTCATTGTTAATAAAAAGATTATTAACTGTTTTGTTATTCTCTAACAAAGCTTTTTGTTCCCTATCAAAAACAATTAAATTATGTTCATATTGTCCAGCAGTGTCTTTATCCCACTTTTTACGCATTTCTTCTAATATGAAAGTATGCTTTTCAGGTCTTAAAAAGAAACTTTGAATAGTTGCAGTCTCATTGCCATCATTTATAATACATTGCCCCGCTTTTAGTTTTCCTGTAAAATCATTATACTCTCCTAAAATTCTACGAGACATCTGAGAACTTGAACGCATCGCTATACGGTTCCCAAAATTATTCATTATATCATCTGGCAAATAAACATCTTGAGAAGCCAACAATAAATTATATCCATAACTTCTTCCTTGTTGAGCAATATTTGCAATTGTATCATAAGCAGAACTTTTAACATTCTTATCTCTAAATATTTCTTGATACTCATCAATAACAATTAAATATCTAGGCATAACCTCATCTGGATATGTAGATTTAAATTCTTCTATATCTTTTACAGATTTAGCTTTAAAATAATCAGCTCTTTCTTGTATTCTCTTTTTCACCAAATCTAATATATGGAAACCAAATTCAGGATTACCATGTAAAGCAATAAATTCTGCATGAGGCAATTTATTTTTAGCATACCTTTGAAATTCAACTCCTGATTTTAAATCTATCAAAAACAACCTTAACTCATTAGGAGAATATTGTAAACAAGAACTTGTAATAAATGCATGTAGAAAAAATGATTTTCCACATCCTGTTTGTCCCGCAACAACTGAATGTGCACGACTTACTTGGTCTATATGAAAATTAAAATCACTTGCCCCTTCAATTCCCAACGGAATATTTAACCCCGTAGCACTATTATTAGTCCACCATTTTATTTTATCATTATAAAATTCTTCAAAAAGAATATTTTTCTTTTCATTAAATTGCCTATCTACTAAGTTTATAGTTTTTTTCTTAATCTTATTAAGTAACCTTTTATCAGGCAGTAGTATGTTTGTATTCAAACTAAAAAAAGAAGTTAAACTTTTAAGTCCTTCACTTATATTTTTAGTTTCTTCTTTACTAACAATAAAAACAAAATGAATCCCTGCCCTTATTGCAGTTCTAACCAATTTTTCAATAATAATGATATGATTAGAGGTAAACCCTTTCGGGAAAGAATCTATAATAATAAGTCGATACGGAATTGTAGCCTTAGGGAATTCTTCATTGAAAAACTTTATATCATATGACTTTAACTGTTTTTGTAATATGTCCTTCTCCAAGCCAATCAATTCTACGATAAGATTGTCAAAATCTTTTACTGAAGTTAATATTTCTCCTCCATATATCTTTTTAGGCAAATCTAAATAATCAAAAAACAATTCTCCATTTCCATACAAATCAACAAAATTAAAAAGAATATTTCCCGCCTTTGCTGACATCAAGCATCTTAACATAAACTGATTTAGTAATAACTCTGCATTTGGTCGAGTATCATATTCTATAATCATTGACTTTTTCGTAAAGAACTCTTCTAAAACAGGAAATTCGTAAGACAATTCTTTCTTCCCTAAAAATCGTTTTTGCCATAAATCAGCAACTTTAATATAATTTGACTTAGGAAAATCATATAAAAAACCTTCATTATTCCATATATCAGAATCAAAAGAAGAAGTCTCAAAGTAGGTATTTAAAAGGTCTAGCTCTGTTATCTTAGATTTTATATTCTTGTCTATATCTTCTATTTTTTTATTAAAACCTTATCAAACAATTCTTTCTTTTGATTTATAGATTCTTTGCTTTTTTGATGAATTTTCTTTTCCGTATCTGTAAGTATCCGATCTCGTTCATCAGATATTTTTTTTGCAAGTAAATTAAGAGCATCAGATGTTCTATCTTTTAATCGATTATTTTTTAACTTATCATAAAAATCAGCAAGTGTATTAAACTCCTCTATTAAATTCTTTGTTTCTTGAATTTTAGAATCATGTATGTGTCTTATTCTCTTTGATTCTTGAGATAATTTCAGAGATGAAGTTTTTTCTTGTGATTCAAGCATTTTGTTAAACTGGTTGAACTCTTTTTCTATCCTTCTATATTCATCACCTTTAATTAAGTATTCTATTGTTTCTTTATAGTGTGATGAAATAAAATCATTAATGTGTATATCCATAAGTATGAGTTTTATAATACTCCCGCAATAAAGAAGCACAAGGTACATATTTTTTTTAAACTACAAATTTTAAAGTCCTTTTTTTAAGATCGAAACATATTCTTTTCTTGTAAGAAGTTTAACTTTTAAACCATTAGTATTCTATAAGAACCTAATATAAGGATAATGAAAAAGAAATAGATACTAATAATATTGAAGATTCTGTCTTTTTGATAAGTGAAATACAAAAAATGGGGTTGAAATTTTGGGACGGTTTCACGGTTTATGTTGAAAAGAATGAGCCTAGTATTTTTAGTTGGGAAGTTGCATTTGATTTACTTAAAAAATTAAAAAGCAATAAAAACCTTGGGGCAAAAGAAATTTCGTTTGGTAAAAGTATATTAACTACATCCGGTTAAAACCGTACCTTATGGATGAAATAAAATTACTTTCTAATTTAGAAGACAAAGAAGTAATTGAAATAAAGTTTATTTACGATAAACTATTGTTGTTAAAAAAAGAAGATTGGCAACGTATAATTGATTTAGCAACCCAAACAAAAATCTTTAATAATCTTGAATTAGCAAATATAAAATCCGTTCAAGTGTCTTTGTTGAAAAAAGATAAAGTGAAGGAACAATCTTTAATTCGAGCGTATGACTCTTTACAAAAACTTAAACGGTTTGGAATAAAGGTTTAGCCTAATAATTTTCTCAAAATAAATTAATATTATCGCTGAAGTTTTGCTTTGGTAGTGCATTATATATCGCTTTGGTTCAGTTTTGGTACTTGCTTTAGTAGTCGCTTTAGTCAAAAACCACCTAAGCGGATTTCTAAAAAGCCTTTTTTGTTTTGTGGGATTGTTTTAGAAAAGATGTTTATTAATCCCCTTGTATAGTAGTGTTTTAGTACAATGCTTATATGTTATTATTGCTTCAGTGGGTTTTTCGATGGTCGCTTTGTTCCTGCTTTAGTAGTGGCTTTGGTAGAGCATTGTATATCGCTTTGGTAGTGCCTTAGTAGTTGCTTTGGTTCTGCTTTGACACTTGCTTTAGTAGTCGCTTTAGTCAAAAAACACCTAAGCGGATTATTAAGCAAACAACTGTCTGGAAATAAAAATATTACAAAATCATAAGGCAGCTTTGTTAATTTGTTCTGGATACTTTATATTTGCTTCAAACGAGCCTTTCAATACTCGAAAAAAAGCGATTTTTTTAATACAAGAAGTAAATGTTTAGCCTTATGAACTTAAAAGATTTTCAGAAATTTGCCAAGAAGAAAGAAACCCTTAATGCCACCAATAATGCGGTTATTTATACTCGTGTATCGTCC
>PDWI01010493.1_pt1 | contig 15177 bp, 14 predicted proteins | sample 1430891 | NCBI WGS metagenome assembly PDWI01 (sample SAMN01162508, study PRJNA174530) | Oral metagenome, whole genome shotgun sequencing project. | biome: Marine environment; feature: Marine mammal; material: Swab sample of the gingival sulcus; isolation source: swab sample of gingival sulcus... | reverse complement strand
GCGCACGTCCGGGTCGGCGAGCAGCTCCTTGCCGGAGCCGGTATGGGCGTTGCGGCCCTGCACCAGCACATAGCCCTTGTCGGCGATTTCCAGCGCCTGACGGGCGTTCTGTTCCACCATCAGCACCGGCAGCCCGGTGCGCGCGACCTCTATGATCCGGTCGAACAGCTCGTCCATCACGATCGGCGAGACCCCGGCGGTCGGCTCGTCGAGCATCAGGAGCTTCGGGCGGGTCATCAGCGCCCGGCCCACCGCCACCTGCTGGCGCTGGCCCCCGGAAAGCTCGCCCGCGGGCTGGTAGCGTTTGTCCTTCAGGATCGGAAACAGCTCGTAGACCTGTTCCATGGTGTCGGTGATGTCGTCCTCGCGGATGAAGGCGCCCATCTCGAGGTTTTCCTCCACCGTCATCGAGGTGAAGATATTGTGGGTCTGCGGCACGAAGCCCATGCCCTTCACCACCCGCGCCTGAGGGGTGAGTTTCGAGATGTCTTCGCCGCCGAGACGGACCGTGCCGCCGCGCAGGTTGAGCATGCCGAAGAGCGCCCGCATGGCGGTGGACTTGCCGGCGCCGTTGGGGCCGACGATCACCCCGATCTCGCCGCGGTCGACGGCGATGGTGCAGTCGAAGATGATGTTGGGACCGGATTTGCCGTAGCCGCCGGTCATGGCCTCGCCGACGAGAAAGGGTTCGCCCGGCCGCGCTGGCAGGGCATCGCCGGAAAAGGTGCCCGCCGTCAGCGTGCCCTGGGCCTTGGGGTTCACGATCGAGGCGTCGCGGTTGTAGCCTTCCTGGTCGAACGGTTTGCTCATATCTGCCTCACATCTGGCTCACAGGGCCGCGCATTGGCCGAAATACTGTTTTGGCGCGAGGGTGGCGCCGTCGAAGCCGTTGACGCTGTGCACCGCCCAGCCGCCGGTGGTGGGGATGGTGGTGGTCGAGGCGCCGCCGGAGACCGGGGCTTCGACGATGGTCAGGGCGCGGTCGCCGATGACCAGCGAATGGGTGCTGGTGGGGGTGCCGCCAAGGGCCTCGACCGCGTTGGTTTCGGTGTCGATCCTGAAGCGGAGGTCGAGCCCGGCGGGCCCGCAGCTCATCCGGTCGGGATCGCAGACGCCGTCGAAATAGCATTTGAACAGGATCTCTTCGGCCGCGGCGGGGGAGGCCGCAAGGGCCAAGGTCGCGGCCAGACCCGCGGCCAGACCCGTGGCCAGAGCAAGGGCCAGCCCGGCCAGTGCCCCGCCGGAACGGGGGCGCGGTCTGCGGCCCGGGAACCGATCGCCGCTCATGCCTCCGCCTCCGCCGGCTGCTTGTGCTTCGACCCGGTGCCGAGATAGGCCTCGATCACATGGTCGTTGGCCTTGATCTCGGCCAGCGTGCCCTCGGCCAGCACCTTGCCCTCGGCCATGCAGATCACCGGATCGCAGAGCTTGTCGATGAAATCCATGTCATGCTCGATCACCACGAAAGTGTAATTGCGCTCGCGGTTGAGCTTGAGGATGGCGTCGCCGATGGTGTTGAGCAGGGTCCGGTTGACGCCGGCGCCGACCTCGTCGAGGAAGACGATCCTGGCGTCGACCATCATCGTGCGGCCGAGCTCAAGCAGCTTCTTCTGACCGCCGGAGATTTCGCCCGCCTTCTGCTCGGCGAGATGTTCGATGGTGAGAAACTCCAGCACCTCGTCGGCCCGGGCGCGCAGCGCGCGTTCTTCCTCGGCGATCCGGCGGCGGCCGAACCATGTGTCCCAGAGGTTTTCGCCCGACTGGCCGCCGGGCACCATCATCAGGTTTTCGCGGCAACTCATGGAGCCGAATTCATGGGCGATCTGGAAGGTGCGCAACAGCCCCTTGTGGAACAGCTCATGCGGCGGCAGGCCGGTGATGTCCTCGCCGTCCATGGTGACCTTGCCCGAGGTCGGCTTTTCGACCCCGGCGATGACGTTGAACAGCGTGGTCTTGCCGGCGCCGTTGGGGCCGATCAGCCCGGTGATCGAGCCCTTGGCGATCTCCAGACTCGCGCCGTCGACGGCGCGAAACCCGCCAAAATGCTTGTGAACGTCCTCGACGACGATCATGCGTCCCCCTCGCGCGGTTTCCGCGCGGTTCTTTGCGGTTCTTTGGCCCGGCCGCGCGCGCCTTGGGCGGCCCTGGCATGGTTCTCTGTCCCCGCGCGGGCTCCCGCGCGTTTCATTCCGGCGCGGTGTCCCGCGCTCTCGTATTCCGGCGCGGCTTCCCGCGCGCTCAAATTGGCGCCCTTGGCGCTGTTTGCCCGGCCCCTGTATTTTCCCGGCCCCTGTGGCGCCGGGTGTGAAAGCAGCCCGGGATTTCCCCGGGCTGTTTCGGACCTGCACGCCGTCCGGCGATCAGCGATATTCGACGTCGACCACCTTGCCGTCCTGAATCTCGATCACGCGGTAGGAGCCGGCGCTTTCGCCCTGGCCGATGAACTCGACCGCCGACGCCCCGACATAATCCACATCGCCGCCCGCGGCGAGGATCTCGAGGGCCTTGGCAAGCTCGCCCGGATAGATCTCTTCACCCGGCCCATTGGCGATGTCCATCACCTTTTCCTTGTAGACCATCGGGTCGGAGGAACCGGCGGCCTGCATCGCCATCAGGATCAGCGCCGCGGCGTCATAGCCGGTGTCGGCATAGACGGAGGTGGAGTCGAACTTGTCGCCCACCAGCTCGGCGAATTTCTCGGCCGCGGGCGAACCCGGGATCTGGCCGAAGGAGCCGTCGATATCGCTGCCGAAACGCTCCTCGAGGGTCGCCGAGACCATGCCGTCGGGCAGCTCGAACGTGTCGAAGGCGCCGGTGTCGAGCGCGGCCTGGATGATGCCGGAACCGCCCTGGTCGACATAGCCCGCGACCACGAGAAGATCGCCCCCGGCCGAGGCCAGCGCGCCGACTTCGGCGGAGTAATCGGCCTTGCCGTCTTCATGGGCGGCATTGATGGTCACGGTGCCGCCCGCGGCTTCCCAGGCGGCGGCGAAGCTCTCGGCGAGGCCCTTGCCGTAGTCGTTGTTGGTATAGGTGATCGCCACGTCCTTGAAGCCGCGGTCCTTGATCATCGCCGCCATGACTTCGCCCTGGCGTGCATCCGACGGCGCGGTGCGGAAGAACAGCCCGTTGTCCTCGACGGTGGAAAGCGCCGGCGAAGTGGCCGACGGCGAGATCATCACCATGCCGTTGGGCATCGCCACATTGGCGAGAATCGCGCCGGTGGCGCCCGAGCACATCGCCCCGACAATGCCCGACACGCCGTCGGAGGTGATCAGACGCTCGGCCGCGGCGGTGGCGGCGGCGGCGTCGATGCAGGTCGAGTCGGCGCGGATCGGCTCGACCTTGGTGCCGTCGAGCAGGAGACCGGAGGCGTTGACTTCGGCGACCGCGAGTTCGGCGCCTTCGGCGATATCCGGGGCGAGGCTTTCGAGCGGGCCGGTGAAAGCGAGCAACACGCCCATCTTGATGTCATCGGCGATGGCGCCCGAGGCGACCAGCGCCGTCGCCGCGGAGGCGAGCAGAAGTTTTTTCATCGTTATCTCCCAATTGGACAAAGTTGTTCCAGCGGATACCCTAGCGGTTCTGACTGAAAAGAAAAGACCGCGGAGACGAAAGAAAAATCCGAAATTGCGGCCCATTGCCGCGTCGCCACAGCACCGGGACAGCACCGCGACAGTACCGGGACAGCAATGGACCTGCGCTTTCCGGGGGATGCGGGGCCGGGCAGGGCGCTTTTGGCGGGGCCGGGAAGGGGCAAGTGGGAGAGGCGAGCGGGGCGCCGGGCGAGGGCGGTTCAGCCGTCCTCCGTGCCCGCCCTTCCGCTGTGTCCGGCGTGAGACTCCTGTGACCGCCCGGCACCCTGTTGGCCCCCCTGCGCCCCCTGTGTGCCCCCCTGCGTGCCGCGTTCGCGGTAGGGGGTGGTCTCGTAATGCGCCCGGTAGCATTTGGAGAAATGCGACGGCGAGGTGAAGCCGCAGGCCAGCCCGACATTGATCACGCTCATGTCGGTCTGCATCAAAAGGTTGCGCGCCTTCTGGAGCCTGAGCTCCATATAATAGCGTTTCGGTGAGCGGTTGAGATAGCGGCGGAACAGCCGTTCGAGCTGGCGCGTCGACAGCCCCACGTCGGCGGAGAGTTTCGCCGGACTCACCGGCTCCTCGATATTGGCCTCCATCGCCTGGATCACCTGAGCGAGCTTCGGGTGGCGCACGCCGATGCGGGTCTGGACCGACAGCCGCTGGGTGTCGCGCTCGGTGCGGATGGTGGTGTAGATCTGCTGATCCGCCACCGCCGATGCCGTTTCCGGCCCGAAATCGCGGGAGATCAGCGCCAGCATCAGATCCATCGAGGCGGTGCCGCCGGCGGTGGTCATGCGGTTGCCGTCGATCACATAGACCGAACGTTTCAGCTCCACCGCGTCGTAGGCTTCGGCGAAACCGTCGTGGTTTTCCCAGTGGATCGTGGCGCGTTTGCCGTCGAGCAGCCCGGCGGCGGCGAGCACATGCGCCCCGGTGCAGAACGCCCCCATGGCGACGCCGCGCCGGGCCTCGCGGCGCAGCCAGGAGAGCAGCGGCCGGGTGGTGTGCTGCGCCACGTCGCCGCCGGCGCAGACGATCACCGTGTCGGAATGGTGCAGCTCGATCAGACCGGCGTCGAGGGTGACCCGGGTCTGCGACGAGGCCCGCACCCGGGCGCCGGCGCCGGCTTCGCCCACCAGCAGCCAGCTGACCGCCTCGCGCCCGAGATGCCGGTTGGCGAGGCGCAGCGAATCGACCGCGCCGGCGAAGCTGAGGAGGGTGAACCCGTCCAGCAGCACGAAGACGAATCGTTTCTGCGCCTCCGGCGCGGGGGGGCGGGCATTGGTGCCGGTCTGGCGTGCGGGCCCGGTGTTGGCGCCGGTCTGGCGCCCGGGTCGGCGCTGGGGCAGGGCCGTGGCCCCGGTCTGACGCCGGGGTGGGGCAGGCATGTCTGTCGGGCTGCGGGTCATGTCCGCTCCGTGAGGTTGCCCCCCGAGCACAGCAGCTTTGGGCAACAGACGCAAGGTCAACCCGCGTCGGCCGGGTTGGTTGCGCTTTGGTTTTGATTTGTTTTGCACCGGGCCCGGATGGCCTTTATACCGTCCCGGATCAGCTGCCGACCCTTTGTTGACAGGGCGGAACCAATGGAGACAGCGATGACCGATTGGACAAAATCTTCCTGGCGCAACATGCCCCGGGTGCAAATGCCCGACTATACCGACACCGTCAAACTCAATGCGGTCGAAACGCTGCTCGCCACCTATCCGCCGCTGGTTTTCGCCGGTGAGGCGCGCCGGCTCAAGGAGGATCTCGGCCGGGTCGCGCGCGGCAAGGCCTTCCTGCTCCAGGGCGGCGATTGCGCCGAGAGTTTCGCGGAGTTTTCCGCCGACAGCATCCGCGACACCTTCAAGGTGATGCTGCAAATGGCGATGGTGCTGACCTATGGCGCCAAGCTGCCGGTGGTGAAGGTCGGCCGGATGGCGGGGCAATTCGCCAAACCGCGCTCGGCGCCCTTCGAGACCGTCGACGGGGTGGAGCTGCCCTCCTACCGCGGCGACATCATCAACGAACTGGCGCCGACGCCGGAAGCCCGCACGCCCGATCCGACGCGGATGCTGCGCGCTTATACCCAGGCGGCCGCCTCGCTCAACCTCTTGCGGGCCTTCTCCAAGGGCGGCTATGCCAATGTGGAGCGGGTCCATGGCTGGACCCTGAGCTTCACCGAGACCGACGAGGCGGAGCGCTACCGCGAGATGGCGGCGCGGATCACCGAGACCCTCGACTTCATGCGCGCCGCCGGCGTCACCGGCGACACCGCCCATGCGCTGCGCGAGGTGGATTTCTACGTCAGCCATGAAAGCCTGCTGCTGGAATATGAAGAGGCCCTGACGCGGGTCGATTCGACCACCGGTCAGGTGGTGGCGGGCTCCGGCCACATGATCTGGATCGGCGACCGCACCCGCCAGCCCGACGGGGCGCATGTGGAATTTGCCCGGGGCGTGATCAACCCGATCGGCCTCAAGACCGGGCCGACCACCACCGAAGACGACCTCAAGGTGCTGATTGAAAAGCTGAACCCGGAAAACGAACCCGGCCGGCTGACCCTGATCGCGCGTTTCGGCGCCGGGGAGGTCGAGAAACACCTGCCGCGGCTGATCCGGGTGGTGAAGGAGATGGGCGCCGAGGTGGTCTGGTCCTGCGACCCGATGCACGGCAACACCATCAAATCCGCCACCGGGTACAAGACCCGTCCCTTCGACCGGGTGCTGCGGGAGGTGCAGGAGTTCTTCGCGGTGCACCGCGCCGAGGGCACATGGCCCGGCGGGGTACATTTCGAGATGACCGGAAAGGACGTGACCGAATGCACCGGCGGGGTGAAGGCAGTGACCGACGAAAGCCTCTCGGACCGCTACCACACCGCCTGCGATCCGCGCCTCAACGCCACCCAGGCGCTGGAACTCGCCTTTCTGGTGGCCGAGGAACTGGCCGGGGGCGAGAAGCCGCTGGCGGCGGCGGTGGCGCAGGGGTGAGCGCGGCTGCGCGGGCCCGGTTCAGGCTGATCTGGCGCGGTTGATCTGTTGAAAAACCAAAACCCCGGGGACCACCCCCCGGGGTTTTTCGTTGCGGATGGGCGCATTTCATTGTGCCCGGCAGAGACGGCCGCGCCTTTGGTTCGCGCCCGGTTAGTCCATTAGTCCGGAATTCCGGACTAATGGACTCTCTGGAAGTGGAAAATAGATAACAATATCAGCCCATTATCCCAGTGAGCCAGAACACGCTTTCGCATCTTCCGGCCTCAAGCACCGGCCTTCCGTTCCTCAGAACCTGCCCGTCGCGTCCCCCCAGCCAAGACCCCTCGGAACAGGCCAGGCTCCAGGGCCCCGGCGCTTCGACATGCCAAGCCCCGGAGCCAGCGGCCCCGGGGCTCGGCTTCCCCCCATGTCCGGTCAGAGCCGGTCGGCGTCGTGGACCAGTCGCAAATGCGCGCCCCTGGCCCCCGTGGTCCCCGCCTTGACACGCGTGTCACGGCGCACCTTGGCCTTGTTTTCGGCCGCCTTCCGGGCAAGATCCCGGCTGCGCGGCGCGCCTGCGTCGGCATTGCCGGAGAGCTGGTCGCGCTTGATCGGCGTCAGACCGGGGCGCGGCTCGGGCCGGGTTTCGAAGCCCGCAAGGTCCGGCCGGGCACGGCTCACGTCGATGACCTTGGTCTCGACATCGCGGATCATGAACCGGCGCGGGCCGCGGCCGATCTTGCCGCGGGTCTCGAGCACGCCGAGGATCCGGGTCACATGTCCGTGGGCGTCGCGCAGCGGCAGCAGCATCATCTGGCCGTCGAGGGGGGGGCGGGTGAAGCCCTTGTCCGACCCCAGCGTCAGCCGCACCACGGCGGGGCTTTCCAGCACCTCCGCGATCGCCCGCTGCACCTCCTGCCGCGCCTCGGGCAGGAACATCGCGCTGAGCGGCATGCCGCGCACTTCCATGGCCATCAGATCGTTGAGATGCATGCCCGCGAGGCGGATGCGGGCGATCCCCGGCGCCACGCGTTCCAGCACGAAAGCATATTGCAGCACATCAGCGATGCCGCGCGGGTCTACCTCGGCGCGGGTGGGCATGGCGCGACCGTTGCGCAGGCCTTCCCAATAGGATTCGACCCGCCCCAGCGCCGGATACAGCACCCGCGCCCGCTCGCGCCCGATGGAAACCACATTGTCACTCTTGATGTCGCGCGTCATCTGCCGACCCCCCAAACGTTTCACCCCGGTCCCCCCGGACCGTCCCGGCCGTGACGCCGTGCCGATGTTGCCCCGCTTCGGGCGAGCTGCTATCGACACGGTGTTGCCGTAACCGTTGCCCAATTCTGCCACATTCCAGACGCAAATGGGGCGAAATCTTAGGAAAGGGTTAATTTCCAGATGCTCAACTCGATGACCGGTTTCGCCACGCTCAAAGGCCAGCTGGATCCGTGGAGCTGGACATGGGATATCCGCGCGGTCAACGGGCGCGGACTCGACCTGCGGTTGAAACTCCCCGACTGGACCCCCGGCCTCGAAACCGAGGCCCGCAAGCTGGTGTCCAAGGCGGTGGCGCGCGGCAATGTCACCCTCGGCCTGCGCATCGGACGCGAGGCGGCCGAGGGCGCGGTGGCGCTGAACCGCGCCGGGCTCGACAGCCTGCTCGCGGTGCTGGCCGAGATCGACGCCGCTTTCGCCGCAAAGGGGCTGGCGCTGACCCCGCCCTCGGCGGTCGAGGTGGCGGCGATGCGCGGCGTGGTGGAAACCAGCCTCCCCGAAGAAGATCCGGCCCCCCTTGTGGCGGCGCTGCTGGCGCAATTGCCGGAGCTGCTCGCCGCGTTCGATGCGATGCGGGCGCATGAGGGAAGGGCGCTCGCCGCTGTGCTGGAAGACCGCCTCACCGCCATCGAGGCGCTACTCGGCGAGGCGGCCGGCGCGGTCGAGGCCCGCCGCGAGGCGCAGGCGGACAACCTCCGCGCAGCACTTGCCCGGGTGCTCGACAATGCCGACGGCGCCGATCCCGACCGCGTCGCCCAGGAACTGGCGCTGATTGCGGTGAAATCCGACGTCCGCGAAGAAATCGACCGCCTCACCGCCCATGTGGCGCAAGCCCGCGATCTGATTCGCAGCGGCGGCCCCTGCGGGCGCAAGCTCGATTTCCTGATGCAGGAATTCAACCGCGAGGCCAACACGCTCTGCGCCAAGGCGCAGTTTCAGGAACTCACCCGGGTCGGGCTGGAGATCAAGGCGGTGGTCGACCAGATGCGCGAACAGGTTCAGAACGTCGAATAGGGGGCGGCATGGCGAGCAACAGCGACACCGGAAACGGCAGCGGCGTGGATACCGGCATTGATACGGGCACCCGCCGCGGGCTGCTGATCATCCTCTCGTCGCCCTCGGGGGCCGGCAAGTCGACGCTGGCCAGACGTCTGATGGCCTGGGATCCAAGCCTCAGCTTCTCGGTCTCCGCCACCACGCGGGTGCCACGCCCCGGCGAGGAAGACGGGGTGCATTACCATTTCATCTCCGAGGCGGCGTTCAGACAGCAGGTGGCCGACGGTGCGATGCTCGAACACGCCCATGTGTTCGGCCATTTCTACGGCTCCCCCGAAGCCCCGGTCCGTGCCGCCATCGACGCCGGGCGCGACGTGCTGTTCGACGTCGACTGGCAGGGCGCCGAGCAGATCAAGCATTCCGCCCTGCGCGACCACGTGCTGTCGGTCTTCGTGCTGCCGCCCTCGATCGCCGAGCTTCGCCGCCGGCTGGTGTCGCGCGCGCAGGATGCGGCCGATGTGATCGCCGGGCGGATGCAGAAGTCCTGGGACGAGATCAGCCATTGGCACGGCTATGACTACGTGCTGGTCAATGACGACCTCGACACCACCTTCGCCCGGCTCAAGACCATCGTCGCGGCCGAACGGCTGCGTCAGGCCCAGCAACCGGGCCTCGTGCCGTTCATCCGTCAATTGCAGGCCGAATTCGAGGAGGAACGACCATGATCTGGGAACTCGACGGAATCGCCCCCGAGATCGCCGGAGACGCCTGGCTCGCGCCCGATGCGCAGGCCATCGGCAAGGTCACCATGGAGGCCGGCAGCTCCGCATGGTTCGGCGTGGTGATGCGCGGCGACAACGAGCGCATCACCGTGGGCGAGGGGTCCAATGTGCAGGAACACACCGTCTGCCATACCGATCCCGGCTTCCCGGTGGTGATCGGGCGCAACGTGACCATCGGCCACAAGGCGATGATCCACGGCTGCGAGATCGGCGACGGCGCGCTGATCGGCATGGGGGCGACGATCCTCAACGGCGCGAAGATCGGCAAGGGCTGCCTGATCGGCGCCGGGGCGCTGGTGACCGAAGGCAAGGAGATCCCCGAGGGCTCGCTGGTGATGGGCGCGCCCGGCAAGGTGGTGCGCCCGCTCGACGCGGCCGCGCGCGCCGCGCTGATCGCCTCCGCCGAGCGCTACCGGGCCAATGCCGCGCGCTTCCGCACCGGCCTGAAACCGCGCGCCTGATCCGGGGCAGGGCAAAAGCAGGGCAGGGGCGTCCCGCGCGCCCATCCGCACGCAGTCGCAAGCAGATGACACCGTCCAAACCGCCCCTTCTTCTTTGTTCCGGAAATACCTCGGGGGGTCCGGGGGGCTGGCCCCCCGGCGATAGTGTGGTCCGGGGGGCTGGCCCCCCGGCGCGGCGCTTCGGCCCGCCTCGGCCGGTCCTCAGTCGTCCACATATTGCAGCGCCATATCCCAGGGGAAGAAGATCCAGGTGTCCTGGCTCACCTCGGTGATATAGCTGTCCACCAGCGGCTTGCCCTTGGGCTTGGCATAGACGGTGGCGAGATGCGCCCTGGGCAGCAGATCGCGCACCACTTCGAGGGTCTTGCCGGTGTCGACCAGATCGTCGATGATCAGAACCCCTTCGCCGTCCCCCACCAGATCCATGTCCGGGCTTTTCAGCACCACCGCCTCGCCCCGGGTCTGGCGGTTGTAGCTCTTCACGGAGATCGTATCGACCACACGGATGTCAAGCTCGCGCGAGACGATCATCGCCGGGGCCATGCCGCCGCGGGTGATGGCGATCACCGCCCGCCAGGCGCCGTCTTCGCCGGGGCCCTGCTTGTCGAGCCGCCAGGCCAGCGCCCGCGAATCGCGGTGGATCTGGTCCCAGGAGACGTGAAATCCCTTCTCATGCGGCAGGCGGTCGCTCATGGGTCTTTCCTCCCGGTCAGGGCGTCGATGTCGGGGGCGTCGATCGCCTTCATGCCGATGGCATGGTAGCCCGCATCCACATGGTGGGTCTCGCCCGAAACGGCGGCGCCGAGGTCCGAGAGCAGATAGAGCGCCGAATTGCCCACATCCTCGATGGTCACCGTCCGGCGCAGCGGCGCGTTGAGCTCGTTCCACTTGAGGATATAGCGGAAATCGCCGATGCCGGAGGCCGCCAGCGTCTTGACCGGCCCGGCGGAGATCGCGTTCACCCGGATGCCCTGTTTGCCGAAATCCTCCGCGAGGTAGCGCACGCTCGCCTCCAGCGCCGCCTTGGCCACGCCCATCACGTTGTAATGCGGCATCACCCGTTCGGCCCCGAGATAGGAGAGCGTCAGCATCGCCCCGCCGCCTGCCATCAGCGGCGCGGCACGGGCGGCGACGGCGGTGAAGGAATAGACCGAAATATCCATCGTCGAGCGGAAGTTTTCGCGGCTGGTCTGCGCATATCCGCCGCGCAGTTCGGCCTTGTCGGAAAAGCCGATGGCATGGACCAGAAAATCGAGCGTACCCCATTCCCTGGCGATCCCGGCAAACAGCGCGTCGATCGAGGCATCATCCCCGACATCGCAATCGGCCACAATGGGCGCCCCGAGCTGTTCGGCCAGCGGCAGGGCGCGTTTCTTCATCACCTCGCCCTGGTAGGTCAGCGCAAGTTCCGCCCCGGCGCCGTGCAGCGCCTTGGCGATGCCCCAGGCCATGCTCTTGTCATTGGCCAGCCCCATGATGAGACCGCGCTTTCCTCGCATCAATCCGCCAGACATTGGATATTCCTTGTCCCCTGCATATCGGTTAAACCGACTTAGGCCATTGTTTCGGCTGCATACATGCGGTGCGGTGTGGGCGGCATTTCTTGACGTAACGGCAACCGGGCCGGATCATGGGCCGGAACGGGTCCGGCAGCGGCTGACAACGGGCAGGCAAAGGTCTGGCAACGGGCCGACAAGGGGATGAAAACGGGGTGAAAAGGTGGTGACATGAGCGACCGCAGCGGCATTTTCGCAGGCGACGATCCTTTCGCGATCGCAAGGGCATGGCTCAACGAGGCCGGCGCGCGCGAGATCAACGATCCCAACGCCATGGCGCTGGCCACGGTGGACGAGACCGGCCTGCCCAACAGCCGCATGGTGCTCTTGAAGGAGATCGAGGACGGGGCCTTCGTGTTCTACACCAATTACGGGTCCGCCAAGGCGCGTGAGCTCGACAGCGCCGGCAAGGCGGCTTTCGTGATGCACTGGAAAAGCCTGCGCCGGCAGATCCGCGCCCGCGGGGTGATCGCCCGTGAAGACGGGCCGCAGGCCGATGCCTATTTCGCCTCGCGCCATCTCAACAGCCGGATCGGCGCCTGGGCCTCGCATCAATCCGAACCGCTGGCCTCACGCGCCGCGCTGCTGGCCGAAGTGGCGAAGATCTCGGCGAAATTCAAGCTCAACCCGCCCCGGCCGCCGTTCTGGGGCGGCTACCGGCTGCAACCGCTGGAAATCGAGTTCTGGGCCGACGGGCCCTTCCGTTTGCACGACCGGTTCCGCTGGCAACGCGACGCGCTCGACGCCGACTGGCGGGTGCAGCGGCTGAACCCGTGACCGGTGGTATCGGCGGACAATGGCCGTCCGACGGACTCCTGTAAAACCTGTCCGGATGGTCAACTCATTCTGCTTGTGCGCCTTCCCCAAACCTCTGTAATTTAGGCAGTGGGATGGAAAGTAGCAGGTGACAGAATGACAGACGATCAGGATCCGGCCGAAAGGGAAACCTTGCACGGCCACGTCAAGTGGTTCGATCCGGGCAAAGGCTTCGGTTTCGTGGTCGCGGATCGCGGTGGACCGGATATCTTGTTGCACGCCAATGTGTTGCGCAACTTCGGACAAAGCTCGGTGGCGGATGGATCGGGGATCTCGCTGATCGCCCAGACCACCGAACGTGGCATGCAGGCGGTGGAGATGCTGTCGATCGAACCGCCCGAGCCTGACAGCGACAGCGCCACCCTGCTTGCCGAAGATGACGTCGATCTCACCCATGCGGGGCCGCTGGAGCCGGCGCGGGTGAAGTGGTTCGACAAGGGCAAGGGCTTCGGCTTCGCCAATATCTTCGGCAAGGATGAAGACGTGTTCATCCATGTGGAAGTGTTGCGACGGTCGGGCTTTGCCGATCTGCAACCGGGCGAAGCGGTGGGACTGCGCGCGATCGACGGTTCCCGCGGCCGGATGGCGGTGCTGGTGGCGGCCTGGGACGCGGGGCTCGGACAAGATGACGACTAGCACCGGGCGCGCGGGCCGGGGTGCGGGCCAGGGCGCGAACCGGGGTGCGGGCCGGGGCGCGGCGGCTGCGACGGCCTTTGGAGCGGCGGTTCTGGCCGGTCTGGGGATGGCGGCGGGCGCGGCGCTGGCCGACGGCTGCGCCATCGACCGGGTGGATATCCGCGGCGATTGGGGCCGTGCCCGGTTCAGCGTGGAAATCGCCGACGACCCCGCCGAGCAATCGCGCGGGCTGATGTTCCGCGAGCGCCTCGCCCCCTTTGCGGGGATGCTGTTTCTCTATCCCGAACCGGGAAGCCCGATGTTCTGGATGAAAAACACCCTGATTCCGCTCGACATGCTGTTCATCGCCCCCGACGGCCGGGTGGCGCATGTGCATCACCGCGCGGTGCCGGGCGATCTGACCCCGATCGGCGGGGGCGACGGTATCCTCGCGGTGCTGGAAATCAAGGGCGGCATGGCCGCGACGCTGGGCATTGCTCCCGGCGACCAGCTGCGCCATCCGGGGTTCACGGCGGGGGGCTGGGCCTGCGACGCCTCCGAAACCGCAGCGGAGACGGGCACAGGGGTAGCTACAGAGACGGCGACAGAGACGGCTCCGGCGCCCGCGCCGCAAGACGGGCAATAGGCCGGCGCCATCTTTCCTTTCACGGGGCTTTCCTTTTGCCGGCGGGCTCATGTATGACACCTGCGTCGGGGCGTAGCGCAGCCTGGTAGCGCACCTGTTTTGGGTACAGGAGGTCGTGAGTTCGAATCTCGCCGCCCCGACCACGGGTCACCTCATCGCCCGCATGTCTTCACGGCCGGGGCGGACCACAGGGGCGAACCGCGGGTCCAGATCGCCGACTCAGGTCTGGCTCCGCAGGGTCTTGCGGGAACACGTCAAGGTTGCAGTTGCCTTCGGTGAGTCCCGCGCAAATTATCGCGACAAACACAACATACGGGGGCGAGGCGTGCAAGTCCCGCCTATATGTGGTGTCTATACGGGGCCGGGGCGCGGCGGAGATTTTCCGCCCGGTGATGCGATTCTTTCCTATCGGGGGCTTGCCTGTGGCCTTTTCGCCGCATTGAATCGGACCGTGGAAAGAAACTTTTCCACACCCGCGCCGAGCCTCCGCGCCGCCCCCTCAGGCGAACGGCCTGAAAAAGAACGGCTTTGCGAAACGCTCCACATCCTATCCCCAGTCCCCCCTCGGAGGGGCGATTGTTTCCCGCCCAGAAACAGTGACGCGGCGGTAAAATCGCGTTGACCTGAGGGTGAGCATGCGCCAGTTTGTGCGCGTTGATCGCAGCCACACTATATATAGTGGGCGCGGCCAGGAGTGACGACACAACACCATTTTACCCCTCGCCTGCAAGAGGGTCCGGGCTTCCGCCCGATGTGCAAGCATCCGGCGGGCCGTGCGAAGCGTTGTGCCGGCGTCCGGGTGCGTTTTATGGGGCCCTGCGAGCAGCAGCAGAACAAGCGCGGCGAAGCGCGGGGACACAGGCAAGGCGACGGCAGTCGCCGGAAGGGACATCAGGCGATGAAAATCGACAGGAAATTTACCGAAGCCGGAAAGGATGCTTACGCCGCTCTGAGCTTTACCACCACCACGTCCGAGATCCGCAACCCCGACGGCACGCTGGTGTTCCATCTCGACGATGTGGAAGTGCCCGAAAGCTGGAGTCAGGTGGCTTCCGATGTGATTGCGCAGAAATATTTCCGCAAGGCAGGCGTTCCGGCGGCGCGGCGGGCGGTGCCGGAAGAGGGGGTGCCGGAGTTTCTGTGGCGCCACGAGCCCGACCGCGCGGTGCTCGACAGCCTGCCCGAAGAGGCGCGTTTCACCGGCGAAACCTCGGCCAAACAGGTGTTCGACCGGCTCGCCGGTGGCTGGACCTACTGGGGCTGGAAGGGTGGCTATTTCACCACCGAGGCCGATGCCCGCGCCTTCTATGACGAAATGCGCTACATGCTCGCCGCCCAGATGGCGGCGCCGAACTCGCCGCAATGGTTCAACACCGGGCTGCACTGGGCCTATGGGATCGAGGGGCCGAGCCAGGGGCATTTCTACGTCGACCACGATTCGAAGATCCTGACCCGCTCCAATTCGGCCTATGAACATCCGCAGCCCCATGCCTGT
>PDWI01019662.1_pt1 | contig 15180 bp, 13 predicted proteins | sample 1430891 | NCBI WGS metagenome assembly PDWI01 (sample SAMN01162508, study PRJNA174530) | Oral metagenome, whole genome shotgun sequencing project. | biome: Marine environment; feature: Marine mammal; material: Swab sample of the gingival sulcus; isolation source: swab sample of gingival sulcus... | reverse complement strand
TGGCGAGAGTGTGTAGGAATCGAACCTACCTAAGACGCTCCTAACGCCTCAAACCGGTTTTGAAGACCGGAGGGAACACCAGAACCCATCCACTCCCATGTGTTTGGAAAACCGATTATTCAATCCAAACTCATTATAATTGTTATCGCCCCTTTAGTCAAATGATTTTATTCGCAATTTTTACCCAATTGACGCTCATCGCCTTGTTTTTTTGTAAAGTGAATGCGATCGAAGTATTCCAGTAAGGCGACGGCGAATTTACGCGAAGTCTGTACGGCGTCGCGAAAGTCGGCGAGTTGTAAACTGCCGTCGCGCGCAATTAACGCCTTAACGCGGCGCTTGGCATCTTCTACGATGCTCTCGTGAAAGAGGATGGCGTCGTCGACGCGCACCAACTCTGATTCCGCGATTAATAAGTCGACAATACTGTCCATTGCGATGTCCTTGCACACGCTGGCCGCAATATCGGCGACCAACGGCGGCTTGTAAGCGCCGTCTTTAAATGCAGCGGCAATTGTCGCCTTGCACTTTTGCTGTTCGTCAGACAATTCGATTTGGAATGTCTTTAAGCGCGCCACGCCATCCGCCACTGCCAGCCCATCTCCGAGCATGCGCGCCGTAAGCGATTCCGCCAGCACCGCCTTGTCTTTGCCGAATACGCGACTGCGAAATTCTTCTATCGGCATGCCGCGGCGCAGCGGGTAAGCGCTATGATAATCCTCTAAAGCGGCGCTGGCGCGCTTTAAAAAGACTTGATAAGCATTATTGTGCATGACGACGTCACCCTTTAGGCGCATGATTTCGGCGCGCGCCAACAAGGCGTCGACAGCCGCTTTAAGATCCACCTCCGTCAAGTTAAGCAACTCGCCGATATGCGCTTGCGTCGGCAATTCAAAACTGTAGCGTTCGATTGTCTGTGCCACTTTGTCGACCACATCACCAGTTGCGCGCACTTTTAAATAGTCGATGGTACCGCTTTCTCTTTTACGGTGTTTGGGCGGATTGATGTCGAGCACGATGCCGCCACCAATCGTTTCGAGCGGCGAGTAAAAGCGTATTACAAAGCGGTCACCGAGCTTAAGGGCAACAGGTTCCTCAAGGCGCAACTGCGCATAACAAGACTGACCGGCCTCTAACAAATCGCCCTCAAGCAATACGACGCGTCCAAACAGTTCGGCCGAACCGGCGTAAAAGCGAATCCGCGTGCGCTGCTCGATTGGTCTGGAAATATCCTCCAGCAGTTTTAGCTCGACGTCGACCAACATCGTCGTCAGCAGCGAATCTGCAGCTGCCAAAACAGTGCCGCGCGGCAAATCACCCTTGGCAATATTGGCCAGATTTAAGGCCACGCGTTGACCGGCAACCGCCGTTTCAGAACTGTCTTGATGTATTTGAATCTGCTTGATTTTAGTTTCAACGCACTGCGGATAAAGCGTCATCTTTTGACCAACTGCTATCGTCCCCTCCAGTAGTGTACCGGTGACGACTGTGCCAAAACCGTCCATTGTAAAGACGCGGTCAATTGGCAAGCGCGCGGCGCGCGCAATATCCTTTGTTTCGGTCTCTTGAGCGGCCGCCGTCAACATCGCCTTAAGCTGATCGATGCCGACGTTTTGATAGGCCGAAACCCTGACGACTGGCGCATCGGCCAAAAAAGTGTCAGCAACTTGGGCGCGCACGTCTTCTTCGACCATCTCAAGCCATTCATCGTCGACTAAATCGATCTTGGTCAATACGATATAGCCCTTGGACACGCCCAATAGCGATAAAATATTGAGGTGTTCAACCGTCTGCGGCATAACGCCTTCGTCGGCGGCGATGACCAATAGAACGATGTCGATGCCGGCGACGCCGGCGAGCATGTTCTTGATAAATTTTTCGTGACCGGGTACGTCGATGATGCCGGCGCGTTCGCCATTGTCTAAATCCATATAGGCAAAGCCCAACTCAATTGTTATACCGCGTTTTTGTTCCTCTTTTAAGCGATCGGTTTCAATTCCGGTCAAGGCGCGAATTAAGGCCGTCTTGCCGTGATCGATATGCCCCGCCGTTCCAATTATAAAATGATTCACAGTTATTTCCTTTTCTCGTTTAGTATCTTTACTATACTACCGACTATAGAGTCGTAGTCGGACTCTGCAATTGTCCTGACATCCAAGTAAACACAATCGTTAAAAGCGCGCGTTACAATTGGTTTGGCGACTGTGCGCAGCGCCGTTTGCAATGCGTGAACTGACATCGCTTTAGGGCGCAGTGCAATTAAACTAGTGGCCATCTCCACCGTCGGCATCGAGCCGCCGCCAACTTGTGAAGTGCCGGTTTCGATGGCGATATCGCAGTGCGGTTCAACATCCTTTAAAAGCGCATATAACTTAGCTGCACGATCGCTCAATTGACCTTCTGACATGGTCAGCATCTGCAATATCGGTACAGTCAATTTTGCCTCGTCGGCATCGCGATAAATCCGCAAAGTGGCCTCCAGCGCCGCCAATGTCAATTTGTCGATTCGAAAGGCGCGCATCAGCGGGTGCATTTTCATCTTCTCGATTAAATCGCGGCGGCCGACGACAATGCCGGCCTGCGGGCCACCCAAGAGCTTGTCGCCGCTAAAGCTGACGACGTCGACGCCACTGGCAAGGCTCTCCAACACCGATATTTCCGATTCAAAGAGCGGCGAGTCAAAGCCCTCGATTAAGCCGGATCCCAAATCGTAGACGACCGGCAAATCGTGCGCCCTGCCGAGCTCGACCAACTGCGTCAAAGTAACTTCTTCGGTAAAGCCGACAATGCGATAATTGCTGGTGTGAACTTTGAGTAGCATGGCGCTCTTTTCAGCGCCTATTGCCGCCGCATAGTCCCTGAGATGCGTCTTGTTAGTGGTGCCGACTTCGCGCAGCTCAGCACCGCTCTGCGCCATGATTTCGGGCACGCGAAACGAACCGCCGATTTCGACTAATTCACCGCGTGAAACGACGACTTCGCCCCCCTTTGCCAACGCACTCAATATCAGCATCATAGCGGCGGCGTTATTGTTGACGACGAGCGCCGCCTCGGCGCCAGTTATTTCGCAAATTAACGATTCGACGTGGCTGTAGCGCGCCCCCCTGCCGCCGCTGGCGACATCGTATTCCAAAGTGTTGTATTGACAGGCGATTTCGGAAACTGCCCGCCAGACGGCCGGCGCCAAGGGCGCCCTGCCCAAATTGGTGTGCAATACCACGCCAGTGGCGTTGATGACCGGTTTTAAACTCATCTGCGAATCTCTGGCAACACCTTCTAAAATCGACATTACGATGTCGTCGAGGACGAGCCTATCGCCGTCTATTTGACCGTTTAAAATCGACTGTCTGGCGCAATCTAATGCGCTGCGCGTCGACTTTAAAACGGGCTTGCGACCAAATTCACGAACCGCCGACACAAGTCTGGAATCGAGCAATAAATCGTCGACTTTGGGCAATTCTCTCAGTAATTTTTTATTCATCATGACCTCAAAAGTTACTTAATCTATTATACACGTAACTATTCAGTCAAGCTGTCATTTCGAGTGAAGGCGGTGCCGAAATCGAGAAAGCTCGGGTTTAATACGAGATCACTCCACTTCACTAGCGTTATGTTTACTTCGTAAACACCGCTCACGAGTTCACGTCCGGATAATTCCGGTAACATCGAGATGACACAAGGCAGCGCCTTTCGACTGAACAGTTACTTATACACACTATATTCTGGGTTACAATTCATTCTACCACATAAAACTGACTATACTCAATCCATATTTACATTTATAACTGATATTACATTAACAAAAATGGTTTCGCAAAAGCCAAAACAGATGGTCGCGTTTTAGAAATGCGCAAAATGTCGACTCTTACGTATGTCTTTATACGCTGCGACCCGCCATTTTGCTTGCGCCTCGAACTAGAACATTTTCTACAGTCTGGAGATTATCAACTTTGTCGACACTCTCAACAGCTCAGTCTTTGAGCTGTTTACTAGAATTGTCAATCGCACAACACGTTAAAAAGCGTGTCGGAATCGCATCCGGCACACGCTTTTTAGCAATAGAATTTATTGCGCTTTTACAATCAGCGCCATTTTTTTAATTCGCATTTTTTCGACGTACATATTTTGGTCGGCCTCCTCAATGTGTCTTTTTATGTCGATATTTTTTTCGTTGCTCATTATAATACTGACCCCATGGCTCAGACTAATATTAAATTTGTACTGATTGCTTTGATTGACCTCGTCGATATTTGCCATAATCCTACTCCACAAAACCTCAGCACCGCGCCTGTCAATTTTTTCTAAACACATGATAAACTCGTCGCCGCCATATCTAAACAATATATCATTATGCCTAATCGTATCCTTCATAATTTTGGCAGCCATCTTAATGAGTTGATCGCCGTACTTGTGTCCCAAATTGTCGTTTACCAGTTTTAAACCATTGACGTCGACAAAGATAATTCCGGCATTAATGCCGCTACTGCGCGTCTTTTTAATCAGTTGCAAACTCTTTTCCAGACCGGCGCGGCGATTGAAAACTTCCGTCGCCTGATCGATTTCAGAATAGTATTTTAAGCTACTCTTGTGTTTATCATACAACTGCAGCAATACCGTCAATAGTATCGAAATGACAAAAATTGCGAAAAATCCGCCTATGTTCTGCTCCAGTATTTCTATAAATACATCGACAGCACTGCCAAAGTAAATATGTGAAACTTTATCCTTTTGAACGTGTAAGACAATCGTTAAAGCGCCATCTCCCAAGACGATTTTTTGATTTGAAAAATCGCCATTTAAGTCGCTTTTTTCTGTAAAGGGGACAACTTTTTTTGCAAAGTAAATGTCGTTTGCGGTTTCAAAATAGACTTTGCCATTATTGAATATTTCATGATACGCCAACGGATGCGCATTCATAAAATTGATATCCAAGCGATCGTCGTACATAAATGCAAACGCGCTGGCGGCGTCATCACTGTTCGCCAACCAATAAGTGCGATTGTTTAACAAATAAGCGTTCGACACCCCATTTTGGGCAATCTCAACAAATTCGTCAATCATAATCTCGGCGCAATAATTCATGACGACAAGGCCCTTTTCATTGCCCGCTCCGTCAAATACTTTTGTCGCGATTCTTATCATCGGTTTAAGCGGTGTTTCTATTCGACCGCGCTCGACGTTTAAATCCAATTTAGAAACGTAAACTTGACCATTTTGAGTTGCCATCGCATCTATAAAGTAATAACGATTTGCCTTGTTTTGCAATTCTTCATCCTCGCGAATGATAACTTTGTCGTCTTCCATCTCTACTCTGACGACTTCATTGCCATTTTCGTCTATATATCTAATCTGGTCATAAATGCCCTTATTGGCGATCAGCACGCTGAAACTACGCACTATTCTTTGAAACCCTTCGGCAGCGCGCAAATAAGCTAAATCGTCCTCAAGTGTGTGCTTTACAATTAGTACATCGGCGATTAAACTGTTAAACTCTTTCATCAATAATTTATGTTCCAGTCTGACCATGTCTAACTGCATTTTCTTGATTGCCATCATATTGGACTCTTTTTCAACTTTGATATTTTGATACTGATAAGCAATAAAGAGTGAAGACAAAACCAAAAATATCAATATCAGTAATTTTACTTTTTTAAACTCTAGCAAGTGTTTCATAAGTGCGAACTCCGCATTATCAGCTGAACGGATTACTGATTCTTCTAACAATTTCATTTAACTATCGGCAGATACTATCTAATATTTTAATTTTATACAAATTATTAATGAATGCAAATAAGCATAACCAAGTAATTTAGCGGTTTGCAACAAAATATGTCGAATAATCTGTGCAATCCGTGTATAATACTATATAAGGAGAAAAAACATGTATATTTTAACTGGCAAACAAATGAAATTATTAGACCAGAGCGCAATTCAAGACTATCAGCTGCCGGCGCTCTTGTTAATGGAACACGCCGCGCTTGCGCTTTATCGCAAAGTCGCTCAGTGCTACACGTTAAAAGATAAGATACTGGTCGTCTGCGGCGCCGGTAACAACGGCGGCGATGGTCTGGCACTGTCCAGATTATTAAAACTAAACGATTACGACGTAACGGTCACACTGCTGGCAGAACCCGCCAAGCTGTCCGAACTGTCGCGCATTCATTACGCCATACTGAGAAAAATGGACGTCCCTTTCCAATCACTCGACGATGTACTTAGCGCCGCCGGTGACAACTGGACTCTAATCGTCGACGCCATCTTTGGCGTGTCGCTCAACAGACCGGTTGGCGGCAAATATGCCGAAACAATCGACTGGATAAATCGAGCGAACTGCCCAGTACTCGCCGTCGACATCCCGTCGGGCGTCGCTGCGACGAGCGGCAAGTGTCTGGGCACGGCTGTCAAGGCCGAACAAACAGTCAGTTTTGCCGCACCCAAAATTGGACTCTACCTGTATCCCGGTGCCAAATTTGCCGGACGCGTAAGCATCGCCGATATCGGCATACCGAAAAGTGCCTATCAAGAGCTCAAATTTAAAATAGAGCACTCGAAAAAAATTATGCAACTTTTAACTGAAGACGCCAAAGGACGTCTACAGCAGCGCTCTGCCAATTCCAATAAGGGCAGCTACGGTAAAGCACTCATCGTCGCCGGCAGCGCGAATATGGCAGGCGCCGCACTAATGGCCGGCAAGGCCGCCTATAAAGTGGGCTGTGGCTTAGTCAATGTGTTGACCGTCCAAAACAACCTAACCGCCCTAAACAGCTACTTGCCAGAGGCGATTAGCAGTAGCTATCGCAGTGCCGATATGCCGGAAAAAATTGGCGCAACGCTAAGTGAGCAGTCTACAAAATCGACCGCGCTATTAATCGGCCCCGGTCTCTCGACCGACGCCGCCGCCAAGACTTTATTGGAAACGGCGCTGACAATCGCCAAACCACTAGTCATCGATGCTGACGGACTAAATTTATTGGCAAAACACAACACATTGCTGAAAAGACTAAAAGCGCGCGCAGCAGCGACTATTTTAACGCCCCATATCGGCGAGATGACGCGCTTAATAAAAGTCGATAAAACGAAACTATTAGATAATCTGATTCATTACGCCACACAGTTTGCGCGTCGGCACAATGTCATTTTAGCGTTAAAGAGCGCCCGAACAGTCATCGCAACGCCCGACGGACAAACTTATCTGAACATCACCGGCAACCACGGCATGGCGACGGCGGGCAGCGGCGACGTACTGGCCGGGATGATTGTCGGACTGCTGGCAAATCCCAGTAACAGCGCAATAGACGCGACCAATGCAGCTGTCTACGAACACGCCAAAGCGGGCGATCGCGCCGCTCAAAAGGTCGGCGAAAGCGCATTGATGGCAAGTGATATCATCGATAGTATTTATATTGAAAGGGTAACTATTCAGTCGAAATGACAGCTCTCGACTGAACAATTATTTGAAAGGATATTATGAAAGTATTAGTCAGCGCCTGTCTGATGGGCGTCAATTGCAAATACAATGGCGGTAACAACTTAAACCGAGCAGTCGTCGACTTTGTAAAAGATAAAGAAGTCATCAAAATCTGCCCCGAAATCATGACCGGACTGCCCTTGCCGCGGCCGCCGGTCGAAATCGTCGACGGCGTCATCACCGATGTAGACGGCAACGACGTCGATGCGCTATACCGCAGGGGCGTAGAATTGGCGCTGCAAAAAATAAAAGGTCAGAACATCGCATTGGCAATTCTACAGTCGCGCAGCCCGACCTGCGGCGTCAAACAAATCTATGACGGCAGCTTTTCCAAAAAGCTGATCAGCGGTCGGGGTATATTTGCCAAAGCGCTCGATGACCTAGGCATTACAGTCGTCGATGCGGCCGATGTTGCAAACGCGTAAAGCTAAAAAGTCTATCAACGCTATTTCGGATTGAAGTTGATAGACTTTCTTTTATTACCGATTCAAATAATCCATTGCCACGGTCGCCAACAGTTTGGCTCCCCTTTCGAAGTAGCTTTCGTCGACGTCGAATTTGGGGTGGTGGTGCGGATAACAGACGCCGTCTATTGGCGCCGGATTCGCCAAAAAGGCATAGCAGCCCGGCACCGCCTCCATGAAGAACGCCATGTCTTCGCCGCCCATCACCGGCGCCTGCATTTCGTAGACGCCAGCCGCGCCAAAGAGCTTTTCAGCGGCCGCCATCGCCAAATTGGTGATGGCCAAATCGTTGATCAACGGCGGATAGACGTATTCGTATTGAACCTCCATCGCTACGTCGTACATGTCGGCAAACGACTGACAGAGCTTTTCAATGCGCGTCTTATAGTAATCGCGCAGTTCTGCCGTCGTCGTACGCACAGTACCCTCTAATTCAACGGTAGAGGGTATTACATTGTGGTTATTGCCGCCGGCGATCCGACAAACCGAGAGCACAGCTGGTTCCGTCGCCCGCTTTTCGCGGCTGACCAAGGCCTGCAATGCCAATACTAACTGACTGGCGATGACGATTGAATCTTGCCCCATTTCGGGATAGGCGCCATGTGTACCCTGACCACTAATTTTAATTAACAGGCGATCCGGCGCCGCCATCATTGAGCCCTGTTTAAAGCCGAATTTGCCGACTGGCACTTCGCCGGACAAACGACCGCAGTGCATGCCAAATACGGCGTCGACTTTGGGATTATCCAAAGCGCCCTCGTCGATCATCGGTTTGGCGCCACCGGGATACTCTTCGCCCGGCTGAAAGAGTAGTTTAACCGTGCCGTTAAACTGGGCGCGCTGATTGACTAAATACTTTGCCGCCCCCAACAACATGGCGGTATGGGCGTCGTGACCACAGGCGTGCATCGTTTCACCACTGGCGCTGAAGTCTAAACCGGTCTGTTCTACAATCGGCAGAGCGTCCATATCGGCACGCAATGCAAAGCACTTGCCGGCGGCACTGCCTTCTATCGTCGCCACAATAGCATTGCCGCCGACTAATTTGCGGTAGGGAATGCCCAGTGAATCCAATACGCTGCTGACGTAGGCCACGGTTTTGGGCAATTCGTTGCCGAGCTCCGGAATTTGATGTAGCGCCCTGCGCCATTTCACCATATCCCTTTGAATATCCTTAAAATCCATATGCACCTCCACGACAAATTGATAATCAGAAATTAAAGTCGTTATACAGTATCTACACATATTATAACATAGATAATTAGAATAAAAGCAACAGACTTGCAGGCAATGCTTTTTTAATCGAAAAAGTATGATATAATAGAGTGTAAGTTTATAAAAATCAGGAGGTAATCATGGCAAATCAACTCACTACTTTAGAAGAAAAAGACTTTGCATTTGATGCGGCAAAGACGACTCAGGAAATCGAATTAAAACTCGTGGATTCGCCGGAAGTGCTGGCACTTGCCAAAACACTCGACGTCAACGACAGCAAGTCTATCTTAAAATTTGGCGAAGAGTCAGCCGAAGAGATGTCCTCGCTCGCCGACGATATTTTGGATACGATGAGAAATTCAAGCGTCGAAGATTCGGGAAGAATGCTTATACAACTCAATAAAATTATGGAAAAATTTGACGTCGAAGACTTTAAAGAAGAAAAAGAACAGAATTTCTTACAAAAATTGTTCGGCGGTGCCAAAGATACCATCGATCACTTGCTCAAAAAGTACGAAACAATGGGCGGTGAGGTCGATAAAGTCTACGTTGAACTGAAGTCCTACGAAAATGAAATTGTCGACACAAATCAAAATTTACAAGCCATGTTTAACAGCAACATAAGCTACTACGAAACGCTTCAAAAGTACATATTTGCCGGCAATTCAATTCTGGAACGGCTGCGCACTAACGAACTCGTAGAATTGAGAGAAAAAGCTGCCAACAGCGACGACCAAATCGATCACCTCAACCTCAGCAATATGGAGCAAGCACTGGAAATGGTCGAACAGCGCGTTTACGATTTGGAGCTGGCTAAAAATGTCGCTTTACAAACGCTGCCGCAAATCAAGATGATTCAAAAGGGCAACTACAGTTTGATGCGCAAAATTAATTCTGCCTTTATTGTAACTTTACCGATTTTTAAACAGAGCTTAACGCAGGCGATTGCCCTCAAACGTCAAAGTATTCAATCTAAGGCGATGGCAGCGCTCGACGAAAAGACCAATGAGCTATTGCTAAAAAATGCCGAAAACACGGCTACTCAAGCTAAATTAACCGCTCAACTTGCGAGCAACAGTTCAATTGATGTCGAAACGCTAGAAAAGACTTGGCAGACTATTCTCAATGGCATCGAAGAAACCAAACGCATTCAAGGCGAGGCAAAAGACAGCCGCAACGACGGTATTAAACGCCTTGAAAAAATTAATTGTAGACAAATGTCCAATTTCTTTGTTGCTGCGCAAAATGTCGACTCTTACGTATGTCTTTATACGCTGCGACCCGCCATTTTGCTTGCGCCTCGAACTTGAACACTCTCTACAGTCTGGAGATTATCGACTTTGTCGACACTCTCAAGCCACCGTCAAACCGGTGGCTTCAGACTGTAGGCAACTGCCCAATTTCATTGTTGCTGCGCACATCGCCTTTTCAGTACTTTTGCTACGCAAAAGCTACTCCCTACGGTCGCAGTCGGACATCTTTCCGATACTACTCTCACGTATGTCTTTATACACATCGACCCGACGATATGCTTGCGCCTCGAACTTGAACATTCTCTACAGTCTGGAGATTATCGACTTTATCGACAATGCTCTAAATACTATAGTTCCAATGCGAGGTCGTCTAACGCCCTTAATAAATCGTCTTCATTAATCGGTACGCGACTAAACAGCGCACTAATCGTCACAAAATCTGTACCGAAGTCGCGCGCGCGCCAATCGATTTCATAATCAAAAAATACATCGAGCACCGCAGACACCAAAAAGCCGAGCGCCTCTAGCGAATAGCGCAACTTTTCTGGATATAAACAGCGCTCGCCGCGCGCCTTGGCGCAACTTTTACAATAACTACAACTGCCCGGCGGAATGCTGATTACGCCCGCGGCGCGCCGTTCATATTTGAGCAATTTGTCGTTTAATTTGTATTTAATCTGTTCGAATGCATACATCGAGATGCGCATAAACAAATCGTCGTCATCACCTTTACTGTACTGCTGATAGGTAGCGGAACGATAATCGCCAGCTGCCAATTCGGCGCGACGATTGGCGAGCTCAGCAGTGGGAGTAATCGTCAAGATCAATGTCGCGTAGTCGTAGTCTGCCAACCACGTCGTAGTTTCAAAGTCAAATTGCGGACAACTGTAATTCTTGCCGTAATTCTTACAGGCTTGACAAAAGGTCAAGACCTCGTCCGGCTTATGACAAAACAACAGCGCCGACATCGCTACAGTCTTTAATCTAATCTGCGGTTTAAGGCGCATAATGCTAGCCCAATTTATCGCCATTTTGTACTTTTCTATCCGGTTTAATCAAAGCTACACCGCCCTCAGAATAGGTACCCAATACCAATACCTCAGACATAAAGTGCCCTATTTGGCGAGGCGGAAAATTAACCACCGCCAAGACCTGTCTGCCCATTAAATCATCGCAATTATACTGTTCGGTAATCTGCGCGCTGGATTTTTTGAGGCCAATTTCTGCACCAAAGTCGACGACCAGTTGATATGCCGGCTTGCGCGCCCCTTCAAACAGTTTCGCACTGACGACAGTACCGACGCGAATATCTATTTTCATAAAATCGTCGAAAGTTACCATAGTTTCCCCCAATCAATGACACGAACCACTACACGATGCACAGCTGCTATTCGGTTGGAAGTCGACCGGCAATACGATAAAGCCATCCTTTTCGAATTCCACTCTAAAGTCGCCAAATTGTTCGTAGACAGCCTTGTTGACGACAAACTGTAGGCCAGATTCGCAATAGGTTAAATCGCCGTCACTGGCGGGGTCGATTACCAAGCCAAATCTGGGGCCGGCACAGGCGTAGCCGGCGACAAATATGCGAATCGATTTGGGCCGATTTTGTTTCTTTTCAATGACGCCCAGCAACTGGTCGACACTCTCCTTATTGGTTAATATTTTCATGTTCTACTCCATTTTATACACTCAAGACTGATCTTTACTATCCGTTCTCCGTATGGCGTAAATCAATCCCACACCGACAATTGACAAAACGACGACTTCGCCCCAATTGACGCGACTTTCTACAGCACTTTGTTCAGTTGCGACGACCGCTTCAGAGCCCTCAGATTGTTCTGTTCTCGGCGACATAATGACGCGATATGACTGAATGCTAATGTATAAAAACAACGCCAATATCAGTACGATTCCAACCCATGCCAAGAAGCGCTTTATCGTAATTTTGTCCACGCGTATCCCCTCATTTCAGTTTTTCTAACACCATTAATATATCATATAATTGGGGTGGTATCAATTATATGTAAAAAAAACGCGTCCTTAGCACAGTGCTAAAAACGCGTCATTCCATCAATGCAGTATCTTTTTATTCTTAAAAATTACTGTTGTACTGGCGCCTCGACTGGGCAAACGTTTGCACACGCGCCACAATCAATGCAAGCAGTCTCATCAATGACATAAATGCCATCACCTTGCGTAATGCAGCCAACTGGACATTCCGGTTCACATGCACCACAACTAATACAGGTATCCTTGATTACAAAAGCCATAATAAACCTCCCTCCCAATAAGAAAGCATACTTATCGTTTTACCAACTGTTCTACTGACCGTCGCCTTCGGTACACATTTGAACAATTGGTTGACTTACTATTTACACTTACATTATAGCTCTTCATCAAATGATAATCAATGAGAAAAAAGAAATTCTATTAAAAAAACGATAAATAATAATGAATCTCACTATATTAAATTCAATTGACGCCTTCAGTTTCATCGTCTATCGCCCACGCCAATAGACTGAATCAGGCGGCATCAGCTGAAAACTATTTGTCAACCATATAGCCCTTAGCCTTACCAATATTGCCATAATATGTTTTAGTGCCGGAAACATGATATGGTCTTAAACCATAATAGTACATTTTATTGTTGACGACACCATTTATATTAGTGTAAACTCTGGCATTTGGACCGGTCTTTTTAAGTCCAATCCAACGCTGATTTGGGCTGTCCCAGCGGTAGATGCAGTAGCCGCCGGCGCCATCGACCTTTTGCCAAACGACGCGCACATTCGGTGCGGTGACATTGGGATTGTCGCCGAGTACAAATTTTACGGCGTCGAGTGCAGGCTCATCAGTACCGGCAAATAAACCCTTTATGTCTGAAAAATCACTGTATGCCCTGACGCCCTTGGCCATGCGATAGGCGCGCATTTTATAATAATACGGTCTGCCCTGCGTTAAGCCAGCTATATTTGTATACTTGGTAGCCGTACCGGGCGAGGTTTGTAAATACTTAAAGGGCTTGTCCGGACTGACCGACCTAAATACCTGATAGCCGACAATGCGATCTTGTTGATTCCAATTCAGACGGATACCTCCGGCATTTTCATCGAGCGTTAATTCTGGCGCGTCTGGTTTTGCCAATGCACCCGGTGCATAGTAACCTTTGACAGCTGAAAATTCACCGTAAAAAGTACCGACCTGATTAACTCTGTAAGCGCGTACTTTGTAAAAATAGGGCATCCCCGAAATTAAATCTTCTGTATCGGTGTATGTCAAGTTATCCGTATCAGTTATTTCAAGAAAGGGGCCGGCAGCTTTATGGGCGCGAAACAGTTGATAGCCGTCGACGTCGGGAATGGCAGTCCAGCTCGCTTTGATGCCGTTGCCATCTTTCGACAACGCCAGCTCGGGAACGCCGTCTTCCTCAAATGTAGCGCTAATCGTATGATCTGCCATTACATTTGTAAAATCGTATCGCACGACCGCGCCGACGCTTTGACCATCGACCAAGACGTCTTTGACGTGATAGCCGTCGTTTGCCGCAATCGTATAAATCTGATTACCGCCCTTTAAAACTTCGCTCGCACCGTCTGGGCTAATCGTTCCATTGGAACCTGCGCTGGCAGTAATTGTGTAATAGACTTCATCTGCCTCAAAACTTGCTACAATGCTGTGATCGGCTGTTACATTTGTAAATTGATAACTTTCCAGCGCACCGACGCTTTGATCGTCAATCAAGACGTCTTTAATGTGATAACCTGCATCGGGCGTTATCGTATAAGTTTGATTACTACCCTCTAAAACAGCAGTGTCACCTTCCGGATATATGCTGCCATTAGCGCCGGCACTGGCGCTGATTGTATGTAGGACGACGCCGCTGGTGTCGATTTTAATAAAAGCCCTCGGCGAAATCGGCATGCCCGAAACTGACATTTTTATAAAGACGCCCTCATTATTATAATGTACTGGCATGCCAACTCGCGCCGGATAATCATAATCATCGTGCTGATACGTCGTCAGCACATCAACTGGATACAATTCTGAATCGAGATCGTAATCATAGTACCTTATATTGTAAGCGCGCCCGGTAATAAGCCCTAACTTCAAAGGTTTAAACTCAACTTTTAAATACCATTGACCTCCAGTCACTTCAAGCTCACCCGTCTCTGCTAAGGCATCCTCTGCCATCGACGGTTTATTCGTATTAGACGCTTTCATCAATGACGTCTGTACAGTATAAGAGCCATCGGGCAATGTTGAATCCGCATACACTGACCCGGCAATCAACATTACCAATAGTATCGACAATGAAAATACGATACCTTTTTTCTTGCAAAATATTCCTTTCATTTTGCCCTCCTAACGAATAATCAAAGTACGACAATTAGAAAACTAAAATTGATGTCTACTTTCTCTTTGCGTCAACACACAATTATTTACTCGCTACTCTAATCTAAATAAAACTAAACCCGTAATTTACAAAAATGCCTCAAATTTATATCAACTTCGGAGTGTCCGGGATTAATTAGTTTGCATCTCTAAACAATGTTGTTAATACTACCTATAAATCATCGACGTCCCCTTATATTCTCTCATTACTCTTTAAAAATAGCAAGCTATTTCAGCGTAATATAATAATTATTATCATTAAAGAGAGCAACTCACTTGAGAGTTGCTCAGACTGTAGACAAATGCCCTATTTCTTTGTTGCTGCGCAAAATGTCGACCTTTACGTATGTCTTTATACGCTGCAGCCCGCCATTTTGCTTGCGCC
>PDWI01012911.1_pt1 | contig 15181 bp, 6 predicted proteins | sample 1430891 | NCBI WGS metagenome assembly PDWI01 (sample SAMN01162508, study PRJNA174530) | Oral metagenome, whole genome shotgun sequencing project. | biome: Marine environment; feature: Marine mammal; material: Swab sample of the gingival sulcus; isolation source: swab sample of gingival sulcus... | reverse complement strand
ATTTCCCGAAATCTCCTCGTAATATCTCGATATTACTCGAAAATTTTATAAAATTTCTAATCAAAAATAAAGAAAGCTGTGGTCACAATATTAATCGAACTCAGGTTTATAATAGTTGTAATCACAAAATTAACACGGCAAAATGCCGCTATGGCTCTACCCGGAATATTGGTGTACGACAAATTTTACTCTGAAAAAGAATTCATCCTGATTTTTTCAATTTTCCGAAAGATTTTTTGGGAATTTTATCGTTACTTTTGTTCCGGATTCTTTATCAGATACATCTTCAATAACCACATATACGTTTTTATTTTCGTGTAGCAGTTTTATTCTGTCTTCAGAAGCCTTTAAACCAAATGGCATTTTATCTGATTTTAATATTTTAGGGTCAACCTGAGCATTGCCTATCCCAATACCATTATCTTCTATTTCACATCTTATATAATCTTCTTCGTCTATAATATTTAGTGTTATTTTATGGTATCCGGGCATATTGGCAAAACCGTGCCAAATTGCATTTTCAATAAAAGGTTGCATAAACAAAGGAGGCACCTGTATCTCATCTATATCTAAGCTTTCATCAATGGTAACCACATAGTCAAAACCATTTTTGGTACGCATTTGCTCCAGTTTTACATATAACCCCAAAACACTTAAATCATCAGCCAGGCTAACGGTTAAATGAGCTGATTTTTTTAGTACTTCGCGTATTAATCTTGCAAATTTAGTAATGTAATCCGATGCTTTTTCCCTGTCGTTTTGCAATACAAAATTATTAATGGAATTAAGCGAATTATAGAGAAAATGCGGATCCATTTGCGTTTGCAGAACGGTCATTTTTAAATCTGTATTTTCTTTAGTTCTTTCATATAAAATATCTGTAGTAACGGCCAATTTATCTTCAACTACTTTGGCACGGTGAGCCAGTATTAAAGCTGTAAAAACAGCTTCGAGCAATGCCCCAAAATACATAAAAAACTTGGGTTCAAAACCTCTGCTTTCCAAATAATTTTCAGGTAGTGCATATACCAATAAAAAACTTAGGTTTGACAAGAAAATAAAAGTAAAAGAGCTTATAATAAACAATTTTACATGGCTGCCCGATATCTTAGTAAGTACAGCGTAAGTTAAAATTGCAAAAACCACCACTATAGGCATAACAATCAAGAAAAGTTTTGCCTGATATGAATAACCTAATGTAATCTGGATAATAATAAAGACGATGGCTAAAATAAAAGCAATCTTTGCTGCCAATGCCAGAATTTCGTCCCAGTCGGGTATTTTTATTTTGGTTTCCAATGTTTCTCTGGTGTAGAGAATGTAAAATCCAATGGCCAATAAGAGCATAACAAAATTGGCATATTTGTAAAATACTACCCATTTATCAGCAGTAATATCTTTAATAAAATAAACGAAAAGACAAAAGACAAACAGGCTATAATAAAGGTAGAGTTTATGCCTGGTTTTATAAAAAAAAACGAGGTGATAAAGTATGGATATTAAAAGAGCCCCTCTTATCCACGCATATAATTCTGATGATAAGTCTAACAACATAGCCTTAATTAAACAACTTGTTTATAAGTTCCTCTTTTTTATTTCTACTAATGCCAGCCCTCATTTCGTTTGTTAGCTTGAGTTCTCCCCCCATGTTTTTTGAGTATTCTTTTACATGATTTAAATTAATCAGATAAGAGTTATGAACACGGTAAAACTCAGGAAATTTAAATTTCTTTTCTACCTCTTTTAAGTTTTGCGAAACCAGTAATGCCCTTTTGTCCTCTAAATGAACGGTAGTATAATTTTTTTCAGCTTTTAACATTACTATCTCATCTTTATTTAAAAGGTATATTTTACCTTCTGATGCTATACTTATTTTCTCTGATGATGGATTTATATTACTAAACAGCGAATCTAACTTATTTTCTAAAAAATAGTTTTTCTTAGACCTTTTTACCTTATCTACAGCTGCTATAAGCTCATCTTTATCTACCGGTTTTAAAAGATAATCAATAGCCGATACTTTAATCGCTTTTAGTGCAAATTCATCGTGGGCTGTAGTAAAAATTAAATCAAAATCTTTATAATTTAATTTTTGCAAAAGTGTAAAACCGTCCATTTCTGGCATTTCTATATCTAAAAATACCAGATTGGGTTTTTCTTTTTCTATGATTTTTATAGCTTCAGAAGGCGTATTACATTTTGTGATTTCAAAATCTTTTACATATCGGTTTAATTTCCATTCTAAAGCCTCTAATGCGTTGATTTCATCATCAACGAGTACAGTCTTTAACATTTTTATTGAGTTGGTTTTAGTTATAAAAAAACAAGCGACAAAATTAGCTCATTTTTTAGAAATAATTGGGTTAAAAGAAGTGGAAGATAGTAATTTTATTGGAATGGGAAGATTAAAAGATTGAAAAAATAAAAAAATGAAGAATTAAATGAAATAAATACTTAATCTGAATTATTCATCCAAACTTGAATTTATTTGTTTTATTTTGCTGACATTCAGCTTATTGTAATTACTATTGTGGTTTTATGAACAGCTTATATTAAATATAGTATAGAATACTACTTAGTAATTGGAGAAATTTTTACTACTACTGCTTTGTTTGCCTTCTTAAACCAGCTTGTTCTCAAATAAAGATAATGGGATAAATAAAACCTTATTCTGGTGTAGTTATTCCACAATTTCTATAGTCCTTGTCAGTTGAAAACCGGTTTCATCTACTACTGTTATCGTATGTTTGCCAATTGTGGGCTCTAAGGCCAGTTCGTGAAAATGTTCTGTGGTAGCTACTAAATGATTATCCAAATACCAGAAAACCTTTATATTATCTGTATTATGAGCCAGTTTAAAAACTACTTTATTCACCTGTTCATCAAAATTTTTGGGTAAAAATATTTTAGCGTTCTCTTTTGGATAAATAAAATCCATAACATCGGTTTCCTGTTGCTTACAACCCAACTTAAAAGGTGGTAATTCCTTATAATCAGGATGTTTTTGCCGGTAATAAAAGGCTTGTAAAGGTGGAAGTGTAAACCAACTTACCGATTTTATATTTTCTAACGGATAGCAAGAGGCATTTACTCTAAATTGCTCATTTTTATCTAAATGGACAGTATGATGATACGGACACGACCTTGTTTTAAGGCCTAATGTGGGAACTGATAGGGTATCAACTTCCGTACAAGCTTTGTTTGCTCTATAACCACTTGTTTTACAAACGGCAATTTCACTAAGTTCGTCGTATGGTTTATCAAACCAATTACTTCTTGGTAATAATCCAAAAACATCAAATAAAATCGGAGCTGCGGCTTTTATACCGGTTAGCCCAGGCCGGCCTTCACCATCGGCATTGCCTACCCAAACGCCTACCAAATAGTCTTTTGTACTCCCAATAGCCCATGCATCTTTAAAACCAAAACTGGTACCGGTTTTCCAGGCAATTTCTTTTGAGGAGTCAAAAAATTCCCAATTTTCCTCACCGGCAGGACGGTTTACTTCTTTTAAAGCATTGTAAGTAAGATACATTGAACCGGCATCAAATAAGGTTTTTTCTTTGGTAATTTTACCAAAATCAATGGTTTCTTCATCATTTAATATCGGTTCTACAAATTCGTTGCTAAAATATTTTCCTTGCATATCGGAATAATGATTTATGGTAGATGAAAATGCTGCATAAGTTTTACAAAGGTCCCATAAATTACTTTCTGCACCACCCAAAATTAATGATAAGCCATAGTAATCTGTAGTTTTTGAGATGTCTTTTAAGTGCATTTTTTGCAGATAAAAATAAAACCTATCTAAGCCAAAATCCTGTAACATCCGCACTGCCGGCACGTTTAAAGACCTGGATAATGCCACACTTGCAGGTACTGCCCCATCGTATTGTAAATCAAAATTTTGTGGATTGTAATTGGCTATTTGTGTAGGAATATCAGCTACCAATGTATGAGGTAGAATCTCTCCGGCATCCAACATTGCAGTATAGAGAAATGGCTTTAAAATACTTCCGGTACTTCTGGGCTTATGAATAATATTAACGTCTTTTTCATGAGCTTTATCAGTTGGGGCATTACCCACATAAGCCAGTATTTTTCTGGTATTTACATCCATTACCAATACAGCTATATTAAAAATCTGATTTTGGGATAAGAGCTTGTAATGATTAACTACTATGGCATTTGTTTGTTTTTGTAAACTGTTATTAATTGTTGTCCTGATACGTTTACCGGGAAATTTTTTACGCAAGTATTGTAAAAGATGTGGTGCATTTTGAGGCAAAGGATAAGGCTTTTGAGGCAAAGGTTCCATCGTTGCTAGTGAGTAAGTCAATGAGTCAATGGTTTCTTCCCGATACAGTTTTTCTAACAACCTGTTGCGTTTATGCCTTAACTGATCTTGTCTGCTACCCGGAAAAATTAATCCCGGAGCATTGGGCAGTACAGCTAAAGTAGCACTTTCTGCCCAAGACAACTCAGCTGCACTTCTGCCAAAATACCGCCATGCCGCCATTTCCAAACCAACCACATTGCCACCAAATGGTGCGTGTGCCGCATACAAACCCAGAATTTCATTTTTTGTATGCCGTAATTCAAGACGAGTGGCTAAAATCAGTTCTACAGTTTTTTCAAAATAGGTTCTGGATTTACCCTTTCTTGATAAGCGAATTACCTGTTGTGTAAGTGTGCTGCCACCGCGTTTTATACTTCCGGCTTGCATATTTTGCCAAAAAGCCTTTCCAATAGAAACCGGATTAAAGCCCGGATGCCGATAAAAATAACTGTCTTCAAAAGCGATAATGGATTTTTTAAATTTATAGGGTACACTGTCAGACTTAGGAAACCGCCATTGCTGGTCTTTGGCAATAACTGCACTTAACAAATTGCCCTCAGCAGATTCTATAACAGTAGCGGTAGGTTCTGAAAACAGCTCTTTGGGCAAGGCAAAATAATACCAAACCAGCAAAACCAATAAGATTATGGTTTTTATCTTATGTTTTTTTAATAAAGAAAAAGCTCGTCTCATTTACCGCTAAAACTAATATATTTTTTATAACGACTAAACGTTTTTTAAATTGAACCGATTTTAAGTAATTTTTTAGAAAATAGAAAAAATCAAAATGAGTTTAAACTTTAAATTTCCATAACTTTGATTATTAATATGCAAAATCATGATTAATTTTATAAAAGAACTCCCAAAAGCGGAATTGCACCTACACATAGAAGGTACTTTAGAGCCGGAACTGTTGTTTGAATTGGCCAAAAGAAATGATATTAATATCCCCTACCAATCTGTTGAAGAACTCAAAGCAGCGTACCAGTTTGATTGCTTACAGGATTTTTTAGACATCTATTACCAAGGAGCATCAGTTCTTATTACCGAACAAGATTTTTATGACCTTACCTACAGCTATTTTGAAAAATGTTACGGTCAAAACATAAGGCATACAGAAATTATGTTTGACCCTCAAACCCATACACAACGTGGTATAGCATTTAAAACGGTAATAAACGGTATTTCCAAGGCCTGCAAAGATGCTAAAGAACAATTTAATATTTCTTCTTTTCTTATCATGAGTTTTCTAAGGCATCTTTCAGAGGAAGAGGCTTTTAAAACATTAGAAGAATCATTGCCGTATAAACATTTAATTAAAGCTGTGGGGCTGGACTCGTCTGAAAAAGGAAATCCTCCTTCAAAATTTAAAAAAGTTTTCGAGGCATCTTTAAAGGAAGGATATATTCCTCTGGCCCATGCAGGAGAAGAAGGCCCGCCGGAATATATCCGGGAAGCTTTAGATCTTTTAAAAATTAAACGAATAGACCACGGAAACAATTGCCTGAAAGACCCGCTATTAACAGATGAAATAATAAAAAGAGAAATAGCATTAACGGTTTGCCCACTATCCAATACTGCCTTACAGGTAGTGGATAATTTAAAAAACCACCCCTTAAAGTATTTTGGCGGCCAACTCAACGAAAATTTTATCCAGATACAAAAAGCCCTAAACCTTACTAAAGAGAATTTATATCAATTGGCAAAAAATTCTTTTACACATTCATTGTTAGAAGGCCATAAAAAAAGACTGTATTTAGCGGAATTAGAGGAATATTATCAAAAAAACATCCTCCCTTAAAGATGCGATAAATCGCGTCTTTAAGGGGTTACAGTAATCCATTTCCCCGAGTTTCTAACAAAATAATTCTCGCGTTTGGTTAAATCAAAATAATAATTAATCCTGTCGTCTCTAATATCAATATAGTTTAGATTATTATAGTTATTTTGATTAAATTCGGTAAAACGAGTATTTACTATCTCCCAACCAGACGGAAATATTTCTGTTAAGGCCACATTTTTTACGTTTTCCTGTTTTAAATTGGTAATGGTAACCTGTGCTAAAAAATTGGTGCCTTGTGGCAAATTATCCACATTTAACAACTTGCCGGCTTTGGTGTAAAAATTAACTTTTGCCGATAAATTACGTTGCTCTGCCAATTCCTTGCCTATAGGCAGTTTTCCGCTTTTGTTAAGGGTTACATATAAGGTATTTGGATTATTATTAGATACTTTTAGCTGATTACTGCCATCGGCAATAGCCAAATTACGCATGGCTACAGATTTTTTTGTAGCTACCGTTTCGGCTTTGGCATTGTTTAAGGAATAACTTACTGCCAAATCCTTACCACCGGCTTTTTCTACCATTTTGGCTAAGGCCAATAAACTGTAGGCCGTAGTTTGTGTACTCATCCATCGGTCAGATGAGAGTTCTTTGGCAATGTATTCCGCAATTTCCCTGGCACCGGAATTATCCGTCAAAACCATGGTTTCCAATGCCATGGCTCTATTTCTATCCACAGAACCATAGGTAAAATAATCGTAATTATTAGATTCAAAATGAATATTTGCCGTCTGGCTAATGGTTTTAGCTACTTCAGGCTGGCCGGCAAGAGCATAGGCTGCTGCTAATCGCCATTTGGCATCATTAGATAATCCGCCATTTTCCCTTAACCGATTCATGGCTGATAAGTCGGGCTGGCCAATTAATGCCAAGGTGTATAACCTATAGGCTTGTTCCAAACTGGTATTGTACTGTCTGTAACCGGCTCTCCAGTTACTTGCAGCATCTTTCTGATAGCTAAGCCAATTATTTTTAAAGTTTAACGGCAAGACATAGCCTTTTTTCTCGGCTTCTAACATAAAATGTCCGGCATAGGAAGTACCCCAGTCATCTACTTCATGATTGCCCGGCCAATAACTCAAGCCACCGTTAGACCGTTGATATTGACTCATTTTTTTAATGGTAGCTTTTACATTTTTTTCTATTTCCTGTTTTTTATCATACGTCAAATCCAAAATGTCTTCAATATACAACTGCGGAAACGCCGATGATGTTATTTGTTCAATACAACCATGCGGATAACGGATTAGGTAATTCATACGTCTGGTAAAATCCATAGGCGGTAGAGTAGAAAATTCCACTGAAGCAGAGTTGGTTCCCGGCTCGCCAAACGTTGAAAAATCAAGCGTTTGATTGCTATTAGGCTCCAAAATTATGGTTGATACCTGATTGCTTATCGGATTTGGATTTTCTACGTCTATTTCAACTGTATAAGACGATTTTTCTCCACTGCCTTGTGCTAAGACTTCTATAGTGTTAATCCCTTTGGCCTGACTTACATCCAATTCAAAATATGCCATCTTCTCATCCGGTTGAGAAAATGAAAGCTGTTGGGTTTTATCTCCAACAATACGAATGCCTTTACTAAGTTTTAAACTAATATTGGCATTTTTTACCTTTTTTTCCATGGCAAATACTGTTACCGGCAAAATCACTTTTTCACCCGGGCTTAATTTTCTGGGCAATGAAGCCAAGACCATCAAGGATTCTCTTACCGGTGTAGTTTTTTCTGCACTGCCGTAGGCTTCGGTTTTTGTATTACCGGCTATTACCATAGTACGGACAGAGCCTACGTATTTTGGCAAGGTAACATTGTGGCTTTGTGTTTTGCCTTTTTTAAGGGTAAACGGCCCCAAATACCGTACTACCGGTTTAAATCTATTAGCTTTTTGAGGTTGAGTTACACCACCATCATCGCCACCGCCTATACCAAAAATTTGAGAAATACTGCCACCATAAGCACCAATAACATAGTCAAAAATATCCCATGACAATACGCCCAAAGCCTCTTTAGCAAAAAATTCGTCCCAAGCATTTGGTGTTTTAAAATTGGTTAAATCCAATAGCCCGTCATCTACTATAGCCAATGTATAGGTCATGGCTTTATTGTTTTTTTCGCTCACTTTTACGGTAAAAGGTTTTTCAGGACGTAATACATCCGGCATAGTAACTTGCGGTTGTAAAATTGTGTTTTTGTCATTCACCAATAAAGGAATAACCCCGTACATACGAATAGGTAAATCATTGGCCGTTTCGGAATGGGGTTGTATCAGCGAAATGCTTACATAAACGTTAGGGGCCATATCCTTAGTAATGGAAATTTCTGTAGTAGTTTCACCTTTTTCTGTGGTTACCCATTGTTGATTTATAATACCGGTGCTATTTTCAATGCTAATTAAAGCCCTGCCGTTACTTCCGGAAGGAAAGACGATTTTAGCTTTTTCGCCCACCTCATATTCTTCTTTATCCGCAGAAAACAATAAGGTAGTGGCTGCTTGACCATCGGAGCCACCGGGTGTACGCCACCAATCTTTATAGAAATAAGCCGTTCTGCCGGTTGCATGGCCACTGTTGGGATTTAATACCCTTATCAAATACCTGCCGCCTTCGTAGTTGGGAATATTTATTTTAAAGTTTGCTTTGCCATCTGCTCCGGTATTTAAGGTTTTGGAAATTACCGGTTCATGATATTCTTTGTTTATGTAGGATGCCAAATCATCATATTCAGAATCCCACCACCATCGCCATTCTACTTTATATACTTTTAGCTCTAAATTTTTTTGGGCAATAGGCTTTCCTGAATCAGTTACCGTAAGAATATCAAAAGTATAATCTTTATCCGTAGAATAAGAACCGTACAAGTCTTCCTCAGGAGATTGTAAGCCCACAAAATTTTCATACGGAGCCAGAATTTTACTGGTTACATCTATGGAAAAATCCCCTCCGGCCTCATAAGCCTTGGTTAAAAAAGTAGCATTTAACATACCAGGTGGTTTGTTATTAAGACTTAACTTCTTGTTAATTATAGCATTACCTTCGGTGTTTACACTGCCATTAAATACCTCTATGGAGGTGTACGAAAAATTGCGAATGGGATCAGTAAAAACATAATTTTTATACTTTTCAAAAGCCGTGGATGTGGTAGAAAGCATGGTTGTGATATCTGCTTTTACATTTTTGGCAGGGGCACCATGTAACCAATTGATTTGAAGGTTACCTTCCAAAGGTTTAGTTTGCCTTAAAATCTCATCTTTAAAATCCAGTTTTATTTTTAACCGATTAGGTTTTACCGTTTCTACTTTTATATTTTTATAAAACTTTACCGCACCCACATTAACCACTGCGGTATAATTGCCGGTAGGCGAAGTTTGATCTGTTTTTAAAGTAAAAGCATAAAATCCGGATTTGTTCTTCTCTACAATTTGTTTATCCAATAATTTGCCTTGTGGATTAGTAAAAGTCAACTGAACCGGATGAGTTTTGGGAAGCGGGTTATCCTTATCATTTAATATAAAAGTGAGGTGAATACTGTCTCCGGGCCTCCATACGCCACGTTCGCCATAGATATAGCCTTGTATGCCTTCTTCAATTTGTCTTCCGGAGATGTCAAACTTGCTCATGGAAAGAGAATTGCCTTCATTTAAGGTTACATACATCATGTTTTTACCTTTTTTAACAACTGCAAAATACGCTCTACTATCTGGTTGATACATTGCAAATCCCTGATTATCAGTAGAAACACTGCCTATTTCCTGTTGTTGATAGTTGTAAAGTGTAATTTTGGCATTGGAAACCGGTTTAGTGCTGAGTAAATCCGTAACAGCAAAATGATATTTTTTATACAAACCCTTCTTTACGATAACGCCCAGATCAGATGCTAAAATATTAGCTCGTACAATTTTATCCTCATCCAAGTAATATCCTCTTTTACAAGGGTTGTTTCGGTCATCCCAATCATAATATTCGTATTTCCTGTAATCATAGGATAAGTTATCCCAATACAATTCTTCAAGTCTTTCTTCTTCTGCCGACAGGGTTTCACCGTTGTTGTAAAATTCCTCTTCTTCAAAGTAATCGTTATAAGATTCCGTTTCCACGTTAGTCGCCAATTGAGTACCGTCACATGTGTAGAGGGAGTATTCCGGTTTTATTTCCAGTTCTATTCTATAAATGGCTCCGGGGTCGGTTTTTATCATTTTTGAGAGGTCAACAGCGTAGGTTTTCCATTTACCGTCATCTTCAAAATCGGTTTTTACCAGTTCTATCGTTTTTTTAGCCACTCTTCGGCCTACCCTTTGTATGTTATATTTATTGGTACTGTTTAAATTTTCGTCTTGTAAAAACTGAAGAATATTGTTCTCAAAAATCTTTATTACCCTTACATCTACTGCTTTTAGGTTTACGGCTTCAAAATTAAATTTTAAGTTTTGAGAATTGGGTAAAATTACGCCATTACTTATCAATCTTACCGCAGGATGTAATTGTTCAAAAGCGATGGTTTCAGAAAATTTTGAAGTCAATTTATAATTGGCATTGCTTTTTATACCGGGAAAAACCTCTACTTGTAAATTTCCTTTAACTCGATTATTAGGATATACCTTTAACAAATTGCCATTTACGGTGTATTTTAAATCTTTTTGTGTGCCGATAGTAACCAAACCATCAAAATTCTGTCCTTTTTTTAACGGATCTGAAAAATTAATGACCAGATGCTGAGCCGGAGTTTGCATAACCTTAACATCCATAATGCTAAAATTAGCCAAACCCGGAATGATTTTGGTTTCAGAACCTTCATTGTCAATATCATAAGAAGCCCCGGACCACGAGATTTTAATTTCGGTATCTTCTTTTGGCCGATGAATGCTATCTATTCTAAAAGGGAAAATATTGGCAACATTATCTTCCGGCATCCATTTAACAGATAATTTTTTGCCCTTTTGGGACGCTTTTAGAAAGGATTTTACCTTTTCTAATGGGATATAGTCCGAAGTCCGTAAAACGCCCTCATAATACTTTAAATTGCTACTATACGATTGTAAAGCTTCCAAATTAATAGTAAAAGCAGGTTTTATTGTCTTAAAAGCAAAGGTAAAGTCTTCAAATTCATCGGGCACATTGGTATATAATTCCGAAAGGTGTACAGTTATTTTATATTCTGTATCAGGTTGCAGATATTCTTTGGGTGTAAATTTTAAAGTTCTGGCGTTAGAAGCGGTAAGTGTTCCCTCTATATCCGGCGAAATAGAGATAATGTCCTCTGATATTGGCTGTTCCTGTGTGTAATTTTTTATTTCATTGGCTAAGCCAATAGTAATGGGTTCTGTAACAGATATGTTTCCTGAGGTGGTGTAATAAATGTAATCTTTAAACTTAAAAAGATTGTCCGTTTCCGTATGAGTAGTTTCCTTTTTGCAAGAAAAGGCAAGGATTAAAGTGAGGATTAGAAGAAAACTTTTTTTCATAAGTTTAAAATTTAGCAATTAGATTGATAATAAATTATAAAATTGAGAACGTATAACTACCAGAGTTATCGCATTAAAAAATTTAACTACTGCCTTTTGTAAAAAATGTAGAAAATTTATTGATGCTAATTTCACAAATAAAATAGTTGATTTGAATTGCCAAATTACAAAAATATATAAAGGAAGATACCCCTGCTAACCATGAATTTTAACCACCTGAAAATTGGGGTGTAAGGGGGAAAGAAAATTAACCCGTATTATTCATCAATTTTTTGTTATAAAAACAGAATATACGATTAAATAAGGTATTACGCTAAGGCATATCCCATGCTGTGGTTGATTGAACAAAATCTAAACAAAATGGTATATTTTGATGTAAATTCAGTCCGCAACCGGCTATAATTAGTTAATAATATGGTTAAAATTTACTTCTTCTTAACCTTGCACCAAAAACTTAGCTTCGCCTACTTTTAGGCCTTCTATATACACCGCAGCTGTATAGGTGCCTTTAGAAAATTTATGGATTATTTTTTCAATAAACATCACTACTTTCATCTTTTGATGTAAGTAATAGATATTGGTGGCATCTGTATAAAATTCTTCATCGCCGGTACTCAGGGTAAATTGGCCTTTTTGGCTAATAATCTTTCCATCAGGCGATTTTATGACTACATAAGCATCTTTATACCCTTTTTCTGCTTTGGGATTAGGGATAACCGTAAAAGTGAGCCGCAAGGCATGTATTTTTTTTGCCCTGTCATTTTCAATAAACTTCCCTCTTTTGTTTTGCATGGGTGTTACCACAACAGAATTTACAGGAATAGGATTGGCCACTTTTCTGGGTTTTTTCTTGGATTTAGCCTTTGCCGCTTCCATATCTTCTTTGGCTTTTTTTTCTAATTCTTCTGCAGTTGGCTTATCCGGTTTTCTGCCGGTAATAAGATTATCTAGTGCGTGTTCTACACTCACGGTATTTTTTGTTATTTCTTCTTCTTTTGGTTTATCAGTTTCAACTGTGTTTTCTTTATTTGTATTTTTAAGAATTTCATCAGATTTTTCTCTCGCCTGTTCACTATTGGCTAATAGTTCATTTTTGATTTCGGTACGATTATGTGTAATGGTTTTATCTGAACGAGTTGTTGTACTCGTGTTTTGAACCCATTGTTTTTCCGTATCGGTATTTTTTAAAATTTCATCGGATTTGGATTTTTCTTTGGCTACAACCTCTGCTTTTTGATTGTTTACTGCAATTTGCTCGGAAATTTTTTTGTCAGATTTCTCTGTTATAGTTTTTGCCTTTTCTGAATTATTTTCTGATGTTAACGGTTTATCAAATTCCGTTACTTCTGCTTCGGTTAATGGTTCTTCGGTTTTTTCTGTAGTTTTTTTTCCTATTGCCCTAAAATTGTGAACGGGCGTATCTACTTTGGGGGCTGTTACGTCAGCTACTGCCATCTTGGGCTCTTCTATTGTTTCTCCTTCTTTTTTGGCTTGTGTGTAATCTTTGTCTATTTTAACAGTATTTTCTGTTATAGTTTTTTTATCCTTATCAATATTTAATTCATCTGATTGTGGGGTTTCTGTTGTTTCTTTTTTTTGAGAAAAAGAGTCCTCTGGAGAGGACTCTTTTTCAGGTTTGGTTGATTTAGGTTGATTTTGATTGGTTTGCGATATAATTATTGTTTTTTTTTTGGATGGTGCATCTTTACCTATAGATGCTTGTGGGTTGATAAAGTTAAACTCGGTACGTCGGTTTTTCGCATGAGCGGCTTCGCTACAAGAAACGCCATCCACACATTTGTTTACCATTTTGGTTTCGCCGTAGCCTTTGTAAGTTAACCTGTCTGCATCTACACCTTGGCTTATCAAATAATCCACAGCAGATTTGGCTCTTTTCTCGGACAGTACTTTGTTGTACGCTGATTTACCTCTGGCATCGGTGTAACCGCCAACTTCTAAATGTACATTTTGGTTTTGTTTTAGTATTTGGGCAATTCTGTCTAATTCATTTGCTGCTTCATTAGTAATATTATACTTGTCAAATCCAAAATAAACGGCTTCGGCTATAGCTTCATCATCAAAATCTTCAGTTGTGTTATCCGTGCTTTGATTGTTTCCTTCGGTTTCATCATCAGTTTTAGCCACAGTGTTTTCTTCTAATTGTCTGGTTAAAAACTTGTTGGCTTCCAATTTTGGTGCATCAATATAATTGGCTGTATTTACAATGTGCTCTTCCGTAGTATAATGGTCTCCGGTAGCTAATAATGTATAAGTCTGATTACAGTTTAGGGTAAGTTCATACGCTCCGTTTTCATCGGTTTTAATGTTGGAGACTTTATTATTGTCTTGGTCTAAAAGGGTAATATCTGCATTGGCAATAACTTCTTCGGTGTCCTTATCTTTTACAATTCCGGCTATAAGTTGCGTACAATTTTTAGGGGTATTGTTTTCTATTACTACGGAATAAATATCACTATTATTTCCTCCTTGTAACCTATTAGAAGAAAAATAGCCCATATCTCCGTTTTCATTTATGATAAAAGCAAAATCGTCATTTGGCCCATTTACCGGAGCATCTAATAATTCTGCTTTGGCATTGGGGTTATTTAAATCAATTTTATAAACGTCCAGTTTTCCGTGGCCACCGCTACGACCATCAGATGAAAAATACAAAATATTATCATCCGTAATATAAGGTGTAACTTCATAACCGGAAGTATTGATGTTATTTCCTAATTTTTTTGGTGTACCAAAAGTACCATCCGCATTAATATCCACCACAAAAATATCTGTGGCACCTAATGATTCTGGCCTGTCTGATGTGAAGTACAATTTGGTTTCATCTGCATTTAAAGATGGCTCGCCAGAAGCAAAATCTTTTCCGGTAATAGGCAATTCTTCTATATTTATCCAATTGCCTTTATCATCTATTGTGGCTTTAAAAAGCTGTTCTTTATCTCTTCTTCTTGGCCTTTTTCTATATTTTTTTGCTGAAAAGTAAACTGTTTTACCGTCTGCTGTAAAAGCTGCACCGGTTTTGGTAATTTTTCTTGTGGAAATTCCGGTGGTCTCAATAGCGTTTTCTATTATTCCTTGCTCTCCGGTATCGCCTATAAACAAATTAGACTGGGCGTAAATTTTTGGGTTACTGCTCAGTTTTTTTACATTAGGTTGTTTAAAGACTACTTTTCCGTTATTAAAGGTAACGGCATAATCAGGTTGACTAGTGTTAATATCTAAATATTTAATTAGATACTTAATGGGTTTTGGCTCGGTTTTTGTTTTTACAGCATATTCTTTTGTATCCACTTGAGCATTTGTATGTGCTATTTGTGCATAAGAGAACAAGCTGTAAAAAAGTAAAATGAGAGCATAATTTACTTTTCTCATGGTTATATAAGTTGTTTAGCAACCTTAATAACGCAAAAAAACTTTGTTAAGTATTTGTAGATAAAAAAAATTTATTTTGGGCAATAAATTTTAGAAAAGTGAATAGGTTAACCTTTAAGAGGCTTTAAACGGTTATTTACAGCAACC
>PDWI01006166.1_pt1 | contig 15181 bp, 17 predicted proteins | sample 1430891 | NCBI WGS metagenome assembly PDWI01 (sample SAMN01162508, study PRJNA174530) | Oral metagenome, whole genome shotgun sequencing project. | biome: Marine environment; feature: Marine mammal; material: Swab sample of the gingival sulcus; isolation source: swab sample of gingival sulcus... | reverse complement strand
TTTGGCTTTTGAAGGCGATAGTCAAGTGTATTTCTTTGAAGGAAGTTTCTCGGAATACGAAGAAAATAAGAAAAAACGTCTTGGTGGCGATTTGATGCCGAAGCGTATTAAATATAAAAAATTAATTAGAGGATAAAATATGAAAAAAGTTTTAGTATTTCTTTTTGGTATAACAATTTCGTATGCACAAGAAAAGGATACTTTAAAAGGTGTAGTGGTTAAAGAAAAAAATAGAATGGTCTGTCATTCTTGTTGTGAGAATACAAAAGAGCCTTTGTATGTTGTAAATGATAAAGTTACCTCACTCAAAGATTTAGAAAAAATTGACACCCAAAAAGTAACAAATATAGAGATTTTAAAAAATGAAAAAGCAATAAAAAAGTTTGGTAAGAAGGGTGAAAATGGAGTAATAATGATAACAACAAAATAACAAATGATTAGGAGTTTATATAATGAAGAATGGGTTGACGTAGTCTTTGATGAAGATATTTCTGAAAAGGAAAAATACAAAATTTCAAATCATGGTCGGATAATGAATTGTAAGAATTATAGAGGTAGGCCAGATTATATTTTAAAGCAAAGAATGCTTAACGGATATCCTATAATTCAAGTCTATAAAAAAAATGGTAAACGAACTGCTAGATGTGTTCATAAGTTGGTAGCACAACATTTTTTAGAACAAAAAGAAGATGATATTGCTGTTATTCATTTAGATTATGATAAATTGAATAATAAGGCGGAAAATTTAAAATGGGCTACTAAAAAAGAAAAAGAAAAACACCAATTTTCCAATCCTGAATTTAAAAATAGAAAACAAAAAAATAATAAAAATCATTATAAATTAACGGAAAATAAAGTACGTTTGATTAAACGTAAATTAAGTGACCCAAATAGAAAAACTCGAATAAAAATGATTGCAAAACAGTTCGGAGTATCCGAAATGCAATTATACCGAATTAGAAGTGGCGAAAATTGGGGAGAAGTAAAAATATGAATGTAAATAATGTCATATCTGATAATTTTAGAAAAATTAAATTAAGGATTATTGTTCCTGTTTTGTTAATTTTTTCTGTTTTTTGGTTGTGGATTTTTTCACAAGATGGAAATTATCAATATAATTATATAAGGATTCAAGAAGATTTATTTTTTACATTAAATGATTTCTTCGCTAGTTTTCCCCTTTTAGAATATAATTTGACACAATTAGGAGATGTGTTGATTTTGTATCCTTTAGTGGCTGTTTTACTTATAAAGGCGCCTAAATTTTGGAATGTTTTACTAATTTCTTCGGTATTTTCTTTGTTTATTTCAGGTATTCTAAAAAAACTATTCCACATCCCAAGACCTGCCTTAGTCTTAAATAATGATTTATTTATGATTGTAGGGCGTACCCTAAAAAATTTTAAATCGCATCCGTCAGGGCATTCAATTACCACTTTTATTGTCGTTACATTAATTTTGCTATCTTTTATGCCAACAAAAAAAGTTCATAAATTGCTATGGACTGTTTTTATGCTAGTTGTCGGTCTTTTTATAGCATTATCACGAGTTGCTGTGGGAGCTCATTTTCCATTAGATGTACTTGCAGGAGGTATGATTGGTTTAACGGTTTTAGGAATCGTTATTTACAATAAAACAAAATGGTCTCTTTTTGAACATCCAAAAGCAAAAATAGTGAGTTTTGTTATGCTGTTGATATGGTTTGGAGTATTGATTTTTAGGATTTTACAAGAAAATTTGATAATTTATTATATTTCGTTAGTTTCATTAATTTATCCACTATGGTTATCGCTAAAATCTTTAAGACAAAAGTAAAATTAATATCGTTTGTACTTATTTTAAGTACCCTAAATTTCATTTTTTATAATGTTCCTTTTGTTAATTATATTGCTAAAAATATAGATTTAACTCATTTTAATGGCAAAATATTATTAGTTAGTTTGATGTTAATGCTGATAATTCTCACTGCTTTAGTGTTTTACATTTTTCTATATTTTTTAAGAAAGCTTGGTAAGGGAATACTTATTTTATTTTGTTTGATTAATGCGGTAGCGCTTTACTTTATAAATACTTTCGGAGTTATTATAGATAAGTCAATGATTGGTAATATTTTAAATACTAATTTTGATGAGTCTAGTAGTTTTTTTTCAGGATCATTGGTTTTGTATTTTTTGTTTTTAGGAGTATTGCCTAGCATCTTTATTTATTGTACAAAAATAATATATCCGAATTTTAAAAAAGCAATGTTTCATATTTTTGCAACTTTAATTTTTTCAGTCGGATTTGCTTATGCACATGCTACAAATTGGCTTTGGATTGATAAATATTCACCAACTTTTGGAGCCTTAGTGATGCCGTGGTCTTATGTAGCAAATACCTCACGTTATTATGCTCAAAAAGCCAAAGAAAACATAACGCAAATTATACTACCTGATGCTAAAATTAAAGATCATCAAAAATCTGTAGTTGTTTTAGTTATTGGCGAGTCAGCACGAATGCAAAATTTTTCATTGTATGGATATCCTAAAAATACAAATCCGCTGTTATCGAAAATTTTAAATGTAAAAGCATTAAAAAGTGAATCGTGTGCAACTAACACAATATCAGGAGTTAAATGTATTTTAGAGCATAAATATACAAACAAACTGTATGAGCCTTTGCCTAATTATTTGTATCGTAATGGAGTCGATGTTATTTGGCGTACGGTGAATTGGGGAGAGCCTAAAATTAAAGTTCGTAAATATTTGACAGCTAGTGATTTGAAAACTAATTGTGATGCGGAAGATTGCAATTATGATGGTGTTTTATTGAATGGTTTAGAAGAAGAAATTCGAAATTCTAAAAAAGATAAAGTGTTGATTATCTTGCATACAAGTACAAGTCACGGACCTACTTATAATAAAAAATATCCTCAAAAATTTAATAAATTTACGCCTGTTTGTGACAATGTAGAACTTTCTAAATGTACACAAAAAGAACTGATAAACGCTTATGATAACACTATTGTATATACGGATTATTTGTTGTCAGAAATTATTAACATTCTAGGAAAAATAACCGATTTTAAAAGTGCAATGTTTTATGTTTCTGACCATGGTGAATCCTTGGGAGAAAATAATTTATATATGCACGGATTACCGAAAGGAATTGCACCTAAAACGCAATTTGAAATACCGTTTATTGTTTGGACATCCGAAGAAGCAACCTATAAAAATTTTGATAATCCAATTCCTCAACAGTATATTTTTCATAGTGTGTTGAATTTTTTAGCCATAGATAGTGAGATTTATAACGAACAAATGAATATTTTTAAAAATTAAAAAATGCTACATATTTTTACAAGAGAGGAACTTAATGAATATATTAATTTCCGAGAAGGAGAAATAAAATTAGGACAATCAGTAACGACATTGAATGCAGAAAATGCTCTTTTGGAAGAAATGAAACAAAATTCTTCAAAATTTGTTGTTTTTGGTGTGCCAGAAGATATAGGTGTTCGCATGAATGGTGGAAATGGTGGAGCTTATAGTGCTTTTGGACCAGCCTTAAAAGCATTTTTAAATACACAATCAAATCAATTTATAAACGCTAAAGATATTCTAGTTTTAGGTTATTTAGATTTTTTTGATATTATTGAAAATTTTAAAAATGATGATTCAGAAAAAGGCGATTATATTGTAAAACAGATAGATAAAGAGGTTTCTGAATTGATGAATTTAATTATTTCTGCTGATAAAATTCCTATTATTATTGGTGGTGGACATAATAATTCATATGGAAATTTAAAAGGCTTATCCACAGCAAAAAACACAAAAGTAAACGTAGCAAATATTGATGCTCATACCGATTTGAGAAGACTTGAAGAACGCCACAGCGGAAATGGTTTTTCGTACGCTCACGAACACGGTTATTTGGATAAATATTTTATGTTTGGCTTACATGAAAATTATATGCCTCAATATATATTTGATAATATTCTTGAAAATATAAATTTTGAATACAATACATTTGAAGAATTAGCAATTTATAAATCAACTCAGTTCGAAAATGAGTTAAATAGAACATTGAATTTTGTCAAGGAAAAGGCATTCGGAATAGAGGTTGATTTGGATTGTATTCAATATTTTCCAAGCTCGGCAATGACGCCAACAGGATTCTCACCAAGGCATATTCGTAGATTTGTGTATTTTTTAGGTAAAAACAAGAATGCGAGTTATTTACATATCTGCGAGGGAGCGCCAATATTGAGTTCTGAGCCTAGTGCAAAAGGGCAAGTGGGTAAATTTATCAGTTATTTGATAACGGATTTCATTAAATCTAAATTATTATAATTATTTTTGTATATCTAAAAATTTAAATCATGAAAAAAATAACAATTTTAGTACTAACTGTTTTAACATTTACGGCGGTGGCACAAAAAAGAAAAGTTAGTGCAAAAGATAGTATTGCGTTGAATAATTTAGCCGTTAAATTATACAAATGGCGTCATGAAAATCCGATAGAATTTATTAAAATCGGTAAACCAGATGTCAATAATACTAAATATGAATCAATTGATTGGCTGAAATATGATAAGCTTAAAGTAATTCTTAAAGAAACAGGATTTTTTTCTAAGGCATTTTTAAAAAATTATAAAAAAATTCTTTCTAAAATCAATAGAAAACTAAAAACAGGAGAATTAGAATGGCGTGTTGGGCAACCTGCTCCTTTTGGTTTTGAAGGTGATATTTGGTGTAAATGCTTGAGTTATCCTAAAGTAAAAAAATACTGGGAAGATATTGCCATTAAAAAACCACGATTAAAAAAAGATGGTACCGTAAAATTCAAATTATTCTGGCAAGGAGATGTTATTGAATACAAAAAAAGTGATTTTAAATACAAAGCATCTGCTGTTAAAGAAAAAGGAAAGTGGAAAATTAAAACTTTAGAAGGATTTAAAAAGAAAGATTATTAATAAGCTTTTTTTTTAAAATATAAAACATTTATTCTTAGATTGTTGTATTTTTAAGATGCCTTATATACAATGATTTTTATGAAATTGTATACTTTTTTATTACTTTTGTGAGAATTTCAAATAAAAAAGTTATGAGTAATCACATAAGTGCTAAAAAAGGAGATATCGCAGATACAATTTTATTACCCGGAGATCCATTGAGAGCAAAGTGGATTGCAGAAACATTTTTAACAGATGTTTTTTGTTATAATGAGGTGCGTGGAATGTATGGATATACAGGAAATTATAAAGGAAAACGAGTTTCAGTTCAAGGAACAGGAATGGGAATTCCGTCAACATTAATTTACACACATGAGTTGATTAATGATTATGGTGTCAAAAATTTAATTCGTGTCGGATCTGCAGGGTCTTATCAAAAAGATGTAAATGTTAGAGATATCGTTATAGCGATGTCTGCATCAACAGATTCGGCAATCAATAGAGGACTTTTTGATGGATCTGATTTTGCTCCAACAGCAAGTTCAGAACTATTTTTGAAGGCAGTAGAAATAGCTAAAGCTAAAAATATACCTTTTCGAGCAGGAAATATCTTAAGTTCTGATAAATTTTACACAAAAGATGTAAATTATTATAAAAAATGGGCTGAATTTGGAGTGTTATGTGTGGAAATGGAAACTGCTGGTTTATACACTATTGCATCACAATTTAACGTAAATGCCTTGTCTGTTTTGACAATTTCAGACAGTTTAGTAACAGGAGAATCAAGTTCGCAAAAAGATAGAGAACAAACTTTTAACGATATGATTGAAATCGCCTTGGGAGTAAACTAATAAAATTAATAAAAATGGCGATATCCTTACTGCAAAAATATAATATACCGGGACCTCGATATACGAGTTATCCTACCGTTCCTTATTGGGAGGATGCTACTTTTTCCAAAGAAAAATGGCTGGAAAGCTTCAAAAAATCTTTTTACGAAAGTAATCAAAAAGAGGGAATAAGCTTATATATACATTTACCATTTTGTGAAAATTTATGTACTTTTTGTGCATGTCATAAACACATTACTAAAAAACATGCTCACGAAGAAGTATATATTGATTTAGTGTTAAAAGAATGGGAATTATATACAGATCTTGTAGATGAGCGTCCTATCATTAAGGAAATTCATCTAGGTGGTGGAACGCCAACATTTTTTACACCAAGTAATTTAAGTAAGTTGATTAATGGTTTGTTTGAAAAAGCTATTCGACATGCTGATTATGAATTTAGTTTTGAGGGACATCCGAATAATACTACAAAAGAACATCTACAAACATTATATGATTTAGGATTTACTCGCGTAAGTTTTGGAGTACAGGATTATGATGATAAAGTACAAGAGGCGATCAATCGAATTCAGCCTTTTGAAAATGTTGAAAAAGTAACAAAATGGGCGAGGGAAATAGGATATAATTCTGTTAGTCACGATTTGATTTTTGGATTGCCTTTTCAAACAAGAGACAATGTAGCTCAAACAATAACAAAGACCAAGAAATTACAACCAGATAGAATTTCTTTTTATAGTTATGCGCATGTTCCTTGGGTTAAAGGAACACGCCAGCGAGGATTTAATGAAGAAGATTTACCTAAAACAGATGAAAAAAGAGCTCTATACGAATTAGGAAAGCAAATGCTTGATGAATTAGGTTATATAGAGGTAGGAATGGATCATTTTGCTTTGAAAACGGATAGTTTATTTAAGGCAACAGAGTATAAAACTTTGCATCGTAATTTTATGGGATATACCGCTAATAAAACACAATTGATGATTGGTTTAGGAATGTCTTCGATTAGTGATAGTTGGTATGGTTTTGCTCAAAATGAAAAATCCTTAAAAAAATATACAGAAATAGTTTCAGAAGGAGAAATTCCTGTTTTTAGAGGTCATCTATTAAATGAAGAAGATTTAATTATTCGCAAACACATTTTAAATATCATGTGTCATTTCGAGACCTCATGGGAAGATGAACATCTTAAGTTTAAGGGAATTGATAAGACATTAGAATTATTAGAAGAAATTAAAAATGATGGGCTTGTTCGTATAGAAGGAGAAAGATTAATTGTATCAGAACATGCAAGACCTTTCGTAAGAAATATTTGTATGGCTTTTGATTTACGATTACAAGAAAATAAACCCGAGACAAAATTATTTTCAATGACAATTTAAAGAATGATAATTTAGAGTAATTCTAAGATAAAATATGATAAATATCATGTTTTTAAACTTAAAGAGAGGGTACTTTTGAACTAGTCAAAAAACAGTAAAAATTATGAGTGTAATTTATGTATTATTAACAGTGAGTGTGTTGGTAGCAATAGTGTTTTTTGTTTTGTTTGTTGTTTCAGTAAAGCAAGGACAATACGATGATACGCATACTCCGTCAATCAGAATGCTGTTTGATGATGGAATAGTAGAAAGTAGTAGAACAAATAACAAAAATCAATAAATAAATATAATTATGGAAATGCAGCAATTTTATTACGATAACAAAATCGTGAAAAAATTTATCTACGCAACAATTTTGTGGGGTGTAGTAGGGATGCTAGTGGGGCTTTTGTTAGCTACCATGTTTGTATTCCCTAACTTAACAGATGGTATAGCATGGTTGAGTTTTGGTCGTTTACGTCCATTACACACTAATGCTGTAATTTTTGCCTTTGTGGGTAACGCAATTTTTGCAGGGGTGTATTATTCACTGCAACGATTGTTGAAAACACGTATGGCAAGTAAGTTCTTAAGTGAGTTAAACTTTTGGGGTTGGCAGTTAATTATTGTCGCGGCAGCTATTACGCTTCCTTTAGGGTACACAACTACTAAAGAATATGCTGAATTAGAGTGGCCAATTGATATCGCTATTGCTCTGGTATGGGTAGCTTTTGGTGTTAATATGATTTGGACGCTTTTAATACGTCGTCAACGTCACTTATATGTAGCTATTTGGTTCTATTTAGCGACATTTGTTACGGTGGCAGTATTACACATTTTTAATAGTTTAGAGTTGCCTATTAGTTTAACTTCTATGAAAAGTTACTCTGTATATGCAGGGGTGCAAGATGCTTTAGTGCAATGGTGGTATGGACACAATGCGGTAGCATTTTTCTTAACAACACCATTCTTAGGGTTAATGTATTATTTTGTGCCTAAGGCAGCTGAAAGACCAGTATACTCATATAGATTATCTATCGTACACTTCTGGTCATTAATTTTTATCTATATTTGGGCAGGACCACACCACTTATTATATTCTGCGTTACCAACTTGGGCACAGAATTTAGGGGTTGTATTCTCTGTAATGCTTATCGCTCCGTCTTGGGGGGGGATGATTAATGGATTGTTAACACTTCGTGGAGCTTGGGATAGAGTTCGTGTTGATCCTATTTTGAAATTTTACGTAGTTGGTATTACTGGTTATGGTATGTCAACTTTCGAAGGTCCAACATTATCATTGAAAAACGTAAATGCAATTGCTCACTTTACAGACTGGATTATTGCACACGTTCACGTAGGAGCTTTAGCTTGGAATGGATTCTTAACTTTCGGTATGTTATACTGGTTAGTTCCAAGATTATTTAAAACAGAGTTATTCTCTAGAAAATTAGCAAACTTCCACTTCTGGATTGGTACATTAGGAATTTTATTATATGTATTACCTATGTATGTAGCTGGTTTCGTACAAGCATTTATGTGGAAACAATTTGAGCCTAATGGAACATTAACATATAGTTTCTTAGATACAGTACTTCATTTAAGACCAATGTATATGATGCGTGCTTTTGGTGGTACTTTGTATCTTACTGGAATGTTAACTTTAGTATATAACATCATTAAAACAATAAGACAAGGATCTACTGTAACGGATGATTTAGCTGAAGCATTACCATTAGCTAAAGTAACAAATAGTAGGACAGCAGGAGAAACTTGGCATACTTGGTTAGAGCGTCGTCCAGTTAAATTAACAATTTATGCTACAATTACTATTTTAATAGGAGGTATGGTTCAGATTATTCCTACTATTATGGTAGAATCAAATATACCTAAAATTAAATCTGTTAAACCATATACTGCTTTAGAATTAGAAGGAAGAGATGTTTATATTAAGAATGGTTGTAATGCATGTCACTCTCAGTTAATTAGACCTTTTAGAAGTGAGACAGAGCGTTATGGAGAGTATTCTAAATCAGGAGAATTTGTTTATGATCATCCATTCTTATGGGGTAGTAAACGTACAGGACCAGATTTACATCGTATAGGTAAGAAGTACAATGATAACTGGCACTTTAACCACATGTACGATCCACAAAGTACATCTCCAGGTTCAATAATGCCTCGTTACCCTTGGATTATCAAAAATAGATTAGATAAATCAGAAACTGAGGCTAAGATGCGTACGATGGTAAAATTAGGAGTACCATATACTGAAAAGGATATTGAAAATGCTCAGAAACAAATGGATGAGCAAGGAACAAAAATCGTTAAGAGTCTTTATAATGATCCTAACTTTGCAAAAACATATGAACAAGATATGAAGTATGCTAAGGATAATAACTTAGACTTTGTAGAGATGAAAGATCGTGAGATCGTAGCATTAATTGCTTATTTACAACGATTAGGAACGGATATTAAAGTAAAAGACGAACAAAAATAGTAGTAAAAATGTTAAAGTTTATTAAACATAATTTAGAGACATTAATGGGGGTTGAAATTTATCCAATTATATCTCTTAGTATATTCTTTACTTTCTTTGTACTACTTTTTTGGTGGGTCTTTACAGCAAAGAATAAGTACATTGATGAAGTTAGTAAATTACCGTTAGACAACTAAAACAAAACAAAATGAAACAAAAAATCAAATCATTATTGTATATAGCTTTTATCCTAGTGAGTTCATGGGTAGTATTAAAAGCTGTTGCAGTTTACGAAAATCCGTTCAGCTTATCTGAACATCCATTAGTTGTAATTTTAATTGCACTTATATTAGGAATTATTATAACCAAAGAGTACATGACGTATTTAGCTGAATCAAGACTTTCAGAATTACGCGAGGAAAAAGGTGTGGAAGAAGAAGATGATTTCTTTAAGAAAATAATTAAGAAATTAACAAAATCTAAATCTCTTGAGCAAAGTGATGAAATTATTTTAGATCATAATTATGATGGTATTAGAGAATTAGATAACGTGTTACCACCATGGTGGGTATATCTTTTCTACGTTACTATAACTTTTGCAGTAATTTATTTAGTACGTTATGAAATATTAGGTGCTGATAATCAGGATCAAGAATATGCTAAATCAATGGAAGAGGCTAAAGTAGCGATTGATAAGTGGAAAGCTGATCACCCTAACGCATTCGATTTCGAAAAAGCAGAATTATTAACAGATGCTAAGAGTATTGCTAAAGGGAAAGAAGTATTCCAAGCAAACTGTATCGCATGTCACGCTCCTGATGGAGGAGGGGGAATTGGTCCAAACCTTACTGATAAATATTGGATATTAGGTGGAGGATTTAAAAATGTAATGAATACGATACTTAATGGAGGTCGTGAAGGTAAAGGAATGGTGCCTTGGAAGGCAACTTTAAAACCTGAACAAATTCACCAGGTTGCAAGTTTTGTAATTTCATTACAAGGAACAAAACCTGCAAATCCTAAAGATCCGCAAGGAGAAAAAATTTGGGAGAAAAAATAAAATAAATTTTTTCTAAAATGTTTAAAAACCACTCAAACGTTAGAACTAAAATGATAACGTTTTTGGGTGGTTTTTTTCATGTGTAACATTTGTTACTAAAAAACATGTAAAAAATCAAAAAAAAATTAGTTATAAATAGATTAATTATAAATTTTCAAACTTAACATTTAAATAGGCTATAGACATTGAAAATTTTGTAATTTTGAACTAGAATCTAAAAATAATTTTTAAAAAATTAGAGATGGAAGATAAAGAAACGTTTAGAGATAGTATAGCAACAGTTACCGATGAGGGAAAGAGAGCATGGATATATCCTAAAAAACCAAGTGGAAATTATTATAAATATCGTAGCTATGTTAGTTATGCCTTGCTTACTTTTTTGTTTGTTGCGCCTTTCATTAAAGTAAATGGGAATCAATTTTTATTGTTTAATGTTATTGAACGTCGTTTTTCTATTTTTGGGTTTCCTTTTTGGCCTCAAGATTTTTATTTAGTAGTACTTTCAATGATTATTTCTATTGTATTCCTTACCTTGTTTACGGTTGCTTTTGGTCGTATATTCTGCGGTTGGATTTGTCCTCAAACCATTTTTATGGAAATGGTTTTCAGAAGAATAGAGTTTTGGATAGAAGGGGATAGAAATAAACAAAGAAAACTTGCTAATCAAGAATGGAACGCTGAAAAAATAAGAAAAAGACTTTTAAAATGGTCTATATTTTTTCTTATTTCTTTTCTTGTTGCAAATATCTTTTTGGCATACATCATTAGTAGTGATAAGTTAATTATTTACATAAAAGAAGGAATGGTTGCACATATAGATACTTTAATTCCTTTATTAATATTTACAAGTGTATTTTATTTTATATTCACTTGGTTTAGAGAGCAAGTATGTATTATCGCTTGTCCTTACGGAAGATTACAAGGAGTTTTAATGGATGATCAATCGGTAATTGTAGCCTATGATTACAAAAGAGGAGAAAAAGAAAAAGGTAGAGCGAGATTTAGTAGGAGAGAGGATAGAGCGACAACAGGAAAAGGAGATTGTGTGGATTGTGGAGCTTGTGTGCATGTTTGTCCTACAGGTATTGATATCCGAAATGGTACGCAATTAGAGTGTATTAACTGTACTGCATGTATTGATGAATGTGATGCAATGATGGATAAAGTAGGTATGGAGCGTGGTTTAATTCGTTATGCAAGTATTGAGAATATTGAGAAAAAGAAACCATTCCGATTCACAGCAAGAATGAAAGGATATACAGCGGTATTGACTATTCTTATTGGAATTTTGATTGGATTATTATTCTTACGTAATGATATTGAAGCGAATGTCGTAAAATTGTCAGGACAACTTTATGAAACTAAAGCTAATGGAATCATTAGAAATGTTTATAACTATAAGATTATCAATAAAACCACAAAAGAAGTGCCTAATGTGACCTATAAAGTATTATCTCATAAAGGTGGAAGTATCAAAGTTGTTGGTAAAGATAAAATTGTGGTTCCTGCTCAAGGACTTACAGAAGGGATATTATTTATAGATTTACATAAAGCTTCGATAGGAGATGCTAGAGTGAAGGTGAAAATAGGGGTTTATAGTGGAGATAAATTGATAGAAACAACTTCTACAAATTTCTTAGGACCTAGAAGTTTTAGATAAAAGTTTTGTACTTTTGTCTAATTGTTAAATTAAAAAAACTAAAAATATGAAAATAAGTTGGGGAAAGGGAATTGTGATTGCTATTTTTCTGTTTATTGTGTTTATTTCATCAATGGTTTATGTGATGATCTCCGATAGACGTTATAATCATGATTTGGTAACGGAGGAATATTACCAAAAAGAATTAGAAGTTCAAGGTAATATTGATGCACAAAAAAATGCCAATAAACTCGAAACTTCGGTAAAAATTGAAAGAGAGAATAAAGATTTAATTGTTGTTTTTCCTGAGTTTTTTAAACCAGAAAAAATTCAAGGGAAGGTTTTGTTATACAGACCGTCTAACGAAAAATTAGATTCGGAAATACCAATTAAAATAACAACAAATAAATTAGTGATTCCTAGTGAAAAATTGCTTGGAGGAAGATGGAATATTTCAGTTCATTTTAAGTATGAAGATAAATCGTATTTATATAAAGAGGAACTAATTTATTAGAGATGCTATATTCGGCTATTATATTAGGAATTGTCGGAAGTTTGCACTGTATAGGAATGTGTGGACCTATAGCATTTATGTTACCTGTTGATAGAACGAATAAAGTAAAACGTATTTTACAAATTTTTATTTATCATCTTGGGAGATTAACAACATATAGCCTTATTGGTTTGGTTTTTGGCTTGTTAGGGAGAGGCTTTGAAATGTTTGATTTTCAACAACAACTTTCTATTTTTGTTGGAATAATAATGATTTTAAGTGTTTTAATTCCGAAATTATTTCAAAAAATCGAAAAAGGGGCTTATATTTCCAGAATTGTTATTAAATTAAAATCAGCACTGGGTAAAGAACTAAAACAGAAACGTACGGAAACATTTTTCGCCATAGGTTTCATAAATGGTTTTTTACCTTGTGGTGTTTTATATATGGCTATTTTTGGAGCCATAGGAATGCATAATCCATTGTTAGGGAGTTTGTATATGTTTCTGTTTGGAATAGGAACAATTCCTTTAATGACAGCCGTAGCATTTTTAGGAACTTCAGTTAATGTAGCCTTAAGAAATCGTATTCAACGGCTTATTCCTATAGTGGTTATTTTTGTTGGTGTATTGTTCATAATCAGAGGTTTAGGGTTAGGTAATAGTCTTTCGCCTTCTGTTGTTGTTAGTAATTTGGTTGAGGCTTCAATTAATTGTTTTAGGTAGTTTTATTCATTGGGTGATACGTTGAAACAACCTCTTTTAAATATGTGTTGTCTAAATGAACATAAATTTCAGTTGTGGTGATGCTTTCGTGTCCTAGTAGCTGTTGAATAACTCTCAAATCGGCACCGTTTTTAAGCAAATGAGTTGCAAATGAATGGCGTAAGGTATGAGGTCCAATTTTTTTCTGAAGATTAATTTTTGATGCCAATTTTTTTAAAATGATGAAAATCATTTGGCGTGATAATTGCCCACCTCGATAACTTAAAAACACAAAATCTTCACAATTTTCTTTAGGGTTGATATGTTTTCTGATATGTTGTAAGTACGAATTTAATAATTTTACAGTCGTATGATGTATTGGTACAAATCGATATTTATTCCCTTTTCCTAAAATTCTGATATAACCATCATCGAAAAATAAATCCGATAATTTTAAGTTGATGAGTTCAGATACTCGAAGACCACAAGCATAAATAGTTTCAATAATTGTTTTATTTCGTTCGCCTTGTGGGTGACTGAGGTCGATTGCTTGAATTAAACTATTAATTTCCTCAACAGATAATGAGTCAGGGAGTGTTTTTGAAATTTTTGGGAGTTCGATTAATTCAGTCGGATTATCTTCACGATATTCCTCAAAAATTAAATAATCAAAAAAACTGCGAAGCCCTGATATAATTCGTGCTTGACTCCTTGTTTTAACAACTTTTGCAATGTCGTAAATAAATTGTTTGATTGTTGTTTCAGTGATGTTTATAGGCGATTCAACAATCTGATATTTATCTAAATAATTAGCTAATTTAGTGATATCATTTACATAATTATCAATAGTGTTTTGTGCTAAACCTCGTTCTATTTTTAGGTAAAAATTATAATCATTAATTGCTTGTATCCAGTTCAAAATTACGGCTATTTTGTTTTTGCAATATAAAAATAGTTATATTTGTGTACAAGAAAAATCAAAATGAAAAAAATACTTATTATAAATGGTGCAAATTTGAATTTGCTAGGGAAAAGAGAAACAGCAATTTATGGGAATCAATCGTTTGAAGATTATTTTGAATTTTTACAAAAGACATATACAGATTTTGATTTAAGTTATTTTCAATCAAATATTGAGGGAGAATTGATTAATAAAATTCACGAGGTAGGTTTTTCGTATGATGGAATTATCTTAAATGCTGGGGCTTATACGCATACATCTATAGCGATTGCAGATGCGATAAAAGCTATAGAAATTCCTGTAATTGAGGTGCATATCTCCAATATTTATGCACGAGAGGAGTTTCGACAAAAAAATTATATAACAGCAAACGCCCTCGGAATTATTAGTGGTTTTGGTCTTAAAAGTTATGATTTAGCATTGGATTATTTTAGAAATTAAAGATTACAAAAATTCAACCCTAATATGTACAAAACCATACAAGAAGCATTATCTTTTTACGAGATAAACAGTGAAAATCCGTATTATATTTCTTCTGGAAAGCCACTTTTGAAATATCCTGAAAAGGCTTTTAGGATTGATTTTTATGCTTTATGTGTTTGTATTTCAGGAAGTATTGAATTTGAAATTGACACTGAAAAGCACTTGTTTAGTAAAAATGGATTTCTTATTACGGCTCCTTCAACTTATTTGAAATTTAGAA
>PDWI01006165.1_pt1 | contig 15183 bp, 13 predicted proteins | sample 1430891 | NCBI WGS metagenome assembly PDWI01 (sample SAMN01162508, study PRJNA174530) | Oral metagenome, whole genome shotgun sequencing project. | biome: Marine environment; feature: Marine mammal; material: Swab sample of the gingival sulcus; isolation source: swab sample of gingival sulcus... | reverse complement strand
AAGGAAGGGATATAAAGGTCAAGGTGTCTACCTAAAGACTAAGGAGAAACAAAACAATTTAGTAGCCGCATCAATCTATACAGGATACGTTGAGACTAAATGGTTTATCATATACAAAAACCCAACTCGCTTTGGACAAGACTGGAAAGGGAACGAACCCATAAAAATTAGTTTCTCATACAAGTATCAAGCAGGAAAGGGGCGAAAATTTGGCTCATTCCAAGGAGATGACTATGGTCAAGCTGTAGCCCTTCTCTATGATGTAACAAATGACCAAAAGTATTTAGATAAATACAGCATTATTAATGATAAGCGTATTGTACTAAAAGCTGAGAAGAAAATCACTTCTACCAAAGATTGGACAGAAGAGACGCTTGACTTCAAAGTTGCTAACGAAAAAGCTTACCAACAATTAGATTTTAGTAAACGAAAATACCGAATAGTTCTTTCTTTCTCTGCAAGTGCCAGAGGAGATGAAGGCATTGGTCAAGTAGGCAGTACTCTATATCTTGATGAGCTTAGTGTTTATTCTAAGAAAAATTAAACAAAAATGAAACGACTCCTTATATATATAGGTATAATTTTAAGCTTAAGTAATCCAGTCTCAGCCCAAGAAAGCTTTTCTGGAGATGGCAATCAAGCTCCTTTGATTTGGCAAGCATCTATGGGTTTGAACTTCGGAGCGACAAGTCCCGTTCCTCCACCAAATGAGATTGATAAGGTTTTTGCTTGGTATCCAAAGACAAACCCTGTCTTCACACTCTCAGCAATACACCATTTTAATGGAACAAAAAATCACAGTATTGGCTTCTCATTTAATATAGAAAGGAAAGGGTTTAGTGCGACCACAGCTGTAAAAAAACTATCTGTTAACCTCGAAGGAGAAACAGCCAAGTTCAGTGGTAACCAAAACACAAACTTCGATGCCCGATATGTTGGGGTCATGCCAGTATTTTATATGGTCAGTTTCTTGGATCATCGTATATGTCTTTATTCAGGCTTCTACATGAACCTATTATTAAGTGCCGACTTTATGATCAAACTTGACGGAGACGGCACTCTTTCGACACAAGGACCTGAAGGAAAGGAAGTATCAGTCCCCCTAGCAGAAGGGACTATTGTCAAAAATTCCTTCAAAGACCATGTTCGTCCTATTGAAATGGGCTTAACCTTCGGAAGTGATTTCTTTTTCACAAAAAGGCTAGGTTTATCCCTTAAGTTCTCAGCGGGGCTTACAAGTGCTACAAAAGATGAATTTGCTCGTATCAGTGGACAGAACTTACACAACCTATATACTTCGATAGGAGTATGCTACCGCTTCTACTAATATCAAGTATCAATGAGTTTTTTTCTACCTTAAAGCTTGTTAATTAAAAAGATTTTTTCGATATTTGTATAGCATTATTAAAATTTTAGCTTAAGAGAATATTAAACTCCCCTAGCAATAAGGAATAATATAATAACTAATAAAAAAATAGAAACAATGAAAAAAAGCCAATTACAAATAGCAAGAGCTAAATATAGCCCTAAGTTACCCAAAGCATTACAAGGCAATGTTAAGATGGTTCTAGGAGAAAATACTCAGAGTGTTTGCGACCAAGAAGCAATACAAAAGCTATTCCCTAATACTTATGGGCTTCCAAAACTTACATTTGAGCTTAATGATGGGGCAATTCAAGAACAGAAACCGATCCACGTAGGGGTTATTCTCTCTGGAGGTCAAGCACCAGGTGGACATAACGTCATTGCAGGCATTTTTGACGGAGTGAAGAAGATTCACCCTGAAGGCAAGCTTTATGGCTTCCTTATGGGACCAGATGGCTTAGTTAAGCATAACTATATCGAACTGACAAGTGAGATTATTGATGAATATCGCAATACTGGAGGCTTTGACATCATTGGTTCTGGAAGAACTAAGCTCGAAGAGACAGAGCAGTACGATAAAGGTCTTGAAATCATCAAGAAGCTTGGTATCAATGCTTTGGTTATTATCGGAGGAGATGACTCAAACACGAATGCAGCTGTCCTTGCAGAATATTACAAGTCTATCAACGCTCCTGTTCAAGTGATTGGTTGCCCTAAAACAATTGATGGAGACCTCAAGAATGAGCAAATAGAAACTTCTTTTGGTTTTGACACAGCTACAAAAGTTTACAGCGAAGTAATTGGAAATATTCAACGCGACTGTAATTCAGCTCGTAAGTACTGGCATTTCATCAAACTCATGGGACGTTCAGCTTCTCACATTGCTTTAGAATGTGCTTTGCAAGTACAACCTAATATCGCAATTATCTCTGAAGAAGTTGAGGCTAAAAACATGTCTCTTGATGATGTTGTTTCTTACATTGCAGAGATTGTGGCTAAGCGCTCAAGCAAAGAAGAGAACTTTGGAACAGTATTGATTCCAGAAGGTCTTATAGAATTTATCCCAGCAATGAAGCTCCTAATTGCAGAGCTCAACGACTTCTTAGCTCACAACGAAGAGGAATTTAAGGCAATTCCAAGCAATGAGCAACGCAACTTCATCATATCAAAGTTGAGTGAAGAGAACTCAAAACTTTATGCAAGCTTACCAACAACTGTGGCTCGTCAGCTTTCACTTGATAGAGACCCACATGGAAACGTGCAAGTTTCTCTCATCGAAACAGAAAAGCTCTTAGCTGAAATGGTAGGAACTAAGCTTAAAGAATGGAAGGCTCAGGGAAAATATGCTGGTAAGTTCTCAGCTCTTTCACACTTCTTCGGTTATGAAGGACGCTGTGCTACCCCATCTAATTTTGATGCTGACTATTGTTATGCTTTAGGTCAGACTGCATCTTGCCTAATCAATGCAGGAGTTACAGGTTATATGAGCTCTGTTCAAAATCTTACAGCCCCAGCAGAAGAATGGATTGCAGGTGGTATTCCTACAACAATGATGATGAATATGGAACGTCGTCACGGAGAGATGAAGCCAGTTATTCAAAAAGCTTTGGTCGAACTTGAGGGCAAACCATTTAAGTTCTTCGCAAGTAAGCGTCAAGAATGGGCTGAAAAAACTTGCTATGTTTACCCTGGACCAATACAATACTTCGGTCCATCTGAACTATGTGACCAAGCAAGTGAAACGCTTAAGCTTGAACAAAGCAAGTAGTATGGGACAGATTAGACTTCTCCAACTGAAATCTAAATAAACCCAAAGTATTAAGAAGCAACTACCTTAGGAAAAAGACTTTTCTTTGGTAGTTGCTTTTTTATTAAAGTAAGCAATGACAAAAAAGAAGATTAGGCTTGCATTTATTGGCTTAGGCTATCGGGGGAAATATCTCTATCAATTAGCTAGTCAAATAGATGAGTTCGAAATTATCGCTCTTGCCGACCCTCATTTAGAGCCAATGGATTATTCTGCGGAAATTAAGCTATATTCTGAGGGAACTTTAGCTTACCGCCAGATGCTTCAAGCTCACAGTTTAGATCTTGTAGTCATTGCTACACCTTGGCATTTGCAAATAGATATTGCCCTTGATTGTATCCATTCAAATTGTCATCTTGCCTTAGAAATAAAAGGAGGCTTAGCTCTCAACGAATATAAGGAGCTAATGGCTCTATCCTTAGAAAAGAACAGACAAGTCTATCCACTAGAAAACACCCTTTTTAGGCAAGATGTCCTTGCTGTACAACAGATGGTTAAAGCTGGTCTATTTGGAGATTTGATTCATTTACATGGAGCTTATCGCCATGATCTCAGGGCTATTCTATCAGGTGATGAGCAGAATACAGCTTGTCCTTGGAGAAAAGAATATTATAAGCAGACAAATGGTGATTTATACCCAACCCACAGCCTTGCTCCTCTCTGTCTAATTGCAGGAAAGAACGCCAAAGATTTCCAATCACTTACAAGCATTGCTTCAACAAGTAAAGGCTGGCAAGCTTTCAAAACTAAGGAAGAAAACAACTTTCAAACAGGAGACATTATTATTACTCATCTCGAAGATCAAACAGGTTGTATCTTTAGTCTTATTCATGACACCACATTGCCTCGTCCGAAAGCTATTGAATATGAAATACAAGGGACTAAAGGAATCTGGCAAGCTGAACATAATAGAGTCTACCTACAAGGTCTAAGTCCTTCGGAAGCTTGGGAGGATATGAGCAACTATTTGGAAAAGTATAAGCATGTCTATTGGCAAAAATGGGGAGTAGAAGCTCTTAGCATTGACCAACATCACGAAGGAATGGATTACATCATGCTTCAAGTACTAATATCTGACCTTTTGGGAGATTTAGTTTATCCCACAAATCTAAAAGATCTGAACCTCTGGTGCAACATCACTCCTCTATCAGCTCTTTCAATTAAAGAAAAGAGTACAATCCCGATTAGTTCCAATTAGAGCAAAACAAGTCTTAATACAATAGGAATTAAAGGATACTTTCTTAAAGGCGAAGCTCACAAGAGGCTTTGCCTTTTGCTTCGACAAAAAATCTCTCAACTTAAAAGTCTAACCCTATAGTAGAAAAAAATTAAAATAATCTTCTAACAAAAAGGAGCAAATAGCTGAATAAAGAGTCTTTAATTGTAGATTATTTTAATTCTTATTACCTTTGCAAGCAATTATAATTAGTAAGAAATGTATTTTTGGGTCATTACAGCTTTAACAATTTTTTTCTTAAGTCTAGGGATATCGTCCTTCTTAATCCCTAAAATATTAAGAATAGCTTTTAAGAAGAAGCTCTTTGATACTCCAGATGATAGGAAGGTTCATAAAACTGTTATTCCTCGTTTAGGAGGAATTATCTTTACACCTACAATACTTTTTTCTATAATTTTTGTATTAGATCTTTTCATCACGATCGGTTTGAAGGAAAAGTTTGGCTATGCAGACTTCATGCCCCATATTGTCCAAAACTATGCCAAAGAACTTTCATTCAGTCTTTGCTGCTTAATTCTTCTAGCAGTTGTCGGCTTTGCAGATGACTTAATAGGCGTTTCTTACAAGAAGAAATTCTTAGCTCAGCTCTTCTGCTCTATGATGCTCCTATTTGGGGGAATAAGTGTTCAGTCCCTTTCGGGAATTCTTTGGGGAGGAAACCTATCCTATATTTCGAACTATATATTAACGATTATCGTTATAATTTTTATTATTAATGCGATTAACCTAATTGATGGTATCAACGGATTAGCTTCAGGCTTGTGCATTCTTATTCTATCCATCTACAGCATTCTATTCTTTATTGCCCACCAATACTTGTATGCTCTCATTGTTTGTGCGACAATTGGGGTACTACTCCCCTTCTTCTATTACAATGTTTTTGGAAAAGCAGAGCAACAAAAGAAAATCTTCATGGGAGATACGGGAAGTCTAACGCTCGGCTTTATTCTCAGTATGCTGAGCCTCAAATTGCACATGTGCTACCCTATTGATCAAATCAACGATCCAATGGGACAAATCCCTTTCATCATTATTTTCTCTCCTCTCCTTATTCCAGCCTTAGATACGGTACATTTATTTGCTTACCGTATCTCAAAAAAAGAGAATCCTTTCAAACCTGACAAGAATCATATCCATCATAGATTTCTGAGCCTAGGATTGAATCAAGGACAAACACTAACAAGAATCCTTATTCTATCACTAGCAATTACAGTATTCAACATATTATTAGTACGATACATCAACATAAATATCCTTTTAATCTTGGATATTATATTTTGGTTTGTACTAAAAAACAGATTACATAAAAGGTCATTACTCAAAAATATAAACAAATGAAAGCATGCTTTATAGGTCTAGGTTATATAGGTCTTCCGACATCAATTATAGCAGCAAAAGGAGGATTTAATGTTGTTGGAGTAGATATTAACCCTAAAATTGTCGAGAAAACAAATCAAGGAGAGCTACATATTATAGAGAATGGACTAGAAGAACTTCTCAAAGAAGCCATTCAGTCAAAAAAATTAAGAGCAAGTACTCAAGTAGAAGAGAGTGATGCTTATTTTATTGTAGTACCAACTCCATTCAAAGGAGACCATCAACCAGACATTTCCTTTGTAGAGTCTGCTACACGCTCCGTAATCCCGTTCCTCAAGAAAGGTGATCTTTATGTAATTGAATCGACATCTCCTGTAGGTACTACAGAAAAGATGTATGAACTGATCCTAAGAGAACGCCCAGATCTTGAGAACGAAATTTACGTTGCTTACTGCCCTGAGCGAGTTCTTCCAGGAAATATTATTTACGAACTAGTACATAATGATCGTGTTATTGGAGGAATTAATGAAGTTTCTACCCAGAAAGCAATTGAGTTTTACAAACAATTTGTCAAAGGCGAGCTACACCCAACTAATAGTAAGACTGCAGAAATGTGTAAGCTTACAGAGAACTCAAGTAGAGATGTGCAAATTGCTTTTGCCAATGAGCTATCTATAATTTGTGATAAAGCTGGTATTAATGTCAGAGAACTCATCAAATTAGCCAATAAGCACCCAAGAGTAAATATTCTCAATCCAGGAGCTGGAGTTGGTGGTCACTGTATTGCAGTAGATCCATACTTCATTACAGCAGATTATCCAAATGAAGCTAAAATTATTGCTACTGCAAGAGAAATTAATAATTACAAATCCCTGTGGTGCTACGAGAAAGTATTGAATGAGATACTTCAATTTGAAATCAAGAACCAACGTAAAGCCAAAGTCGCAGTCATGGGACTAGCCTTTAAGCCGAACATTGACGACTTAAGAGAATCTCCTTCAGGCCTAATTGCTTCTTTACTCGTACAAAAAGGAGCTTCTGCTGAGCTTCTTATTGTTGAACCAAACATTCAAGAACATAGTAGCTTCAAGCTTAGTAATTACCAAGAAGCTTACGAACAAGCAGACATCATCGTCTTCCTTACTGCTCACGATGAGTTCAAGAGCTTAAAGCCGTCAGAAGATAAGATTGTCCTTGATTTCTGTGGCGTTTTAGCTTAAAATAAATATTATCACACTAATAATCCTCAAAGGAAGCCTAATTTTAGACTTCCTTTTCTTCTATTTCTAAAAATCAATAGGCTTAAAGTAAGCTCTATTTAGGCTAATATTATTAGGTCTTTCTGCTGAATTTGATGAGCTAATCTATACTTTTTATTAAACTATAAATAATTGATCTTCAGTCCATCCCAAAAGGCAAAAATTTCTTGGGAAGATTTTTTCAAATCTTTGGGAACGTTCAATCATTTTTTTCCAACGATTTTCTCTAAATATGCCTACATTTTTTCGGCTCTTTCGTAAGAGAATGAAACACCATTCCATTTAGGGAGAATATTATCTAATTCTTTTTACGGAATTATTGCTTTGCTAAAATAATTTTATTACTATCTTTGTAAAGGGACTAAGTATTAGACCTTGGTTTTATTAGGAATACTTAGCCATATCAAGGAAGAAATTTCGAACTATAAAATGAGCATATAAAATTATGGATGCAAAAATTCAAGAATTAACGAAGAAGGTCTATAACGAAGGCATTCAAAAAGCTAACGATGAAGCCGCTAAAATCTTAGCAGTTGCAGAGGCTAAAGCACAAGAAATTGAAGCAAAAGCCAGAGAACTTGCTGATGAAACAATTAAGAATGCTACTAAGAAAGCGGAAGATCTTCGAGTGAATACAGAGCGAGAGTTGAAACTATACGCTAATCAATTATCTTCTTCTATCCAAAGCGAACTAACAAATAAATTAACTGGTAAGATCTGCTCGGACAATGTTAAGGCTACAATGACAGATCCCGCCTTCATGCAGAATATTATTTTAGAGATACTCAAAAGCTTTAATCTAAACAAAGGTGTCGTTATTGAAACAGCACAAGCTGAAGCTTTAACAAAATATTTCGAAGCAAATGCTAAGGCTACATTAGAACAAGGATTAGAAATTAAGTCTATTGCGGGAAAAACGACAGACATTGTGGTTCGACCTAAAGATGGAGCTTTCAAGATTCAGATCGGAGAAGCCGAATTTGAAGAACTATTCAAGAGTTTCTTACGTCCACAGATGGTGAAGATGTTATTTTAAGTCAAGAAAAATAACATGATCTAATGGCTAAATACTACGCACTGGTCGCTGGTCTGCCTGACTTAACAGTCGATAGTCAGAAGCTTTCCTTCGGTCAGGAAGAATTTTACCAAGAACTCCTTTCAACGCTTACAGCAAAAGACTTAAAACTTTTGCAAGCACTACGATTGGAGCAGGTCAATACAAAGGTATTAGACATGCTTCAAACAGGAGAACTTAGTCCTAAAGAAGATGCAACAGATCTAGATTATGAAAATAGTCATGAGCTAGTAAGCTCTGTGATTAAGGATTTAGAAATTGTAGCTCTTCTTGCCGAAGAAGAAAAACCTTTCAGATGTAGTCCTAAATGCCCCCATTATTTAGCACAATTCGTCTATGATTATTTCAAAAAAGATGAAGATAAACTAAATAGCTCAAAGGCTCAGACAGCACAGACTCTTAGCTTGGAGGATTGTTTAGCTCAGGCATATTTTACAGAAATGCTTGGAGTAAAGAATCACTTCCTAGCAGAATGGTTCAAGCTTAATCAGACACTTCGTAACGTTTTGGTGCTTCATACTTGCCGTAAACTTGGCTGGGATGAAGCAAATTTTATTGTAGGAAATAGTAAAGTAGAGGAAAAACTTCGAACATCGAAGGCTAAAGACTTTGACCTCTCAGATGAAATTCCTCAAATCTTAGACATCATTCAGATTGCAGAAGAGACAGACATCAGTAAGCGTGAGCGAATGATTGACGTCCTCAAGTGGAAATGGTTAGAAGAACAAACCTTTGCTAAAGTTTTTGATATTGATAGTGTCTTAACTTATTACCTACGTTTAGGTATTGTTGAACGCTGGCTCAAACTAGACAAAGAAACAGGAGAAAAAGTCTTTCGCGAAATTGTATTCGGACTTAAAAAGGAAAGCAACAAGTCCTTAGAAGAATTTAAAAATAATATGAAGCATTAGTTAATTAGATTAACTGATGCACTTAGAAATAAAATAAGATGGCAACAAAAGGTATAGTAAAAGGAATTGTTTCCAACCTTGTAACAATTGAGGTGGATGGTTCTGTCGCTCAAAATGAAATCTGCTACATCACTGTCGGAGGTGTTCGCTTGATGAGTGAGGTTATTAAGGTAATCGGTAAGTATGCTTATGCTCAGGTCTTCGAATCAACACGTGGTATGCGTATTGGTGATGAGGTTGAGTTTATGGGGCATATGCTTGAAGTAACGCTCGGACCAGGTATGCTCTCAAAGAACTTTGACGGACTGCAGAACGACTTGGACAAAATGGATGGAATTTTCCTTCAAAGAGGATCATACACCTTCCCTCTCGAAAAGGAAAAAACTTGGGATTTCAAGCCCCTTGCTAAGGTTGGAGATCAAGTAATTGCAGGAGATTGGCTTGGAGAAGTTGACGAAAACCACAAGGCTCACAAGATAATGGTGCCTTTCGTCTTTGAGGGAACTTATACAATTAAAAGCCTAAATAATGAAGGAGCTTACAAGTCAAGTGAAACAATTGCTGTCCTAATAAATGAAAAAGGAGAGGATATAAACGTAACAATGGAACAAAAGTGGCCAGTAAAACGTGCCATACCTTGTTATAGAGAGAAGCCTCGTCCATTCCGTTTGCTCGAAACAGGTGTTCGAGTTATTGACACATTAACGCCAATCGTTGAGGGAGGTACAGGATTTATCCCAGGACCATTCGGTACAGGTAAGACTGTACTTCAGCATGCAATCAGTAAGCAAGCAGAAGCTGATATCGTAATTATTGCAGCTTGTGGGGAACGTGCTAACGAAGTAGTGGAAGTTTTCAAAGAATTCCCAGAACTTATAGACCCACATACAGGTAGGCACTTGATGGAGCGTACAATCATTATTGCAAACACTTCGAATATGCCTGTTGCAGCTCGTGAAGCATCTGTTTACACTGCTATGACAATTGCAGAATACTATCGCACAATGGGATTGAAGGTTATGCTTATGGCAGACTCTACATCACGTTGGGCTCAAGCTCTTCGTGAGATGTCTAACCGTCTAGAAGAGCTACCAGGACCTGATGCCTTCCCTATGGACTTGTCTGCTATTGTCGCAAACTTCTATGCCCGTGCAGGATTTGTCTATCTAAATAATGGACAAACTGGTTCTGTTACCTTTATCGGAACAGTATCTCCTGCGGGGGGTAACTTAAAAGAACCCGTAACAGAAAATACAAAGAAGGTAGCACGCTGTTTCTATGCTCTTGAGCAAGAACGAGCAGATAGGAAACGTTACCCTGCAGTTAACCCTATTGATAGTTACTCTAAATACTTGGAATACCCAGAATTCTCGGAATATATTTCATCTCTTGCAGGAACAGATTGGGTTGATAAAGTCAATGGAATGAAGCAACGTTTACAACAAGGTAAAGAAATTGCAGAACAGATCAATATCTTAGGAGACGATGGAGTGCCTTTGGAGTACCATATTATTTTCTGGAAGGCAGAACTAATTGACTTTGTCATCCTACAACAAGATGCTTTTGACTCGATAGATTGTAATACTTCTCTCGATCGTCAACGTTATATGGTGAATCTAATTGATGGAATTTGTCATCAAGATTTTGCTTTTGACTCATTTGCTGAAGTTTCTGGTTACTTCAAAGAAGTTATTTCTGCGTTCAAACAAATGAACTATTCAGAATTTGAAAGTGAAGACTTCAAAAAACATCAAGCAACAATGGAGACTCTTATCAATCAACGTGCTAAATAATTAAGAATATGGTAGCGAAAGCATTTCAAAAAATATATACAAAAATTACAAACATTACTAAAGCAACCTGTATGCTTAAGGCTACAGGTGTTGGTAATGAAGAATTGGCAACAATTAATGGTCGTTTAGCTCAGGTTGTTCGTATCATGGAAGACGAAGTAACACTCCAAGTCTTTGGAGGTACTGAAGGGATTCCTACTGATGCAGAAGTTATCTTCTTAGGAAAGTCTCCTTCACTCAAAGTCGGAGATGAGCTTGTTGGGCGTTTCTTTAACGCATACGGCGAACCAATTGATGGTGGAGCTGAAGTAAATGGTAAAGAGGTTGAGATTGGTGGTCCGTCAGTAAATCCTGTTCGTCGTGAACAGCCTTCTGAACTTATTGCTACAGGTATTGCTGGTATTGACTTAAACAATACGCTTGTAACTGGGCAGAAGATTCCATTCTTCGCAGACCCTGACCAGCCCTTTAATGAAGTTATGGCAATGGTGGCTCTAAGAGCCAAAAGTGATAAGATTATTCTTGGAGGTATGGGTATGACCAATGATGATTATCTCTTCTTTAAGAATACTTTTAGCAATGCTGGGGCATTAGATCGCATCATTAGTTTCATTAATACGACAGAAGATCCTTCAGTTGAGCGTTTGCTTATTCCTGATATGGCTTTGACAGCGGCAGAGTATTTCTCAGTTGAGAAAAAAGAGAAGGTACTAGTCCTTCTTACCGACATGACAAACTACGCCGATGCTTTGGCTATTGTGTCTAACCGTATGGATCAGATTCCATCAAAGGATGCAATGCCTGGTTCGCTTTACTCTGACCTTGCAAAGATTTATGAGAAAGCAGTGCAGTTCCCAGAGGGAGGATCAATCACAATTATCGCAGTAACTTCTCTTTCTGGAGGTGATATTACACACGCTGTTCCTGATAATACGGGATATATTACCGAAGGTCAGTTATATCTTCGCCGAGATACAAACGTAGGCAAGGTAATTGTCGATCCATTCCGTTCTCTCTCTCGTTTGAAACAACTTGTAATCGGAGACAAGACACGTGAAGACCATCCACAAGTGATGAATGCAGCTGTTCGTCTATTCTCTGATGCTGCTGGAGCTCAGACGAAGATGGAAAATGGTTTTGACCTTTCAGACTACGATGAGCGTACACTTAGCTTTGCAGATGATTACTCACGAGAGTTACTAGCTATTGATGTAAACGTTGAGATTGACGAGATGCTTGATACAGCTTGGAAGCTCTTCGGCAAATACTTTAAGCCTGCAGAAGTAAATATCAAACAACAATTGGTAGAAAAGTATTGGGTTGAGGAAAAAGCCTAAGCGGATTTAATAGAAAAAGCTATGGCAATTAAATTTCAATACAATAAAACATCGCTACAACAGCAGGAGAAAAACCTGAAAATGCGAGTACGAACCTTGCCAACAATCAAGAGCAAGGAGAGTGCTTTACGTATGCAGGTTAAACAAACGAAGCGACAGGTTGAAGAACTTGAAGAGCAACTTGAACGAGAGATTCAGGGCTATTCGAGTATGGTTAGCCTGTGGGACGAGTTTAATCCAGAGTTAATCCGAGTTGATCGAGTCGAGCTTTCGACAAAGAAGGTAGCAGGAGTTATGCTTCCCGTACTGGAAGATATACACTATGAAATTAAACCTTTTAGTATTTTTAACGCACCATCTTGGTATGCTGAAGGAATAGATCTTCTAAAGACTTTAGCAACAACGGGAATTCAAGCCGAATTTCTCCGCTTAAAGATGGAATTTTTGGAACATGCCCGTAAGAAGACCACCCAAAAGGTGAACTTATTTGAAAAGGTACAGATCCCAGGTTATCAAGATGCTATAAGGAAGATTAAACGTTTCTTAGAGGACGAAGAAAGTCTCTCTAAGAGTTCGCAAAAAATCATGCGAGCTAATATTGAGAAACGTAAACAGAAAAAAGAAGAAGAGCTATGATTGCAGCAATGAATAAATATGCCTTTCTCATTTTTCATCGTGAGTACGATGATTTCTTGTTTCGCTTGCAAGAGATGGGAGTAGTTCATATACAGCAACGTAGTATACCTGAAGAAGAGGAAAGTCTTCGCGTACTAATTGATGAGCGTAAGGAACTAGCTGGAACAATTCAGCAACTAACTTCATGGATTAATGATGACTGTATCATCATACCATCAAAAGACAATAGTTTATCTATTAAGGAAGGAAAGGAAGTTCAACAACACGTTGAAGAAAACCTTGCTAAGTACAGCGAAATTCTCTTGGCTATAGAGCAAAAAAAACAGGAGGTTAGAGATCAAGAGCTCTGGGGAGACTTTGATGTCAGTGAAGTCAAGAAACTTGGAGAAGCAGGCTACACTCTAGCCTTTTATTCATGTCCAGTTAATATTTTTACAGAGGACTATGCCAATGAAAATGAGGCAGTAGCGATTTGTAAGATTATGACAACTCAGTACTTCGTTCGCCTTGAAGCAGAAAATACTCAGCCTTGTCCTGAAGCGGAACGCCTACAAGCTCCAGAAAAAAGCCTTACAGAGCTAAATGCTGAACGCCTTGTTTTGGAAGAAGCTCAACAAAAACAGGAGCAAGTTCTCGTAACTTTAGCTGGAAAAGCTTTACCAAAATTAGAAGTTTTAGACACTCTTCTTTTGAATAAATACAGCTATGGAGCTACTCGTTTACAAGCTTTGCCAGAGGCAGAGGACAAACTTATGTTCCTCGAGGGTTGGGTACCTCGTAAAGAAGCTAAAGTTTTTGAAGAAACAATAGAACAAGAGGGTTACTACTGCCAAGCTTTAGAGCTTTCTAAGGAAGACAAAGTCCCTATTCTCTTAAAGAACAATTTCTTCACCAAAGTTTTTGAACCAATTACAGAGATGTTCTCTTTGCCAAACTACGGAGAACTTGACCAAACTGTCTTTCTAGCCCCATTCTTCATGCTCTTCTTTGGACTCTGTCTAGGAGATGCAGGATATGGCTTATTAGTACTGTTTGGTGCAAGTTTCCTTCGCTTTAAGGCAAAAGAAGGAGAAGATACGACAATGTATAAGCTCATGCAATGGCTTGGTGTCTCAGCTTTTGTCATTGGCATGTTCACAGGTTCTCTTTTTGGAGTAACACTCCCCTATGCTAAACCCAAGGATTATTTCCTTAATCAGAATAATTTGATGCTTCTCTCTATAATATTGGGATTAGTTCAGATATTCTTTGCAAAAAGTATTGCGGCTTATAAGACTAAGGTTCAGCTTGGGACGAAGTATGCCCTTGCACCCTTTGCTTGGATTGTATTCTTGCTTACTCTAGGAGCGATGCTTCTGCTTCCAAAGGTAAGTCTTGAAGTTCCAACGGTGGTACAATATATTCTGTATGGCATTGTGGGACTTTCGACAGCAGTGATCTTATTCTATAATAATCCAGATAAGAATCCTCTAGTAAATGTAGGGTCAGCCCTATGGGAAACATACAATACAGCATCTGGTTTACTAGGTGATACCCTCTCATACATACGCCTTTTTGCTATAGGCTTAACAGGTGCAATTTTGGGAAGTGTCTTCAATCAATTAGCAATTGATCAGACAGAAGCATTGCCATTCTACATTCGTTTCCCTTTCATGCTCATCATCCTTTTGGTTGGTCATGGCTTGAATTTCGGAATTGCAATGATTGGTGCTTTCGTTCATCCTATACGTCTAACGTTTGTAGAGTTTTATAAAAACAGTGGCTTTGAAGGAGGAGGTAAGAACTACTCTCCTTTTAAGAAAAATAATCAATAGAATTTTAGTAATTACAATTTAAATAGATTTTTATTATGAATGAAATGTTATCTTACTTAGGGATTGCCCTAATGGTTGGTTTAACAGGAATTGGTAGTGCTATCGGTGTAACTATCGCTGGTAACGCTGCAGTTGGAGCTTTGAAGAAGAATCCTGATGCAATGGGTCAGTACATTGGTCTTTGTGCGATGCCTAGTTCTCAGGGACTTTATGGTTTCGTTGGTTGGTTTATGATGAACATGGCCTTAAATTCTTTAGGAGCAGAAGGTCTAACAATGATGTATGCGGCTTCATTCTTTGGAGTGGGGCTAGGTCTTGGTTTAGTAGGTTTATTCTCTGCTATCCGTCAAGCTCAAGTATGTGCTAATGGTATTCAAGCGATTGGTTCTGGAAATAATATCTTCGGTTCGACTATGGTTCTTGCCGTATTCCCAGAGCTTTATGCGATCTTGGCTGTACTTGTTGTAATCTTAACAACTATTCCATTGATGTAATAGACAAGATTTTTTAATTTGAATAGGCTGTGTCAAATGACACAGCCTATTTTTTTGTTCCTTAGAGCAAATAGTCTAATGATTAACTCATATAAAAGACCAGACTTCAAACAAGCATCCAATAAACTACATTCTAAA
>PDWI01006164.1_pt1 | contig 15184 bp, 12 predicted proteins | sample 1430891 | NCBI WGS metagenome assembly PDWI01 (sample SAMN01162508, study PRJNA174530) | Oral metagenome, whole genome shotgun sequencing project. | biome: Marine environment; feature: Marine mammal; material: Swab sample of the gingival sulcus; isolation source: swab sample of gingival sulcus... | reverse complement strand
AACTGACGAGTACGCTGGCCATTAGAAAACCTCAATTAAGTGTAAAATTTGAAAGTGTACAACAATAGAGTTTTCAACGCATCTAAATCACGACCCAAACGCGATACCTGCCGGAACTGCTTGGCGAAAGCCTGTAACTAAGGAATCCACTACAATAACCGCTTCGCCCTGCTTCAGCAAACGATCAACCATATGGCTACCAATATAACCAGCACCGCCTAATACCAAGATCATACCTTTATCCCCTGTACACCCTCTGGTATCTCCACCACGTAATAATCTACTTGCAAACCGAAACCCACTCCGCTAGGTAGTCATTAAACTGCTCGCGTGCTGAATGTTTCAACAATATTCATAATAAAGCTTGCAATAAAAATAAGAATCATTATCATTAGTATTATCAAGCAATACTTATTCTACAAGCTAGTCAGTTTTGCATTTTTGACTTAATAGATTTGATTTGAACATGTTGACACAACAGTTTCATCAGGAACCGTGACAGGGCATGTCACAAACGTAGCCAGCCCGCCTTTTTGCTGTCCTGCTCCTGGCGGGCTTATTAATTTAAGCAGATTATTATTGCCGCTATTCTATGGCAAAAAACTGTCTTTGGGCAAGTTGAATTTGTTCACTCCGCAGGGTTACTTGCGGTTTATCCGCGTTCGCGGCCTGCGCTCCGCTTTTTAACTGCCTTGGTAGCTGGAGCACCTGCTTTCGACTTGCCCCTAGCAGCATTGCCGCCACCTTTGCCGCTCACCTTTCCAGACCCTCTGCTTTTATTAGCGGGCGCAACATCTTTTGATGATTTTGATTTTTTAGCTGATCGACCTGCGGTGGCTTTGCCTGCTGGTTTATATGCTTTGTAGGCCGAAATAGCCAACGCACGTCCACACACACGTACCGTCTTCAAATGATTAAAGACATCTTTGGGCATGCCATCCGGTAAATCCACTAAAGTATGGTCATCACGTATGCTGATATTGCCAATAAACTCACTGTCTAAACCGATTTCATTAGCGATTGCACCGACAATATTTTTTGCTTGCACACCCTGTTGCCGCCCTACTTCGATACGGAAACGCTTCATATCCAAGTCAACCGGCGGTTCCTGCCTCTCTTCACGACCACGTGCTCGCTTGCGTTCTCCTTGGGCTGCTTTGCTGCGCGCAGGGCGTATGTCTTCTTCGGGCAGATCTTCAATATCTGGCTGCAAGGGTTGCTCTTGTTGTACCAACCAAGCCAATGCTCCAGCAATATCGTCCATTTGCAAACTAAATTCTTGTCGGAAGTCTTGCACCAAATTACGGAAGAAAGACAAATCCTGAGTCTCCAAGGTTTCCTGCAATTGACGCCGGAATAACTCAATGCGCCGCCCGGCAATTTCATTGCGGGTGGGTAATTGCATTGGTGTAATTTTCTGTTTGGTTGCCTGCTCAATCGCATTTAACATACGCCGTTCACGCGGTGCAACAAACAAAATAGCTTCACCCGTGCGCCCTGCCCGTCCCGTGCGTCCAATACGGTGTACATAAGATTCTGTATCGCTGGGAATATCATAGTTAAAAACATGGCTAATACGCGGCACATCCAAGCCACGCGCAGCCACATCGGTGGCAATAACAATATCCAGCTTAGCTTCTTTCAGGCGCTCAACCGTACGCTCACGTTGCTGCTGATTCAGATCACCATTTAAAGCCGCACTGGCATAACCCCGCGCTTCCAGTTTTTCGGCTAGCTCTTCGGTTTGTACCTTGGTACGCACGAAGATAATCATGGCATCAAAGTTCAAGACTTCCAAAATACGGGTCAACGCTTCTAACTTGTCTACCCCACGCATGACCTGCCAATAACGCTGGCTAATGGCTTCAACCGTAGAGGTTTTTGATGCTATTTTGATTTCTGCCGGATCATTCAAATGGCGCATAGCAATACGGCGAATCGGCGCAGGCATGGTCGCTGAAAATAATGCAACCTGACGACCTGCGGGTGTGTGACTGAGGATTTCATCCACGTCATCAATAAAGCCCATACGCAGCATTTCATCTGCTTCATCCAACACAACTGCTTGCAAACCGCTCAAATCCAGTGTCTTGCGCCCCAGATGATCCAGAATACGTCCTGGCGTTCCTACCACTACATGCACACCCCGACTTAATTGGCGCAATTGCTGCCCCATGCCTTGTCCACCATAAACAGGTAACACATGAAAATCGGGCAAGTAGCGCGCATAAGTTTGCATTGCTTCAGCCACCTGAATTGCCAACTCACGGGTCGGTGTTAATACTAATAATTGTACTTGCAACTTTTTCAAGTCAATGCGACTTAGCAAGGGTAAGGCAAATGCGGCTGTTTTACCTGTGCCGGTTTGTGCCTGTCCCAACAGATCACGCCCTTCCAACAACAACGGAATACTTGCGGCCTGAATCGGTGAAGGGGACTCATAACCGACGCTCTGGACAGCTTTTAAAATAGGAGCAGCCAGAGAAAACTCATCAAAATGGGTCGCTAAGGAGGAACTAGTTTCTTTTGTCATGGCAAGGCCTGAAAATATCGGAATGGGGGGATCATTAAAACGGGTGGGGTACTTTACGCCGAATACTGGCTGGAAGGCAAGCTAATTACTTGCTCATTTAGCATTGACATCTTATAAGCGCAAATTACGATTGTACTTTTACTCACAACATCCGCTGCAAAAACGCCCCGGTAAACGATCCTTGCTGCTTTGCCACTTGCTCCGGTGTGCCTACGGCAATAATCTCACCACCGCGACTACCACCTTCTGGCCCTAGGTCTATAATCCAATCGGCTGTTTTAATCACATCCAGATTATGCTCAATCACCACGACGGTATTACCACCATCACGTAAATGGTGTAGCACTTTCAGTAATTGATCAACATCATAAAAATGCAAGCCAGTTGTCGGCTCATCAAGAATGTATAAAGTCTTGCCGGTGCTGCGTTTGGATAGTTCCTTCGCCAGCTTAATCCGCTGTGCTTCACCACCGGAAAGCGTAGTCGCATTTTGTCCTAAGGTAATATAAGACAAGCCCACATCCATTAGGGTTTGCAACTTGCCATGAATCGACGGTACAGCCGCAAAAAACTCACAGGCATCCTCCACCGTCATTTCCAGCACTTCACTAATATTCTTACCTTTATAACGTACATCCAAGGTTTCACGGTTATACCGCTTGCCCTCGCATACTTCACAAGTGACATACACATCCGGTAAGAAGTGCATCTCCACCTTAATCACGCCATCACCCGCACAAGCCTCACAACGCCCGCCTTTGACATTAAAGGAAAAGCGCCCCGGCTGATAAGCGCGTGAGCGTGATTCTTGGGTTGCAGCAAATAACTCACGAATCGGTGTAAATACCCCCGTATAAGTGGCTGGATTGGAGCGTGGCGTGCGACCAATGGGGCTTTGGTCAATATCAATAATTTTATCAATCTGCTCCAGACCCGTAAGCATTTTCACGGGTGCTGCATCCAACGCGCTATCGTACAAATAACGCGCTACATAAGGGTATAAAGTGCGATTAATCAGCGTCGATTTACCCGAACCAGACACGCCCGTCACACAGGTCAACAAACCCAGCGGAATGTCCACATTCACATTACGCAAATTATTGCCACTAGCCCCTTTAAGCTTGATCATGCGCTTTCGATCTACCGGCACACGCTGCTTAGGAATCGCTATGGCACGTTTGCCAGATAAAAACTGCCCTGTGATGGACTCAAGATTAGCAGCAAGCGCTGCGGGCGTACCTTCAGCAATAATCATACCGCCATGCACCCCCGCACCCGGACCAATATCCACCACATGATCCGCTGAACGAATCGCATCTTCATCATGCTCGACCACAATGACCGTATTACCCAAATCACGCAAATGAAACAGTGTTTTTAGCAAGCGGTCATTATCACGCTGATGCAAACCAATCGATGGCTCATCCAAGACATACATAACCCCCACCAAACCTGCACCAATTTGGGAAGCCAAACGAATACGCTGAGCCTCACCACCAGATAAGGTTTCTGCACTGCGACTTAAAGTGAGGTAATCCAAACCTACGTTGACCAAAAACTCCAGCCGCAAGCTAATCTCACGCAAGATTTTCTCAGCAATCTTGCCCTGCTTGCCCGATAATTCCAGTGTATTAAATAAGTTATGGCTTTCACCAATTGCCATGTGGGTAATCTCTGGCAAATTACGCCCAGCCACAAACACATGACGCGCTTGCTCATTCAGGCGCGTTCCAGAGCAAGCCGGACACGGGCGGGAAGCTAAATATTTTGATAACTCCTCGCGTACCCTATTGGAATCCGTCTCCCGATAACGACGCTTGAGATTATTCATCACACCTTCAAAGGCGTGCGAACGCTGATACACCTGCCCTTTTGAGCCGACATAAGTGAAATTCAGCTTTTCGCTACCACTGCCATCCAGAATCAAGCTTTGCACAGAAACGGGTAATTTCTCCCAAGGTACATTCACATTAAACTCAAAATGATCCGCCAAGGAGGTCAGCATTTGAAAATAGTAAGCATTGCGTGTATCCCAACCGCGCACTGCACCATCTGCCAAACTCAAGTGTGGATGCTGGATGACCCGTTGTGGATCAAAATACTGCTCCACGCCTAAACCATCACAAGTGGGACAAGCTCCCGCTGGTGCGTTAAAGGAAAATAAACGCGGCTCCAGCTCAGGCAAAGACCAGCCACAATGTGGACAGGCATAATTGGCTGAAAAAGTAATTTCTTCGCCTGCATCCTCCCCCTCCATCGGCGCAATCACCGCCAAACCATTGGCCAATTTCAGCGTCGTTTCAAAGGACTCCGCTAAGCGTAATTGCATATCCTTGCGCACTTTAAAGCGATCCACCACCACTTCAATCGTATGCTTCTTGCGCAACGCCAGCTTAGGCACTTCATCCAATTCATACACCAGCCCATTGACACGTACCCGCAAATAGCCCTGTGCCTTAAACGACTCAAACAATTGCACATGCTCACCTTTACGTTCACGTACGACCGGCGCTAATAACATGAGTTTGCTACTTTCTGGTAGCGCCAAAACCTGATCCACCATTTGGCTCACCGTTTGCACTTGCAAATCTACCTGATGCCTAGGGCAACGCGGCACACCGGCACGCGCATATAATAAACGCAAGTAATCATAAATCTCGGTGATTGTACCGACGGTAGAGCGTGGATTATGAGACGTAGTTTTTTGCTCAATAGAAATGGCGGGGGATAAGCCTTCAATATGATCAATATCCGGCTTTTCCATCATGGACAAAAACTGCCGCGCATAAGCCGACAAGGATTCGACATAACGCCGCTGCCCTTCGGCAAAAATAGTATCAAATGCCAAAGACGACTTACCCGAACCAGACAAACCCGTCATTACAATCAACTGATCACGCGGTAAATCAAGATTTATATTCTTTAAATTATGAGTACGCGCACCACGTACGCGGATGTACTTATCCATGTGATTTATGCAGCTAAGCTTGGTTTGAGGAAGCAGGCATTCTAGCAGCTTTCCATCACAATGAAATGGTTCTTTTTTTGTTCGGGTTCTATTGGAGGCAGTTTATAAAGATTCAGACACAAATTTTACCCATAAAAAAAGTGGCTTTAAGCCACTTTTTTATAAACTTTTTTGTCAACTAGCCAGACTGTTGTTTATTCGACAACGGAAGCCTTGGTAATAGTGACTGCATCAACAGGAACATTTTGATGTCCTTTCTTATTGGTAGTCGGTACTGCCACAATCGCATTCACTACATCCATACCATCGGTCACTTTGCCAAATACAGCATAACCCCAGCCTTGCATAGACTCATTTTTAAAATCCAAGAAAGCATTGTCAGCCACATTAATAAAAAATTGTGAGCTGGCTGAGTGGGGAGCTGAAGTACGCGCCATCGCAATAGAACCGATAACATTTAACAAACCATTATTGGCTTCATTTTGAATCGGCGCTTTGGTTTGCTTTTCTTTCATCTCAGCATCCATGCCGCCACCTTGAATCATAAAGCCCGGAATAACGCGATGAAAAGTCGTGCCATCGTAAAAGCCTTCACGAACATAAGACAAAAAGTTTGCCACTGTCAGTGGTGCTTTTTCAGCATCCAACGCCAGTGTAATATTACCCTTACTAGTTTCAAGCAAAACTTTGGGATTTCCAGACACAGTTTTATCTCCTGATGTGGTTTCTGTTGTACGGTTGCTAACTTGCGCTGTTGTTTGCTCACTGGCCGAGGCAGGCGTTTTGGGTGCCTCAGTGTTAACACCGGAACCACCACCACCGCAGCCTGCCAAACCTAAAATAAGCACAAACAACAAACCTGACAAAAATTTCATGGATAAAGCCCCTATAGCTATTTCAGTCAACTTATTATGCAGCGAGCATCTTAGCGTATTGTGTAATTACATACCATGCCTGTTTGCTATTTCGACTATTAGTCTAGCTAGACCAGTATCGACACTTCAGCCAGTTGTCTCTGCATCTGCAACCCCTTCGCCTAATAAAGGCACAGGGGAAACAATAATCCCGTCCTCGTCAGAGTAGAGGTAATGCCCGGGTGTAAAGGTAACATCATAAAAATGCACAATCGTATTGCGTAAACCTACACCACGTTTGACACTTTTGAGTGGCAAAGTACCCAGCGCCTTCACCCCTATATTCATCTGAGCAATGTCGACAGAATCGCGGATCAAACCATAGATAAGCAAGCCTGACCAAGCATTTTTAACCCCTTTTTCCGCTAACATATCGCCTAGCAAAGCGCAACGAGTCGACCCTCCACCATCAACCACCAATACTTTGCCCTTGCCATCTTCGGCCATTAACTCGCGCACCAGTGAATTATCTTCGTGAATTTTGATCGTAACGATTTCGCCTGAAAATTTGGCCTTACCACCGTAATTTTGAAAGCCAGGCTGGACAACCTGCAAAGGCTTGTCTTCATGCGCATCCAGTAAATCAGCCGTTTTAAAATCGTTCATGTGAATCTCCTGTACCCTACAAAACAGGGCGAACAAATAGCTTCGCCCCGACAAGAAATACTCAATCTTAATGGAATTGCTCTTCTTCAGTTGAACCCGTCAAAGCAGTGACAGAAGAAGCACCACCTTGAATCACGGTAGTGACATCATCAAAGTAACCTGCGCCCACTTCTTGTTGGTGAGAAACAAAGGTGTAACCCTTTTCACGAGCAGCAAACTCAGGTTCTTGCACCATTTCAACATAGTGCTTCATGCCTTCACCGCGAGCATAATTATGCGCAAACTGGAAGGTGTTATACCAATTGACATGAATACCTGCCAAGGTAATGAACTGATACTTATAACCCAGTGCAGACAGTTCATCTTGGAAGTTGGCAATAGTGACATCATCCAGATTCTTCTTCCAGTTAAAAGAAGGTGAGCAGTTATAAGATAACAATTGACCTGGGCAAGCAGCCTGTACCGCTTGCGCAAATTCGCGGGCAAAACCTAAATCAGGCGTACCGGTTTCACACCAAACCAAATCAGCATAAGGTGCATAAGCCACACCACGACTAATGGCCTGTTCTAAACCGTTCTTGACACGGAAAAAGCCTTCAGAAGTACGTTCACCTGTCAGGAAGGGCTTATCATTGGCATCATAATCCGAGGTAATCAGATTAGCAGCTTCAGCATCAGTACGCGCCAATACAATGGTAGGCACACCCATAACATCAGCCGCAAAACGAGCAGCAATCAGTTTTTCAACGGCTTCATTGGTGGGAACTAAAACTTTACCCCCCATATGACCGCATTTCTTTACGGCGGCCAACTGGTCTTCAAAATGCACCCCCGCAGCACCGGCTGCAATCATGTTTTTCATTAATTCAAACGCATTCAACACACCACCAAATCCTGCCTCAGCATCTGCCACAATCGGTAGGAAATAGTCAATAAAGTCATCATCGCTAGGATTCGTGCCTCTGGACCACTGGATTTCATCAGCACGCTGGAAAGTATTATTAATGCGACGCACCATTGTGGGCACCGAATTGTAAGCATACAAAGATTGATCAGGGTACATCGTTTCAGAGGTATTGCCGTCTGCTGCTACTTGCCAGCCAGATAAATAAACAGCTTCCAAGCCAGCTTTAGCTTGCTGCATAGCTTGACCGGCTGTAATAGCACCAAAAGCGTTTACATAGCCTTTCTTGGCTTCACCATTCACCAACTTCCACAATTTTTCTGCGCCGCGCTTGGCCAGTGTGTACTCAGGTTGCAGCGAACCGCGTAGACGCACAACATCTTCTGCACTATAACCACGCTTAACATTTGCCCAGCGCGGATTTTCTGCCCAATCTTTTTTCAATGCTGCAATTTGTTCATCACGAGTCATAGGTAACAGTCCTCAATTAATAAGCTTCAAAAAAGTGTATTACAACGTCTGCATCGACAAGCATTTACACTGTAGGAATACTACTTGACTCAAACATTGTCGACAATCAATAAAATTCAATAATTGGCATTTTCTGGATAAATCGTTTTATCATCATTATTTTTTATACAGAATAGAAGTAAGGCATTGAAACATCTGGCAATAAAAAAGCATTGCCTAAGCTAACTCAAGTGAGCACTCAGCAATGCTTTCCACAAATGTCCAACATTTTAGTAAATTATTATATTATTAACTTACTAGATAATTATACAGCTATTTGCGCCTGTCTGTCATGCGAATCTGCTTTTTCCTGTAAGCCTAAAGTAGACAAATTATGAGCTCGCACACTGGCTAATAACTCAGCATTATCCAGTAATGACTGACCATAAGAAGGAATGAGTTGCTGCATAGTTGCCTGCCATTCCGCAGAGGCCATACGCTCCGCAAAACAACGCTCTAAAATATGTAACATGGCGGTAACTGAAACCGATGCACCGGGCGATGCACCCAATAGAGCCGCCAAACTACCATCCGCAGCAGCGACCACCTCTGTACCAAACTCCAGCTTTCCGACAGTGGCAGGGTCTTTCTTAATAACTTGCACCCGCTGTCCGGCTGTTTGTAAAGACCAGTGGGCTTTATTGACTTCTGGATAATAACCTCGCAGCGACTTAATACGTGAGCCATGAGTATGTAGCACCTCAGTTATCAGATAACGAATCAAATCAATATTCGTCACGCCCACCTTGAGCATGGGTAACAAATTGTCTAGATGCACTGTCTCCAATAAATCAATTAACTGCCCTTCTTTTAAGAATTTAGTAGTAAATCCAGCAAAAGGGCCAAACAATAAAGCATGCTCACCATCAATCACCCGCGTATCCAAATGAGGAACCGACATAGGCGGCGCACCAATACTAGCCTTACCATAGACTTTAGCATGGTGTTTTTCCACAATGTCAGGGTCACGGCAAACTAACCATCGCCCACTCACTGGAAAACCACCATAGCCATGACCTTCTGGAATGTTCGACAATTGTAATAAGGGTAATGTACCGCCACCTGCCCCCAAAAAGACAAAATCAGCCGTCAGTTGCGTATTAGCTGGTCCCGCAGTGTTTAAATCACGTATGGTCAATTGCCAGCTTTTGTCCTCTAGCCTGTCAATAAATTTGACTTCGTGGCTGAGTAACAGCTCAAAATCATCATGCTGATCAAGGTAGTTAACCAAATGGCGTGCCAGTGCCCCAAAATTCACGTCTGAGCCATAAGCAACCCGTGTTCCTGCGATGGGCTCAGATGGATCACGCCCTGCCATGATCAATGGCACCCATTCTGATAGAACCGCATGATCCTCGCTGTACTCCATATCTGCAAACAAATGACTTTGCTGCATGGCAGCATAGCGTTTACGCAAAAAGGCAACATTATCCGCCCCCCATACAAAGCTCACATGCGGTACGGGATGAATAAAGCTAGCCGCATCAGGCAAATCACCTTGATTGATTAACGATGACCAGAACTGGAGAGATACTTCAAAAGATGTATTAATCGCCAAAGCCTTATCGATATTAATACTACCGTCAGGCCGCTCCGGGGTGTAATTCAATTCGCAATAAGCAGCATGCCCCGTACCAGCATTATTCCAACCACTGGTACTTTCCAAAGCAACACCCTCCAAGCGCTCTACCATGCAGATTCTCAGCTCTGGAGCCAGCTTTTTTAGCAGAGTACCCAGCGTTGCACTCATGATACCAGCGCCTACCAACATTACATCAAAGTGATTTGTACTCATGATGCTCCTTTACACCCGCGACTATGAAAGTCTGCATAATAAAATGAGCAGGCTATGTATTTCCACTGAAAAGTAGTCTATTTTTAATCAATTGTCGACAATGCAGCAGTGCAACATTCGCCAAAACGACTGATTATCGCATTACAGCAAGCTTGGAGAGACTTTAGCAGAAAATTGTCGACAGCAAGGGCATTGATTAGGCTCGGCGCTTGCGTGTCTTTGTGCCTGTGTTAATAGGGGCATCAGGATTTTTTTGTGATGAGCTAATGAAAAAATGCTGTTTTATTTGCCATAATGCCTAACTTCCTATAAGTCAGTAGTGAATCATGAAAAAAATGACCTTAAAAATTACCGTATTTGGGGCTTTGCTCTGTTTATTAAGCAGCATGCCCATAATGGCCGCGAGTCGCTTTGTTGGCATGAATACCAATGAAGCGGTTCATTTTGACTCCAGCCTACCATTCGTAGACCTGTTTCGTACCGCAGAACCTTTCAGGGAAAACAAAGAATTCACCAAAGGTCATGTTGTCTATGATGCCAATGGTTGGGTCAAAAACCTAGGCGGTGGGCAAGCGGGTACTTGGTTCCTGCGCTGGATACCTGCCGAGGCACTACCTAATGGGCACTATACCGTTCGCTATGACGGCAATGGCAGCATTACTTATCAAGAAAGTGCTGTTTTGCTAAAAAGCACCCCCGGGCGAGACATTATCAGCCTGCGCCCAGATGCAAATGGCGAACTGTCTGCGGGTTTAGTTATTGTTAAATCTGACCCGGCTAATCCAATACGTAATATTCGCATTACCCTGCCCGGTGGCATTTGCGCAAATAATCCTTTTCGTCGTGTTGACGCAGCTAATCAATGCGCTGGAGCACAATTCCTAGCATTTGAAAGTCATAGTCAGGACATCGTATTCAATCCTGATTATCTGAATTTCATGCGGGAATTTCCAACTATTCGCTTTATGCCTATGTCGGGTATTACACGCAATCCCATTCGCTCATGGGCACAACGGCCACACTTGCAAGAAGCGACTTGGGGAGGCCGGGAAGGTGAGCGGGGTGTTCCCTTGGAGATTATGGTCAAACTAGCCAATACTTTGAATGCCGATCCTTGGTTCAATATGCCGCACGCAGCGGATGATGATTATATTCGCCGTTCGGCACAGTATGTTAAAGACCATCTGCGCCCTCACCTACGCGCTTATATTGAATACACCAATGAAGCTTGGAATAGCGTATTCTCCCAAGCAAAATATGTACAGCAAATGGGTTTGCGCGAGCGGCTGGATAGCGACCCCATACGAGCAGGTTTGAAGTATTATGCCAAACGTAGCAAAGATGTATTTCATATTTGGAATCAAGTCTTTGATAATGACCGGCGACGTTTATTACGTGTTTTAGGCGGCTGGTCTGGTAACCCAAGCGTAACCCCTTTAATCTTGAAATCATTCAATGTCTACGAAACGACTGACTACTTTGCCATAGCACCTTATTTTTACGCGCCACAAGACCAACTCATGCGGGCACGTAGTGTAGACGATGTTTTTGACATGATTTATGCCAACCACTACTACTCTGTACAACAAACCTTACGTATCCTCAACCAACATCAACGTTTTCTGGAAACTTACGGTGTAGGCATGGTAGCTTATGAAGGTGGCCAACATTTAGTGCACTACGGCACAAAATCCAAAAAACAACATCCCAATCCATTGCTCATTGCGGCTAATCGTGATCCGCGTATGGAAAAGGCTTATATTGAGCTATTGAATGGTTTTAAAAAGGCTGGTGGCCGACTATTTGTTGCTTTTTCATCCCCCCGCGCACCGGCCTTTTTTGGCAGTTGGGGCGTAAAAGAGTATATTACTCAACCCGCAGCAGAAGCACCTAAATACCGAGCTTTGCGCCGCTTCTAATATATTAAAATTTTAATAAGGATAATAAACACATGGGCAATGATCTCTCGCAACAGGGTAATTGGTACACCATTACCCCCAATAATCCACCTGATTATGTCACGCAGCCAGATTGGCTTTCTGGTGCTTTTCTAATACCCAATGTCGCTGCGCCTTTTGTGATTGGCTTAGCAGTTGGTTTCTTTATTAAAAAGATATTAAAAATTGGTCTATTTCTAGCAGGCGCCGCCATCGTGGCACTTTTTGTGACTGAATACTACGGCATGACGCAGCTATCCGATGTAGCCTTGCAAAATTCAGCGACACAAGCAACCGAATATGCGCGTAGTTTTGTAGATTTTCTTACCCAACGCCTATCACAAATTACCTCCAAGGGTGTAAGCGGGGTTGCAGGCTTTTTTGTAGGACTAAAATTTGGGTAAATTGTAAAACTGTTGTAAAACTAGCGACCCACATCAGCGGTGCGGCGTACCGCACCCTGCTGAATTGGATACTTACAGGATATTCACGGCGATTTTCTCAACCACGCGGAACATGCTCCCACAGTCTACACGCAGCAGGCATACGATAATCAGCCGCATTAAAATCTGCCACGCCCAATTTTTCTTCCTGCTCTGGATGGGTGAGGCAGGCTTCCTGAAGCTGCTCTGCTGTCAGTCCTTCTGCGCCGGTAAAATCGGTATATTCGATCAGTGCCCATTTGAAACTGGTATTGGTTAAATTAGTGTTCTGAAAATTTGCCAAGCTCAAATTGGCATAATCTAGCCGAGCATTCAGGAATGAAGAACCGCTGGCGTTACTGAGACTAAAATTTGCCAAGGTCAGATCAGCGCCCTCGAAATTACGCATGGAAACATCCTCCCCGGCCTCATACCTAGGAACCAATATTTCGGTTGATAATGACACTGCTCCAACAGTGACAGACAGCAACATACCGAATACAATCATGCTAAAGGTTAAACCTGCGGAATTACTACACATATCACGCCCTCCTTAAAACAGGATCAGTTTTCATTTCTTAAAACTATAGTACAGCATGGTGAAAATCAGGCTGATTCTCGGTGAAATTTGCTAGTTCTTTACCAAAACAAACGACTTATTCTGTACAACAGCGCGCATACTAGACAGGTGCAACGCCATTTTGACATGGCAAGACATCAGGACAGTGACAGTGCAAAATGACTGGTCTGAAGACATTAAACAAATACGCATCAGTTGCTTCAAATCAGACGCTTATCTCACCTGCCAAACCGCCATTCCGGGGCGAAACACGAATAGTAAACTCCAGCAGCAAAGCGTTAATTTGGTGGGTCAGTGCTACCTTTTGCTTCACTGCCAATTCACGCATTTTGCTGATAGATTGCAGTTCCTGCTGGGAGAAGCTTTTCCCCTTGATGAACTGAATGTCGATCAGTTGGCTTGCCTGCACAATCGCCAATGCATCGTTTTTATCCGTCTTCTGATTCTGACGAATGTTAGCAACCAATTTGGCTGATTGCTTCCAGTCATTTGAGGTGGCACAAGCTTCAAACACTATTGTCGCTGGACGTTGAGTGGATAACCAAAGGCTAAAATCGTCCGGTGTCATCTCTGTGTTCGAGCGCACCTGTTTGTGTTTTACAACACAGACTTGAATCACCTTTTTTGCCAAATCAACGCCAACAATGGTAGTGTGTATAACAGGACTCCTTGGGATATTGTGTGGTAACAATTATTCTACCTCACTCCTCGGTTGGGGGTGAGTGGAGTCCAATTATCTTGTAATATTTCTTGTTGTAATGCCACGTAACTGTCTAGTGTATGAGTAGTAGTGGGTTGAAATGCAGCACATATTTTTGAATCAAGCACTTTGCCCGCTATTGCTTATACACATTGTTAGCAGAAGTTATTTTTCAACTCTTTTATTGTTGTTAATTTATTTTCTTGAAATTCTTCAGTTAAATTATATATTCTGCCAAGTTTTTGACAAGCAGTAATAAAGCTAATAAATGAACATAATTCAGATATTTCTTTATCTGAAAACACCTCTTTTAGTGTAGAGAAATGAGACTCAACAATTGATCTATGGTCTAGTGCATACGTTTCTGCAAATGCTGTTGCGATTTGTTCTCTTATTTGTTCTTCATTGAGATTAGGTTTTCCTCCTTTAACCATACAATATTCACATTCGTTTCCAAAAGCCAATGTTCTTCTGACTTGCTCTAATAAATTGTTAGACAAGGATGAGTTATTGAATACTGCTGATTCAAGTTCAATCCATTTTTGTAAAATCTCATTATTATGACCAATTAATTTCTCAAAAGGTGAGTTTCCATTTTCTGACAGTTTTATTCTTAACTTCATTTAATTTATGCTCTCTAGGGTTAGTTTCACTTTAATTTCTGTTAATGGTCTAGTGTATAAGCAGTAACGGATAAAATGACTAAACTTTCAGTTAAATACCTCATCCGCTATTGCTTATGAACAATGTTATGTGGTGTTTTGCTTTATTTCGCATCTATTGTCATTATTTCTTGGCTTTGAATAAGATAACACCTGCGTAATGGGCTGGTTTATAGCGCCAGCGGAAAACCAGTCCCAATTAACGCATTTGTTATATCCGTCTTCCTGTTGACAAAAAATGAACCCAATCACTACGATTTCGTTTTTTGCTTTCATTTACTGCGCGCTGATAATCATAAGAAACCCTGATATTTTGAACAACCCATTCAGAGTTGATTTTTTCAACTATTGAATAGGACGCATGATGATTGAAATTTTCCATACAGTGAACCACGGGTTCTTCATCCGTGTAAGCTTGAAGACCAACACTCCCCGGATTAACAATAAGTTGGCCGCTATTTAAAGTTACAGTTCTTGCAATGTGAGTATGACCGCAACAGATTAACTTAGATTCTTGACCATCCAGTAGGTTCATTATTTCATCATCAGAACGGATATAAGCATGACCTCGACTAACATCTTCCAGTAAATAGATTAAATCACTTTTTGGCGTTCCATGACAAAAATAAATATCGTCATTAAACTGCTTATCA
>PDWI01006163.1_pt1 | contig 15185 bp, 10 predicted proteins | sample 1430891 | NCBI WGS metagenome assembly PDWI01 (sample SAMN01162508, study PRJNA174530) | Oral metagenome, whole genome shotgun sequencing project. | biome: Marine environment; feature: Marine mammal; material: Swab sample of the gingival sulcus; isolation source: swab sample of gingival sulcus... | reverse complement strand
CTAGAAAGAACCTTTCTTCCGCTAGCAGTTTTCATTCTTTTTCTAAAACCGTGTTCTTTACTACGCTGACGTTTTTTCGGCTGAAAAGTACGTTTCATTCTAAACACCTCCAAATTATAATATTTAATGTTAAACACAAGTCTTGTTTTGTGTCTCATTAGTTAAAAAAATTTAAGCACAAAATATATGCTTAAATGCACTATTTCAATTATAAAGTGTCATTGCCTTATAGTCAAGAAAAATACTCATAAAATATATTAAATATTTGATTAAAATTGAAATTTTTGCATTTTCTACATCAAATGTATATAATTTTCGTGGATAAAACGCTAAAAAATAAATATTTTAAACAAGTTATCCACATTATCCACATTTTAATGTTAACATTTTTAACATTTCGTGATTTCTTTTGTAAAATCTTCATTGAAATAAGGAAAAAAATAGTTTAAAATAGTACTACACAGATTTTTAGGAGGTATTATTTTGAGAATTTCAAACGAACAATGGGAAAAAGTATTAAGTTTATTAGAAACAGAATATGAAATAATGCCAATTACTTTTAATACCTTTGTATCAAAAATAACTTACTTACAAGAAAAAAATAATACTTTCATAATAGAAGCTCCAGATGAAGCTACTTATACTATGATTAATAAAAAGTATATTAATTCTCTGAAAGATGCTATAAAAAGAGTTACTGGTTCTAATAATGAAGTAATCCTCATAGTAAAGGGTAAAAATTTAGAAGAAGAATTTAATAAATTAACTAAAACAAAGGGTTACACAGTAATAGAAAAAGATGAAAATACAAAGTATACATTTGATAATTTCATTGTAGGTAAACACAATGAATTTGCACATGCTACAGCAGTTGCAGTTGCTGAAATGCCAGGTGTAATATACAACCCATTATTTATACATGGAGGAGTTGGTCTTGGAAAAACTCACTTAATGAGAGCAATAGCACACCACATAAAGCAAAATGACGAAAATCTAAAAGTTTTATACGTTACTAGTGAGGCTTTTACAAATGAACTTATAAATGCAATTAAAAGAGGACAAAATGAACAATTTAGAAATAAATATAGAAATATAGATGTTCTTTTAATTGACGATATTCAATTTATTTCAGATAAAGAGAGTACACAAAGCGAATTTTTCCATACTTTTAATGAACTATATGAATCAAAAAAGCAAATTATTATTTCATCTGACAGACCGCCAAAAGAAATAGAAAAATTGGAACTTCGTATAAGAAATAGATTTGAACTCGGTTCCATAGTTGATATTAGTCTACCTGATTATGAAACAAGGGTAGCTATACTTCGCAAAAAAACAGAAATGGAAAATATCGAGCTTTCAGATGATGTAATAAATTATATTGCCACTAATATAAATCAGAGTATTAGAGAGCTTGAAGGTGCTATAAAAACTATACTTGCATATAAAAATTTAATGAGTCAAAAAGAAAACATTGACTTAGATACAACTGCAAATATACTAAAAAATATAGTCTCACCTAATAATCAAATAGAAATAACACCACAGCTTATAATTGGAATTGTTTCTAATCATTATAATATTGCTTCTGATAAAATAATCGGAAACAAAAGAACAAAGGACATAGCCTTTGCTAGACACGTTGTTATGTACCTTTGTAGAGAACTCACAGATTGTTCTTTAAAAGAAATAGGAAATGTATTAAATGGTAGAGACCACAGTACAATACTTAATGGATGTAATAACATTCAAAAAGAAATAGAAAAAAATGAAAGTATAAAAAGAACAATTGAAATTTTAAGTAAGAAGATAACTAGAAAATAGTAAATGTGAATAAAAGTGTATAAGTTTTAGCTAAATTAACATAGTTATAAACTTGGATAAAGCCTTATTATAAAAGGCCTTGAAGTACTTATCCACTTTTCCACAGCCCCTACTACTACTATTACTAATAATTAATATATCATTATATATATAGGAGAAGCTATGAAATTCATAATTGATAAATCAAATATTTTAGAAGCAGTAAATATTGCTAACAAAGGAATATCATCAAGAACTACAATACAAATACTTCAAAGTTACTTAATAGTAGCAAAAGAAAATCAAATAAAAATATTTAGTAGTGATACTGAAATAAGTATAGAAACAGTGAGTGAATGTGAAGTAATAGAATCTGGACAAGTAGCTTTAGATGCTAGACTCTTTTCAGATATAATAAGAAAATTACCTAATCAAAAAGTAGAAATAAGTGTTGATGAAAATTATTTAACAACAATAAAATCATCAAGTATAGTATTTAAATTGCAAGGAACTCTAGGTGATGAGTTTATAAAATTTCCAACTCTACAAGAAGATTTAAGTTTTTCATTTTCATCTTCAAAATTAAAAGAAATGATAAATAAAACAAAATTTTCTGTAGCTATTAAAGAATATAAACCAATACTAAAAGGAGAACTTTTAGAAATTAAAGATGGAAGTATCTCATTAGTTTCAATGGATGGTTATAGAATATCTATAATGAAAGATAAAATAGATTATTCAAATGAAATAAAAACAGTAATTCCAGCAAAAACTTTAATAGAACTTAGTAAAATATTGAAAGAAGAAGATGATGACGAAATACTTGTAAATATAAATAATAAATATGTTAATTTTGATTTAGGAAATACAAAAGTTATAACAAGAATACTAGAAGGAAAATATCCTGTATTTTCTTCATTATTTACTGAAGATTACAATACAATGATAAATATAAATAAATCAGAATTTCATGATGCTATTGATAGAGCTGGACTTATGGCAAAAGAATCAAAGAAAAATCCTATTATTTTAAATATTAGTGATAATGTTTTAATAGTAAAAAGTAATACAGAACTTGGAGAAACAAGAGAAGAAATAGAAATAAAGAAAAAAGGAAATGATTTAAGAATTGCCTTTAACCCTAGATTTTTATTTGAAGCTATTTCAGCCATTGATGATGAAGAAATATCAATACTTTTCACTTCAGATGTAAATCCTTGTATAATAAAAAGTTTAGAAAAAGATACATACAAATATCTTATTTTACCAATAAAAATAAATGAGGATTAATCATGGAAGAAATTAGAATAGATACTGAATATATAAAACTTGGAGCATTACTTAAATTAGCTGGTCTTGCTTCAAGTGGAGTTGAAGCAAAAATATTTATATTAAATGAAGAAGTTTTGTATAATGGTGAAATTGAAACAAGACGAGGTAAAAAAGTATATGATGGAGATATTGTAGAATTTAATGGTGAAAAAATAATAGTAAAATCAAATGTACATTAGTAATATAAGTTTAAATAATTATAGAAATTACTCATCCTTAAATATGGATTTAAGTAAGGATGTAAACATAATTATTGGAGAAAATGCAAGGGGAAAAACCAACATACTTGAGTCTATCTACCTTGCAGCTACTTCAAAATCTAATAGATTATCTTCAGATAAAGAAATAATAAAAATTGGAGAAGAAAGCTCTATAATTAATATTTCATATATAAAGGATAATTTATCTCATAGAACAATAATAAAACTAAATAAAAACTCTAAAAAGGAAATAGCCATAGATGGAGAAATAAAAAGAAAAATATCCGATCTACTTGGTAATATTTTCCTTGTGTTTTTTTCTCCAGATGATTTATCTTTAGTAAAAGGTGGACCAAGTGAAAGAAGAAGATTTTTAGATATTGAACTTTGTCAAATTGACAAAGTATATTTAAAAAATTTAAGCAATTATCATAAAATTTTAAAAGAAAGAAATTTACTCTTAAAAAGTAAAGAAAAAATAAATTATGATTTGTTAGATGTCTACGATGAACAATTAGCTAATTTTGGAACAAAAATAATTATTAAAAGAGAAGAATTTATTAAAAATATAAATTCGTATTACAAGGATTTACATTTTAAAATTTCAGGAGAAAAAGAAAAGGCAAGAATAAAATATAAAAAAAATGTAAAGGAAAATGTTTTTTTAGAACAATTAAAAAGAAATAGAAATACAGATATTGAAAAAAGAAATACTTCCTTAGGTCCTCATAAAGATGATTTTAATTTTATAGTAAATGAAATTAATTTAAGAAATTATGGTTCGAGAGGACAAGTAAGGACAGCTGTACTATCACTTAAATTATCGGAAATAGAAATAATAAAAAATTTAGTTCATATTTCACCAATACTTTTGCTTGATGATGTACTAAGTGAACTTGATGAAAATAGACAAGTATTTTTAATAGACCAATTAAAAGAAATACAAACAATAATTACAGGAACTGGTGTAGAGGATTTCATCATAAAAAAATTAGGTCATTGTAGTATTTTCAAAATAGAAAATAATGAGATAGAAAAAATAAAATAAATTTTTATAATAAGTTAAAAATTCAAGTTCTTGATTAATAAATGCTAATAAGATATAATTAAGTTTGGTGAAAAAATAAAGAAAATTAGTATTTACATTATTTTACACCCTATTAGGAGGATGTATGGGAAAAGCAAATGAATATAATGCAAAAAATATAAAAATACTTGAAGGTCTTGAAGCGGTTAGAAAAAGACCAGGTATGTATATTGGAAGCACATCTACAAGAGGACTTCATCATCTTGTTTATGAGATAGTAGATAACTCGGTTGACGAAGCTTTAGCAGGAAGATGTAGTAAAATAGATGTTATAATACATGAAGATAATTCTATAACAGTAAAAGATAATGGAAATGGTATTCCAGTAGGAATGCATGAAAAAGGCATTCCAGCAGTTCAGGTAGTATTTACTATTTTACACGCAGGTGGAAAATTTGATAGTGATAGTTACAAAGTTTCAGGTGGACTTCACGGAGTAGGTGCATCTGTTGTTAATGCCCTTAGTGAATGGCTTGAAGTTAAGGTTTATCAAGATGGTAAAATTCATAAACAACGTTACGAGAGAGGTCAGGTTATGACTGAACTCGAAGTAATTGGTAAAACAAAAGTAACAGGTACAGAAATTACTTTTAAACCGGATGGAGAAATTTTTGACGATTTAATTTATGATTACAGCATACTTAGAGAAAGATTCCAAGAAATGGCTTTCTTAACTAAGGGACTTCAAATCACTCTTATTGATGAAAGAGAAGAAGAGGTAAAAGAAGTATTTAAGTATGATGGTGGAATAAGCGAGTTTGTACTTTATAGAAATAGAAATAAAAATAAAATGTATGATGATGTTTTTTACTGTGAAGGACAGTATGATGATGTCTTTGTCGAAGTAGCTTTTCAGCATAATGACTCATATGTAGAAAATATTTTTAGTTTTGTAAATAATATAAATACTCCTGATGGAGGTATGCATTTAACAGGTTTTAGAAATGCTTTAACAAAAACAATAAATGATTATGCAAGAAAAAATAAATTAATAAAAGATAACGAGAAAAATCTATCTGGTGAGGATGTTAGAGAGGGAATTTCTTGTGTAATTTCAGTTAAGATAACAGATCCACAATTTGAAGGTCAAACTAAGCAAAAACTTGGAAATGCAGAAGCAAGAACAGCAGTTAATGATATAGTATCGGAAAAATTAACTTATTTTCTAGAGCAAAACCCTTATGTTGCCAAAATAATTTTAGAAAAAGCAATTCTTTCAAGTAGGGCAAGAGATGCAGCTAGGAAGGCAAGGGATTTAACTAGAAGGAAAACTGCTCTTGACAGTACATCACTTCCAGGAAAATTATCAGATTGTAGTGAAAAAGATCCTTCACTTTGTGAAATTTACTTAGTCGAGGGTGATAGTGCGGGAGGTAGTGCAAAATCAGCAAGAAGTAGAAGTACTCAGGCTATTTTACCACTTAGAGGAAAGATACTTAATGTAGAAAAGGCAAGACTTAATAAGATACTTGAAAATAATGAAATTAAAAATATGATAACAGCCTTTGGTACTGGAATCGGAGAAGATTTTGATATTGATAAGTTAAGATATCACAAAATAATTATAATGACCGATGCCGATGTCGATGGGGCTCATATTAGAACTTTAATGCTTACTTTCTTCTACAGATATATGCCAGAATTAATAGAAACTGGAAAAGTATATATAGCTCAACCGCCTTTATATAAGGTAACAAAGAGTAAAAAAAGTACTTATGTTTATGATGATAATGCCTTAGAAAAACTTTTAAAAGAAATAGGTAGAGATCAGATAACTATGCAAAGATATAAGGGTCTTGGTGAGATGGATGCTGAGCAACTTTGGGATACAACAATGGATCCAGAAAAAAGAATTCTTCTTCGTGTAGACATAGAAGATGCGGCTAGTGCAGATGAGATATTTACTACACTTATGGGAGATAAGGTTGAACCTAGAAGACAATTTATCCAAAAGTACGCTAAATCAGTAAAGAATTTGGATATTTAAAAATCGAAAAATTTTCGGCAAAAAATTTCGCCTACGGCGATAAATTTTTAAAAAGTTCCGCAAAATTTTTATGTTTATTAAAAAATAAATTGAAATAGTAATAAAGGGAGACAAAATGTCAGAAGAAAAACAATTTGATAAAATCATTTCAGTAGATTTACGAGATGAAATGAAAAAATCATATATAGATTATGCTATGAGTGTAATAGCATCTAGGGCATTACCAGATGTTAGAGATGGTCTTAAACCAGTTCAACGAAGAATTCTTTACTCAATGAGTGAACTTAATTTAACACCAGATAAGCCTTTTAGAAAAAGTGCTCGTATCGTTGGTGATACTATGGGTAAATACCACCCACATGGTGACTCATCAATATATGATACTATGGTTAGAATGGCACAGCCTTTTTCATATAGGTATATGTTGGTAGATGGACATGGAAACTTCGGTTCTGTTGATGGTGACGGTGCCGCTGCCATGAGGTATACAGAGGCTAGAATGAGTAAAATTTCTCTAGAACTTCTAGCTGATATTAATAAAAATACAGTTGATTTTGTACCAAACTTTGACGAGTCTTTAAAGCAACCAGATGTACTTCCAGCAAGGTATCCAAACCTTCTTGTAAATGGTACTTCAGGTATTGCCGTAGGTATGGCAACAAATATTCCACCTCACAACTTAAATGAAGTTGTAGATGGTGTTGTAAAAATAATTGATAATAAGGTCATTGAAGACAGAGATACAGAAATAGATGAACTTTTAGAAATTATTAAAGGGCCAGACTTTCCAACAGGTGGAATAATTCTTGGTAAAAAGGGAATAGAGCAAGCATACAGAACTGGTCGTGGAATAGTTAAGGTTAGAGCTATAACTGATATTGAGCCAATGAGCGGAAATAAAAACAGGATTATTATTTCAGAACTCCCTTATCAAGTGAACAAGGCTAGACTTATAGAAAAAATAGCAAATTTGGTTTCAGCAAAAACTATTGTTGGTATTTCAGACCTCAGAGATGAATCTGACAGAAAAGGAATGAGAGTTGTTATAGAACTTAAGAGAGATGCAAATCCAAATGTAGTTTTAAATCAACTTTATAAGCATACACAAATGCAAGATTCTTTTGGTGTAAATATGCTTGCCTTAGTAAATAAAGAGCCTAAAACGCTTAATTTAAAGCAGGTTTTAGTTCATTATCTTGAGCATCAAAAAGATGTTGTAACAAGAAGAACTAAATTCGAACTTAAAAGAGCACAAGATAGAGCCCACATTTTAGAAGGTTTAATTAAAGCACTTGATATAATCGACCAAATTATAAAAACAATAAGAGCATCTAAGACAACAAATGATGCAAAGTCAAATTTGATAAAAGAATTTGGATTTACTGAAGTTCAGGCTCAAGCTATCGTTGATATGAGACTTCGTGCTCTCACAGGTCTTGAAAGAGAAAAATTAGAAAAAGAGTATAAAGAACTTTTAGAAAAAATAAAAGAGTTGAAAGCTATACTTGCTGATGAGAAAATTCTACTTAATCTTATAAAGGAAGAAATGCTTGTAATAACAGCTAAGTACGGAGATAAAAGAAGAACAGAAATAACTTATGATGAATCAGAAATAAATATAGAAGACCTTATTAAAAAGGAAACTATAGTTATAACTATGACTCACTTAGGTTATATAAAGAGAATGCCAGTAAATACTTATAAATCTCAAAATAGAGGTGGTAAGGGTATAAAAGGTATGAAGACAAGAGATGATGATTTTGTAAAGAATATCTTTATAACTTCTACTCATCATTATATTCTTTTCTTTACAAATAAAGGAAAAGTTTATAAACTCAAGGCTTATCAAGTTCCTGATGCTTCAAGGACAGCTAGAGGAACAGCTATAGTAAACTTACTTCAACTAGACCCAGATGAGTTTATTAGTGCAGTAATACCACTTAAAGAATTTGAAGAAGATACTTATTTGTTAATGGCAACAAAAAATGGAATAATTAAGAAATCTTCAATTATGGAATACCAAAATATAAGACAAAATGGTCTTATTGCTATTGGTTTAAAAGATGAAGATAGCTTAATCGAAGTTAAACTTACTGATAATAATCAAGAAATTATACTGGGAACTAAAAATGGTCAGTGTATTAGATTCGATGAAAAAGATGTAAGAACTACTGGTAGAGTAACCATGGGAGTTAGGGGAATGAACCTTAACGATGATGATGAAGTTATAGGAATGCAACTTGTTAATCAAGGAAGTGATTTACTTATAATTTCTGAAAAAGGATATGGTAAGAGAACTAGAGTTGAACTTTTCTCAGTGCAAAAGCGTGGAGGAAAAGGAGTCAAATTCTATAAGACTATGGGTAAAACTGGTAATGTAGTAGGTATGAAAGCTGTAAACAATGGCAATGAAATGATAATAATATCTACTAATGGAACTATTATCAGGATTAGAGTTGATGATGTTTCAAGATATGGCAGAGTTACGTCAGGCGTTAGAATTATGAATTTTGATGATGATATTAGTATTGCTGCTATAGCTAGGATAAAAGAAGTTATCAATGATGATGTTGATGAGCAAATTGTTGAGAATATTAAAGATGCAATCAAAGGAGACAATAAATAAGGTAATATTTATAAAGGTCTTAGGTAAATAATTATTATTAAGAGTTTAGATTTTATGTCTAAGCTCTTTTTTTTAATTTATTTATATTGAAATCCGATATGATTATTAGAATAGATAATTCCGAAATAAGTGAAATCCGATATGCCCATCAGCATAGAGTAATATATTCGGTAGAGATAAATTTTAGTTATAAACATATCGGATTTCTAAATTTTCTTAATAACACATTAAATATAAAAAAATTCTTACCCTTTTTATTATTTGTGGATAAGTAGGAAAATATATTAGTATTATATTAATTTACCGATATATTCTATATATAATAAATATGGCTTAAATTAATTTTTATTTTCTAAAAATTAATAAAATTATGCTTTTACATCATGATTATTCGCAAATAATACAAAAGCGTAGTCTAGTTTTAACCTGCATGTAATATAATTGAAATGTTGCTGTGTTATAATGATAGAGGTGAAATTCACCAAATAAATAAAATGGAGTAAATTTTGAAAAGGTTTTTGATAGCTCTTATTATAGTATTTATGTTCTCGACGACATCTTTTGCAGCTGTTGGCGATGAGATAGTATATGATGAGGCAGAAAGAACAATTGAATTATTGAATAGTACCAGACGAGCTTTAGGTCTTAGTCCGTTTGCAATGAATGACTTATTAAAAGATATGGCTATTAATCATAGTAAATATATGAATGAAAATAAATCTTTTTCTACAGTTGAAGTGCAAGATAGAGTTAATTATAAAGGAAGATTTCCGTGGGATAGAGCTAATTATGTTGGTTATAAGGGTAACTATGTATATGAGTTTATAGTTCAAGATATTAAAAACTTTAATTCTGGTATATCTCAGGTAATAAATGACCCTATAAAAAGAAATATACTTTTTAATCCTTTATATAAAGATATTGGAATGGGAATGGAAAATGGCTATGCTTCATTTGTAATAGGTGGAGATACTAAAAGTTTAGGTAGATTTGTTACTTACCCATATAGTGGACAAGAAAATGTAAAGGCATTAAACAGTTCAAAAAATTATAAAACTTACTTCGCTGATAGAAAAATTGATTTTGATGATTTCGTTGGACTTCCTATATCAATTAGTTATTATGGCGAAAAAATAAAAGAAGTAAAAAATGTAAATGCCCAGATAATTGATAAGATTACTGGTAGAAAACTTAAAATAGTAGTTTTAAATCCAGGAAAAAACACTTATTTAGAAAATACTTTATTAGTAATTCCATTAGAAAAGTATGACCATGGTAGAGAATATCAGGCTAAAGTAGAGTTTGATTTAGACTTAAAAGATGGTGATAAGAAGAAATATAATAAGGTAGTTAATTTCACAACTGAGGATTATAAAAGTGTTAAATTTGATAAAAAGTACATAACTAGAGGAAAGTTCACACAGATGCTAGTTAAAAATGAAAATTATACACTTATTGAACCACTTGATTTTAGATTTAAGGATGTTAAATTAAATGACCCACTTAGTAGATATATTTATACAGCGACTAGCAAGAATTTGATTAAAGGCTTTTCAAATGGAAAGTTTGAACCAGATTTGAATATCACTAAGGAGCAAGCGTATACTATTTTAGTAAAAGCTTTTGAGAGTTCCAATAAAACTATTGAGATTTCAAAAGATTATTCAATAGAAGCTAAATATAGCGATTTTTCTGAAGTTAGTGAATGGGCTAAACCTTTTGTTGAAAAAGCAGAAAAAATTGGAATAGTTTTGAGTAATAATAATAAGCTGAATTCTAAATCTTATTTAACAGAAAGCGAATATAATCTTATGTTAAAGAGGTATATTTCAGCTAAGTATAAAAAGATAAGTATAAATAAAAAAGTTGAAAAAATTTCTTTAAATGAAAAAAAGATAGAAAATATATACAGTGATTACATACTAATAAATAAAGATAAAAGATAAAATTATAAGGTTTAAGTTAAATAATAAGTAACTTAAACCTTATTTTTAATCATAGAATTATAGTTAATTAGAATAATATAAAATTAAAAATATATATAAATAGTAAATATTACTTACGTTATCATCAATTATGATTAATTTTATTTTAATTATTCTTTTTTTTATGACAAATAGCAAAAAATGTGTTAAAATATTAAAGATAATATATTAAATTTTTATGGGAGGACAATTATGTTCAAAAAATTATTAACAATGTTACTTGTTGTAGCTATGGTTTTATCTCTAGCTTCATGTGGTGAAACTACACCAAAAAAAGAAGAGAAAAAAACTGAAGCTAATGAAGAGAAGAAGACTGAAGCTAAAGAGGAAAAAACTGAAGCAACTGAAGCTAAAGAAGAAAAAGCTGATTTTTCAGTTGGCTTAGTTACTGATGTTGGTGGAATTGATGACAAGTCATTTAACCAAAGTACTTGGGAAGGTATCTTAAGATTTGCAGAAGAAACTGGTGCTAACACTCAATATGTTCAATCAGAAAATGATGCAGACTATATTCCTAACTTATCAACTTTCTCTGATAATGAGTTAGACCTTATCATCGCTCCTGGTTTCTTATTTACAGAAGCTCTTACAGAAGTATCTGGTCAATTCCCAGAGCAAAAATACTTAATTATTGATACAGTAGTTGAAAAGCCAAACGTAGCAAGTGCAGTATTCGCAGCTGAGCAAGGTTCATACTTAGTAGGTGTTGCTTCTGCTCTTAAAGCTAAAGAAGCTGGAAAAGATACAGTTGGTTTCTTAGGTGGAATGGACTTCGACCTTATTCAAGCATTCGAAGCTGGTTTTGAAGCTGGTGTTAAAGCAGTAGATGAAAACATGAAAGTTTTAGTTGAGTATGCTGGTTCATTTAGTGATACACAAATTGGACAAACTCAAAGTGCTAAAATGTTCTCACAAGGTGCTTACATAATCTTCCATGCAGCTGGTGGAGCTGGAAACGGTATGATTAAAGAAGCTAAAGACAGAAGAACAAACGGTGAAGACGTTTGGGCTTGTGGTGTTGACAAAGATCAATACAAAGATGGTATTTATGAAGGTGAAAAGAGTGTTATCTTAACTTCTATGATGAAGCGTGTTGACGTTGCATCTGAAACAGTATGTAAAGATACATTAGCAGGAAAATTCCCATCAGGACAAGTTCTTACTTTTGACTTAAGCAACAATGGTGTTGGTCTTCCAGCAGAGAATCCAAACCTTTCAGATGAGATTGTTAAGAAAGTCGCTGAATTCAAGAAAGACATCGTAGATGGTAAAGTAACTGTACCATTAACACCAAGTAGATTAAAATAATCTAAAAATGGAATAATTTAGTTATAATAAACTAATAAATTAAACTATAATCTCCTAGAATCTTTGAAATATTTTTGATTCTAGGAGATTAATTTCAATATGATAAAATATTGAATTATAAATAATTATTACAGTAGTATAGGAGTTTTTATGGAATATGTAGTAGAAATGTTAAATATTACTAAAATGTTTCCTGGTATAATTGCTAATGATGATGTTACTTTACGTCTCAAAAAAGGTGAAATACATGCATTGCTAGGTGAAAATGGGGCTGGAAAATCAACTTTGATGAGTTGTTTGTTTGGACTTTATTTACCAGAAAAAGGAATCATAAAAGTAAAAGGAAAAGAAGTTAAAATTTCTAATCCTAATATTGCAAATGATTGTGGAATCGGTATGGTGCATCAGCACTTTAAACTAGTTCATAATTTTACTGTTACAGAAAATATTGTTCTTGGGATGGAACCAACAAAGATGGGAACAGTAATAGATATAGCAAAGGCATCTAAAAAAGTTAAAGAAATAAGTGAAAAGTATGGACTTAGTGTAGACCCTGATGCTAAGATTGAAGACATTACTGTTGGTATGCAACAAAGGGTTGAAATACTTAAGATGCTTTATAGAGATGCAGATATTTTAATCTTTGACGAACCTACAGCGGTTTTGACACCTCAAGAGATTCATGAGCTTATGAATATTATGAGAAAACTTGTTAAAGAAGGCAAGTCAATTATTGTTATAACTCACAAGCTAAAAGAAATCAAGGAAGTTGCTGACAGATGTACAGTACTTCGTCGTGGTAAGTTCATCGGCACAGTTGAGGTAGCTGAAACTACTGAAAGACAGATGGCTGAGATGATGGTAGGTCGTGAGGTTAGCTTTGAAGTAGAAAAAGACGAACAAGAGGCTGGAGAAGTAGTTTTAGACATTAAAGGAATTACTGTAAAAGATAGCAGAGGGCTTAGCGCTGTAGATAATCTCAGCTTAAAAGTTAGAGAAGGTGAGATTATGTGTGTTGCTGGTATTGATGGTAACGGGCAATCAGAACTTATTTCTGCTATTACAGGTCTAACAAAAATTGAATCAGGAAGTATTGAATTTTTGGGTAAAGATATAAGTAAGACTCCTATTAGAAACAGGACTTTAATGGGATTAGGTCATATACCTGAAGATAGACATAAGCATGGGCTTGTACTTGATTTTACTTTAGAGGAAAACTTAGTTTTACAAGAGTATTTTGAAGAGCCATATTCACAAAAAGGAATAATTAATAAAGAGGCTGTTAGAAATCAGTCAGAAAAATTAATTGAAATGTTTGATATTAGGTCAGGTCAAGATAGTGTGACTGTTGCTAGAAGTATGTCTGGTGGGAACCAGCAAAAGGCTATTATAGCAAGAGAGGTATCTAGGTCTCCAAAATTACTTATAGCAGCACAACCTACTAGAGGTCTTGATGTTGGTGCTATTGAGTACATTCATAAAAGGTTAGTAGAAGAAAGAGATAAAGGTAGAGCGGTACTTTTAATATCACTTGAGATGGAAGAAGTGCTTAATGTGTCAGATAAGATTGCAGTTATATATGAAGGTAGTATTGTTGGTATCGTAGATGCTAAAGAAACTAATGAAAACGAACTAGGTCTTATGATGGCAGGTTCCAAGAAAGGGGATGTAAGTCATAATGAATAAGATTAGAAAATTTTTAAGAAATGAAAAACATTACCCAGTGCTTATACCACTTATTGCTATTGTATTAGGGTTCTTAGTTGGTATTGTAATAATGTTAATTACAGGATTTAGACCAGGTGATTTCTTTTCATCATTATTAAAAGCAACACTTGGTATAAATATAAACAAGTCAGTTGGACAAAAAGGTTTTTGGAATCTTAGATATTTAGGTGAATACTTAGTATATTCAATGCCAATTATACTTACAGGTCTTTCAGTTGCCTTTGCATTTAGGACTGGATTATTTAACATAGGGGCAGAAGGTCAGATGTTAGTTGGTTCTTTTGCAGCTATTGCAGTAGGTATTTTAGTACCTGGTCCATCATTTATTATTCTTATATTAATGATATTATCAGGTATGTTAGCAGGTGGTATCTGGGGACTTATTCCAGGTTATTTAAAAGCTAAGTTTAATGTTCACGAGGTTGTTGTAACAATTATGTTAAACTACACAGCTCTTTATTTAACTAACTATTACTTAAAGCAGCTACCAGGTTCAACTAACTCTAAGACTGTTGAGTTAGCTCAGGGTCTAACATTAAAAAGTGAATTTTTAAAGAATTTAACAAACTATTCTAGACTTCACTGGGGATTTATACTTGTAATAATTTCTATATTTGTATTTTGGTATATTATAGAAAAAACAACTTTCGGTTACGAACTTAGAGCAGTAGGTTATAATAAAGATGCAGCTAAATATGCAGGGATTAAAGTAGAAAGAAATGCTGCTTTATCAATGATGATAGCTGGCGCATTTGCAGGACTTGCTGGTGTTCTTATTTCAATAGGAACATTTGGATATGGTAGAATACTTCCTGGGGCTGAAGGATATGGATTTGATGGTATCGCAGTTGCCTTAGTAGGAGGAAATACAGCTCTTGGCTCATTATTTGGTGGACTTTTATTCGGAGCTTTAAATGCAGCTAAACCAATTATGCAAACTCAGGGAATACCTAGAGATATAGCTATTATAATAAGTTCAATGATTGTATTATTTGTAGCAATGCAGAATGGTATAAGACATTTTCTTAAAAAGGCAGGAGGTAGTAAATAATGAATACAATTTATTCAATGATAACACTAACATTAATATTTTCTACACCAATAATTATAACTGCAATAGGTGGAATGT
>PDWI01006162.1_pt1 | contig 15186 bp, 14 predicted proteins | sample 1430891 | NCBI WGS metagenome assembly PDWI01 (sample SAMN01162508, study PRJNA174530) | Oral metagenome, whole genome shotgun sequencing project. | biome: Marine environment; feature: Marine mammal; material: Swab sample of the gingival sulcus; isolation source: swab sample of gingival sulcus... | reverse complement strand
CCCCGGAAGGTATCGCATGCTGCCCATGCTGCATTGTTGATGTCTTTTTGGTCAATCTTGTTGCTCATATTTTCATTCTCCTTTTGCAAACTGCATGAGTACTGTTGAGATATATTGTTCCCGCCTATCAGCCAGGGTATAAAGCAAGGTTTTTTCCCTTGCGATAAGTGCGGCCAGTTCAACGATGTTTTTTTGTTTTTCCAGACTTGGTAGTGTCACTTCCATATCTTCAATTGTTTGCTTGCTGATCATTTTCTGAACTGTTCCCTTCGCCCTGCTGGCCAAAAAAATCTGTGCATCACGCTGGCTGATATACCAGTTTAGATATTCAGGCAATAATTTGTCTGGCCTGATTACTCTTATTCGTAATAAAGGAGCAGCAACAACCGCCTCGCCCGGGTCTTCACAAAGAATTGCTGCCGTGTTTACATGACCACGAGACCTGAAGACCAGATCTCCTTTTTGTACGAGGTGATGTTCCTTTATGATCTTCATGTTGATTCTGGTCAAACTTTTACAGTCAACTGTATTGTCATGCAGGAGGTCTTTCATCTGAATAACTGCAACTCCTCCGTCTTGGGAGGCTTCGAGGCGTGATCGGAATGAGTACCCCATCTGCACAGTTGCCAGCTTTTTTATTTTTATCTTCATTTAATCACCCACAATATGCTATAATATTATTACTGCATAATATACAAATACACAAAATCCTGCCACCAATATTTTGCTAAAATATCATTTCTGCATTTTTTACTCCATTTACCGAAGACGACTCACTCCGTATCATGATTGAGATTGTAGTAGCACAACCAAGCAGATTTCATAGCGGGAGGTCAGTATGAAAAGCTCAGGTAAAATTGTGTGACAGATTTAAAAGATTAACAGCAAAATTACGCCAAGAAGGGAGGAAGAAAAATAAAGATACAGATAGATGCTCTTAAAAAACGCAATCACGGTTGAGAAATCCTCATTGCGTTTTGATAAGGCTTTTATCACCGAATTTTAGTTTTTAGGCAGAGGCAGCCCTACAACAAACAAGTCAGGCGGTAACCAACTCACAAAATTTCAACTCAATCGTTGTTCAGTTGGTTCCGCCTCTGATAATGTCAAAACATCAATGGTGGAAAAAAGTCATTACTAACGGGAAAAGATCTCTTTTTTCTTGATTTTGCAAACATTAGCCCAATTATTTTTCACTTTGAGGCTTGAGATGTCTTCTCTTATTTTTCACCATAAAGGAGAGCGTTGTCGTCAATTTTTCCTGGAGACAGTCTTCCTTATCTTTAGGTGCAGCTTCTGTTTTGGTGAAGAAACGGACAAACCAGCGGCCGCTATGGGTCAGAGGAATTACAATTTTCCCACCATTCACTTTTGTTCTCGGTAAAAACAGATCTTCTACTTCTGTTGAGAAACCGCCATAGGTGGCATCCCATTCGCCTTCACCTTCATAGGGCCTGCCATTAAGATATGCCTGCAACTCAACGCTATCCCCTTCTTTCAATGCTGCAAATTTTGTGTTTACCGGAACCAGTTCCAGCGGTAAACCAACAAATGCAGGGAACTCTTCAGACGGTCTTTCACAGGTTACATAGGTCTTTGTCCACTGACTGCTACGCATGGATGATTCGATCTCTACAGCCTTATCGACCCAAACATGCTTGGGTTTAAGGGAGTGCCGCTTCCGCCCTTTTTTATCGGTATACATCGCAAAGAAACCCGGGTTCGTTTCCGCAGTAAGAACATACGTACCGGGCATGGTATATTTAATGTCATAGGAATGTAGGGAACGGCCATCTCTGATGTCTATCTCCTTGCGGGTTCCATCTGGAGATAACAGATTAATACTCCGCAATTTTTTACTACGCAGCGAACTATCAACAGGAAAATGGTGGCCAAAACAGAAAAAAAGCGGAGATGAATTCCCCGCAGAAACAGCATATCTACCTGACTGTATATAGAGGGAATGGGCATTCGCAGAGATGGTGAGCGATGCACTCATTGCCAAAAATGCAGCCCCAGTAACCAAAGCCATAGCTGCATTTTTTTTGCCGATAATCGTCTTCATTTGTCAACCTCCTATAAGGGCATATAAAAAAATAACATTCAACAAACTTTACAGGAAGCGAAGATGGGGGGCAATCAAAAAATAGGCAGCATCCACCTGAAATTTTATAAAAAACGGGAAAAAGAGAAGACAAAAAAAACCAAAAAAAAGGGGGAAGAGATAATCATCTCTTCCCCCTTTTTGATCAATCCAGTGCGTCCCCTGCTTAACCAAGGGCCTTAAACGCCTTTTTACTGGCACCGCATACCGGGCAACGCCAGTCATCAGGAAGATCCTCAAATCTGGTTCCCTTTGGAGTTTTACTCTTGCGGTCACCTCTATCCGGGTCATAAACATATCCGCAGTTAGACATCTGACATTGATACATATCTTTCGGTTCTGCCATTTCAATCTCCTTGCTCACAGTAAGGCAAAGGGAGTTTCAACCATCCCTTTACAAAAATCAACTGGAGACCGCAGCCTCCTATTCACTAAAGGGCATTCACAACCCTCTCCCCTGCATATTTTCAATCTAAAATGAAGATAAGCAATTCATACCTTATGCAGCTTTCCTGTCATGTCAATGGTGTTAGGTACTTTTATTTTTAATCATAGAACGCTATACTTTTGCATTATTAGCCTGCAGGAGGGAAAATGAGCCACTACTATTCAACATTCTCGACATCCTTTTGTGATATTGTTTTTGTTATGGGAAGCAAGGGATTACTCAAGGTTTTTCTTTATGCAAAAGGACAAGAACGGCTTATTATGCCTGAATGGATTCGTGACGACAAAGGCTTACAAGATATCCGACAGCAATTTGCACAGTACTTTACAGGAAAGAGACAATACTTTGATATCCCGCTGGATATGAGAGGAACAACATTCCAGAAGTGCGTCTGGAAGGCCTTGCTGAAAATCCCCTTTGGTGAAGTACGTAGTTATAAACAGATAGCAGAAAAAATTGGCAGTAATAAGGCATATCGGGCTGTAGGATCAGCAAATGGCAAAAATCCACTGCCCATTGTTATCCCCTGTCATCGAGTTATTACTGCCTCTGGCAGGCTGGGCGGCTTTTCCTGCGGCATAGGCATAAAGAAAGAGCTGCTTAAACTTGAGCAACACCATACAATAAAAAAGCCGGAATAGACCTCGAAAAAGGTCTATTCCGGCTTTTAATGCTCCAACTTTTCTCCTAAAAACAGTCAGCCTATAGCTGCGATGTTACCACCGGTTAATCCCGACTACCGCCAAAAATCCGCAGTAACATAAGGAAAAGGTTAATAAAATCAAGATAGAGCGTCAACGCCCCCATAATGGCTCCCTTACGAATAGCAGCCTCTCCTGAATTCATGATTCCCTGCTCACCCATCTGCTTGATCTTTTGGACATCATAGGCAGTTAACCCAAGAAAAACAATTACCCCAATATAGGATATTGCCCAATAGATTGCCGGACTCTTTAAAAAGATGTTCACCACAGAAGCGATAACAATCCCCACCAGCCCCATAAACATAAAAGAGCCCATTCCCGAGAGATCCTTTTTGGTAACCATCCCAAATACTGCCATAGCACCAAACATCCCGGCAGTGATAAAGAAAGTCGCTGCAATGGTTGCTTGGGCATAGGCCAGAAAAATTACCGAGAAGGTCAAACCATTTAATGCCGAATAGCCGATAAAAGCTCCTGTCGCCGTTGCAGGAGACATCTTATTGATGCGAAACGAGAGGAACATGACCAGCCCAAGTTCAGCAAAAACCAAAATCATCAATAAAGCCTGACTCATCTGATAAACCAGCCCGCTTGCCGTTGTCAACCAAGCAACCAGCCCGGTTATTCCCAATCCCACCGCCATCCAGTTAAATGCCTTGGCAAGAAAAATACTGGAGGCCTGACGCTGTACCGCCTCTGGAACGGCGGCATACGTTTGTTGACGTACATTTCCAAACATGATTTTCTCCTTTTAATAGAAATGATAAACAACGAAAACGACAACTCAACACGCCCCACTATAATCACGGAATTGTATTACAGCAACTGTTGTCAGAAGTCTTAACTGCCCAATTTATTACCCACCATTACGACGGCAGAAGCCTGTGATATAATTTCTCCACCCAGAATATAAAATTAAAAGGCTTCTAAAGTTTCTGCAAAACCATTTCACATCTATCACAGTGGAAAGTAAGCCGATACCTGCCCTGACGATCACTCAGAATAAGGGAGGAGTCGGCAAGCCCCTTTTTCCCGTGGACTTGAGGGCATATCCCCAACTGGTATTTCACACAGTAACGGGTCTGCATCAAAGGCAGGGAGAGATCCTTTATCGGGCGAAATTCCTGCACGCCTTTATTACAAACGACACCATGCCGCTGAAAAAATTGTATTGCCCGATTATTGCCGATATTATCCAGTGCAGAGAGTTCCTCTCTTATCCAGGGAATTGTTGAAGGGGTAAAACAAAAGTCTTGCCGTTTATATCCGGCAAGCCGCTGCCGACAGTGATTATCCAGTGCCAACCGGCGCAGCTCATTAAGACTGGCGGCTGAAAGAAAGGGGTTTCCTTCAAGAGTAACCATTATCGTGCCAACCACAAAAGGCGTACCTCCTGTTTTCACCAACTGCTTATATGCTGCCCTTTCTCCCTGCTGCGGCTGTCTGGCCTGCTCCCCGGTGATCTGCAGGGAGGTAGTACTGATAATACCATCCTCATCCTCTATGGTAAGCTGTAGGGTTTGCTGCTGCTGTTGGCAATGTATATCTATAGCTAATGTCCGGGGAACGAGGCTTTGCTGCAAGATTTTACTGAATGCACTGTCTGTATTGCGAAACAAGGTCGTCCCCGGCGGACAGAAAAAAGGCTCCTTGAGAATAATCCTCTTGCCATCCACTCTATTAACGCGAAAACCAGACAACCCACCACCGACAAAACAGCACAAACCATCCCCTGCTGCAATCTCGGCTTTTTTTTGCAGATAGATCGTTTTCCCTTCCGTTTTTGCAACATTACCGATAGGGGCCCCGGTCGCTTTTGGGCTGCGAATTTCCGCTGCGGCATTGCGTTTTTTCAACAGAAAATAGTCTGTTTTTCCTCGATGAAAACTCTTCTCCGCATCAGGAGTAAATGAAAAACGGCACCGCCCGGATGATGCTGCCGAAAAATTCCCTTCAGCAAGAAGCATATCAAGCTCTCTTCTATAGGCCGCGGTAACATTTTTTACATAATTTTCATCTTTTAATCGCCCTTCAATCTTAAAAGAACGCACCCCGGCAGCACTGAGTTCCCGTAATCTCCCCGAGAGATTAACATCCTGCAGACTGAGCAGATAGCTCTCTTTTGCTACAACCTCACCATTGGTGCGGTATAGATCAAATTTATGGCGGCAAAACTGAGCACATTCTCCTCGATTGGCACTGCGCCCAGCCATAACCTCGCTGATATAGCATTGCCCGGAATAACTGACACAAAGGGCACCATGAATAAAACACTCCAAAGCAATACTGGTTCCGGCAGCAATCGCCTCTATCTGCTTGAGGCTCAACTCTCGAGCCAATACCACCTGTTGAAAACCGACAGCCTCCAGAAACGCCACCTTTTCCAAAGTGCGATTATCCATCTGCGTTGAAGCATGAAGCGGAATAGGAGGCAAATCACACTCCAGCAGCCCCATATCCTGAATAATCAAGGCATCGGCACCAAGGGCATAAAGCTGGTGACAAAGGGCCGTTGCCGCCTCCAGTTCAGAATCCTGCAGAATAGTATTTAGCGCAATATAGACCTTTGCCGCGAAAAGATGGGCATGATTAACCAATCGCTCAATATCAGCCAAAGAGTTACCGGCAGCGGCTCTGGCGCCAAAAGCCGGGGCGCCGATATAAACGGCATCGGCACCGTGATTCACTGCAGCAATACCAATATCAGCGGTACCTGCCGGTGCCAGTAATTCAAGGGTATTCACAAAGAACTCCGTTGCCGTAGATCCATTTATACCTGTACCGTTTGGCCATGACGAGGCACAAAGGCATTAAAGCCCACCTTTGTCAGATGATCGCAAAAGGCCTTGCTCTGCTCTTCTTCGCCATGCACTACGGCAATTCTCTCCACCTCAAGATTGGATTCATTAAGAAGCCGCATTAAATCATTACGGTCGCCATGGGCACTAAAGCCTCCAAGCTTAACCACATGGGCCTTAAGAGGATAGTCTTTGTTATAGAAACGAACTGAAGGCGGCTCCCCTTTTCGCTCATTTGCCGCAAATGCCTCTCCCTTCTCCTGAAGCAGACGGCCGAACGTTCCTGCTCCCATATAGCCGACAATCAATATGGTATTGCGTTCATCATGGATTTTATGACGTAGATGGTGCAGCACCCGGCCGCCCTCACACATCCCGGAACCGGCAAGGACAATATGGCTGCGGGTATCCCGGTTCAGCATCATCGATTCTTCCACCGTCTGTACGAAACGGAGCTGCGGAAAATCAAAGGGATTAATTCCCTTTTCCAGAAACGTATTATGGGTATCCTCATCATAGGACTCGGGATGTTCACCAAAGACCTTGGTTATTTTGGTTGCTAAAGGACTATCGACCCATACCGGCATAGGAGGAATCTCTTTTTCCAGAAACAGCTCATGAAGGAAATAGAGCAGCTCCTGAGTACGCCCATAGGAAAATGCAGGGATGATAATGGAACCGCCCCGATCCCAGGTCTGCTGAATCACCTCTTTTAAGCGTGGCTTCATATCAAATACCGGTTCATGAAAGCGGTCGCCATAGGTACTTTCCATAATCATCAGGTCAATATGGCGATGCTCTTCTGCAAATTGAAGATTTGGATCACGAATAATAGGCTTGTTGAAACGGCCAACATCTCCAGAATAGAGTATCGTTTTTGTCGTATCTCCTCTTTTCAGCTGAATAACGGTCATAGCCGAACCAAGAATATGCCCTGCCGGATAAAAGGTACACTCCATATCCCGGCCAATGGTAACAGGAGTCATAAAAGGCATTCCGGCAAAATAGGAGAGTGCATTTTCGGCATCTTCCATGCCATAGAGAGGTTCAATAATCTGTAGATTCTGCTCGGCAAGAAGCTCCAGCACTCTGGCATCCCGCACTTCGTAGTCATTGGTTTTAAGCATTTTGCGAATCTCCAGTGCCTGAGATTTACTTAATGCGCCCTTTCCGCCGCTCTTCATCTTCCCCAGAAAATGCTTCGCCGTTTTATAGTTAAGATAGGAAGCATCACCTTCCTGAATCTTTGCCGAATCCAGCAGCAGACAGGAGGAGGCATCTGCCGTCGCTCTGGTAGTATAAATCTGCCCGCCAAAACTGCCATCCCTGGTAAGAAGAGGGATTCTCCCCGAATGATCAATATGGGCATGGGAGAGGATCATATTGGTAACAGTTGCCGGATCAAACGGCAGCACCCGGTTTTTTGCATCCGTCTCTTTCCGCTTCCCCTGAAACATACCCAGATCAAGCAATATATGGTCATCTCCACTGGTTATGCGATGACAGGAGCCGGTAACTTCCCGGACTGCACCGTAAAATGTTACTTGCATAGGAACCTCCCTCCTAAATTTTAAAAGTATACAGCCTGGCTGGTACAAAGCCATTTCCCAATAATTCAGATTGCAAAATTTTTTACAAAAGAGCAAATAGTTTCCTGTAACGCCGGAAAATATATTTCTTACTTCTTTATAGTTAATAATACTTTATTATTAACTATAAAATATATATAAGTATATTATATTATTTTGACTTCAAAAACATAACGAAACAGTTTATTACCGCAATGACCTGCCTTTACAGCAGAAACACGCTCTGCTTTTCTCCCATATAAAGCAATCTGTTTTTCCAGCTTACGCAAACAGATCTCCACCTCGTCTGCCTTTGCCATTTTATAAAGATGAAGAACCCCTCCCGGAAGCAGTACAGAAAGGGCCGAAGAGAGAAAGAGCTCTCCCCCCACCGGCAGCGGCATAAGAAGACGATGAAACCCCTGCTGAAAAAGAGACTCCTGCGGCAAAGCAGCCGCATCTGCACAGTAAAGACGCACCCGCCCCGTCAATTTATTTGCCGCACAATTTTTCAAGGCGAAGAGATGGGCCTCTCTATTTTTTTCCACTCCGACCACAACTTCTGCCTCACTATATTTGGCCAACATCAGCGGGAAAGGTGCAATACCAGAAAACAGCACCAACACCCGCTCGCCCTTCTGCACAAAAGAGGCGACCCGCTTACGCTCACTACCGCTGCGTACAGAAAAATAACAGGTTGCAACATCAAGATAATAGCGCAGCCCAAACTCACGCACTTCTGTTTCTGTCCGCTTTTCTCCGGCAATAATTTCAAACTCTGTCGTGCGGAACTCTCCGCTGTGCCTCCCCACGCGGCGGGCGACTGTTTTTAACTTACGGTTGGTCTTGAGTATGGCCTCCCCAATAAGAGAGAAACGGTGATAAAGCGCGTCATCAAGACGAACCAGAGCAATATCCCCAACGCTGTCATAGCTTCCAGTTAACAGCTCCACTTCTGCAGGAAAGAGATCGTCTTGAAGAATCTTTTTCAAATACGTTGTCATCTTTTTTTATTAAAGTATACCATTTTCCCGGACAAGCTATTGAATAATAGGTAAATTCTACGTAGAGTGCAGCCCACGGAAGTTCTATCATACAGTATACAGTCACCTGTCGGAAGAATTTCCGACAATAAGCTGGGTAATTATTCTATGGAAAACCGGCAGGAAAAAGGAACCATTATCCATATTAACGGCATTGTACAAGGGGTGGGATTCCGCCCTTTTGTCTATCGCCTTGCTCTGGAGATGGGCATCAGCGGCTCCGTGCGTAATGATGGCAGCGGGGTGGTGATTGAAGCCTTCGCCCCTTCCGCTCTTCTCAACCAATTTATTGATAGGCTGCAAACCAAGGCCCCCCCTCTTGCCAGGATAGAGAGTATCACCCAGGCCGAGCTTGCCGAAAATACGTGCAGTAAAAAATCCGGCGAAAAATTTATTATCCTCCTTTCTGGAGACACCTCCGGTGCCCAGGCGGCAATTCCCGCAGATGTTGCGCTCTGCCCGCAATGTGCAGCAGAGACCCTTGATCCAGATAACCGCCGTTATAACTACCCTTTCACCAACTGTACCAACTGCGGCCCCCGCTACTCTATCGTTTCAGAAGTACCCTATGACAGAAAGTTTACCTCCATGCACTCCTTCCCTATGTGCGAAAAATGTCAACGGGAATACGATGATCCGGCAGACCGCCGTTTTCACGCCCAGCCCAATGCATGTCCACTCTGCGGGCCGCAACTGCTGGCGCAGTATGCAGGAGAAAACACACCGCAAAAGGAGCCACTTATAAGCGCAGCCAAGGCCCTTGCTGCAGGGAAAATTGTTGCCATCCGCGCCCTTGGGGGCTATCAACTGGCAGTGGATGCAGCCAACAAAGATGCAGTTGAGCGGCTACGCAGACGAAAAAAACGGCCAGCAAAGCCCCTCGCCATTATGGCTACAGAGGAGCAGCTCCATACCATTGCCGCCCCGACAGAAAAAGAGCTGCTGCTGCTCCGTTCCCCCCAGGCCCCCATTGTTCTCCTTAGGCAAAAGGACAATTCTCCGCTCGCGGAAAACATTGCCGCTGGTATGGGAGAGATAGGGGTTATGCTGCCGGCAACACCTCTACACCACCTTCTTTTTGCCGCCGCAAATTGCCCCCCCTTTCTGGTAATGACCTCCGGGAATCTGCATGGCAATCCTATTTGCCGTAATGCAGAGCAGGCAGAAAAGGAGCTTGACGGCATTGCCGATCTTTTTTTGCACCATAACCGAGAGATCCTTACCAGAGTTGATGACTCCGTTACCCGTATTGCCGCAGGAAAGACGCTGCTTCTTCGCCGCTCACGGGGATTTGCTCCCAATAGCCTGCATATTGCACATGACCTGCCGCCCCTTATCGCCTGCGGTGCCGGGCTGAAGAATACGTTCTGCCTTGCTCAGGGAAAGGAGCTTATTGTCAGCCAGCATATCGGCGAACTGGAAAATGCCGCCACCTTTGACTTCTTTGTGGAGACTGTTGAGCATATCAAAAAACTCTACCATATTGAGCCGAAGATTGTGATTTGCGATAAACACCCGGATTACCCCTCCAGCCATTTTGCCAGAGAATTAGGGCTCCCGCTTTATCAGGTGCAGCACCATCATGCCCATGCCGCTGCGGTAATGGCCGAACATCAGCTCGAAGAAGCCCTTGCCATTGTCGCAGATGGTACCGGGCTCGGTGATGATAATACCATCTGGGGGGGAGAGATTCTCCATGTTACTCTCCATTCCAGCAGAAGAGTTGCCCATCTTTCTCCTTTCCCCCTCCCCGGAGGAGACCGGGCAGCAAAAGAGCCCTGGCGAATAGCTTTGGCCGCCCTTCATTCTTGCGCTATTGACTCTTTTCCCGCTGCCCTCAAGGCGATTGACAAGGCAAAAACCAAAGCAGTACAGGCACTTCTCTCTTCCAATATCCAATGCCCGCAAACCAGCAGTGCCGGCCGGCTTTTTGATATGGCGGCCTCCATACTGGGAATTTGCCAGGAGATAAGTTATGAAGGCCAGGCCGCTATGCAGCTTGAAGCGGTAGCAAGAACCGGGTTAAAGGGAAGTATTGCCGACTGGCTTAAAGGCGGCTCTCCCTATGCAACAGAGTATGGGCAATTTTTTAACGGAAAATGGGAGATTAACCTAGAGCAATTTGTTACAATGCTGCTTGATGGATTGGCAGGAGGAGTCAGGCAATCTACGCTGGCCCTTGAATTCCATCGCTTGTTTATTTATTCTTTTGCCATAATAACTATTAAGCTGGCAAAAGAGAAAAAAGTATATAAAGTTGTTCTTTCCGGCGGCTGTATGCAAAATCGGCTGTTGGTGGAAGGGTTTACTTATCTACTGGAAAAAAACAATCTGCAAGTCTTTGTCGGCGAGGCCCTCCCCATGAATGATGGCGGCATCTCCGCAGGACAGGCTATTCTAGGAGGAGTGGAGCATGTGTTTGGCAATACCGATGAAAGTTGTAGAGGTTAAAGGTGATCCAGAAAATATCCTTGAAGACCAGATCGCCGTTGTTGAGGCAGATGGCATACGGCAGGAAGCCCGCCTTGATATTGTTGACCACTGGCCCAAGCTGGGAGATTATCTCATCATTCACGCCGGCTTTGCCCTTCATACCCTTGATGAAGAGGATGGGGAAAGAAATTTAAAGCTCTTACGGGAGATGGCGGAATTTGCCCCCCCTGATCTGGGAAAAGAATAAGCTGGCATCACCGGTTCTGCTATACAGTCTGGTGACCAGATTATACATAAAAACCAGGAAGTTATGCTATTTTCTTCTATAGACACCACAGATTCAGGCACTATATATAAAATCCTGCTGTTGGTATCCTTTCTGTTTTTTACCGCAGCCGCAGTTCCTGCACAATCTGCTGATAACCAGCGGGGCGGCAGGCGCATAGCGGGCTCCACAGCAAGTTCAGCCCCCCTTTATAAACGCTCCTGTGCTCTTCTTATCGGCAATAGCACCTATACAAACGGCTGGACTGATCTCCCCGGCCCCATATCCGATATTGCCAAGGTGGAGAAGACGCTAAAGGCACATCATTTTGATATAACACGAAAAATTAATGTTACCAAAAAGGAGTTTGAACGCTCTTTATGGCAATTTATCGCCGATTGCGGCAGAGGAAAGGATAAGCGGGATAATCGGCTGCTGATCTATTATGCAGGGCATGGGTATACCGAGCAGATGGCAAATGGCTCCCAGGCGGGGTATCTGGTGATGACAGATGCCGGGCTGCCATACAAAAGTTTTTCTCAATTCCAGATGGGCAGCGTCTCTATGGAGAGTATTGTCACTATCTCCAAAAAAATAGATGCAAAGCATGTGCTCTATCTGTTCGATAGCTGTTTTTCCGGTGCCGTACTTAATGTTCGTGGAGAGCCGATGGCACCGGAGCATCTCTCCTCCATTACCGCAAAACCGGTACGCCAGTTTATCACCTCTGGTTCGGCCAATGAACAGGTGCCGGATCAAAGTACATTCTGCGAACTCTTTACCCAGATTCTCACAGGAGAACGCGATGAACCCATTGAGGATGGTTATCTTACCGGTCAGGAGCTGGGGATCTTTTTGCAGCAAAATCTTCCCCGTTATACCAGACAAACCCCGCAATATGGCAAGATCAACGATGCCGTGCTGGATAAGGGTGATTTTGTCTTTTTTCTGCCTGAAAAAAAGAGCACTGCCCCTGTTTCTATGACCCCTGCCACATTAACCGTGATAACCAATCCCAAAGAGGCCACCATAAAGATAAAGGATATAGCCCCCTCCTACCGGCCCGGAATGGGGCTTCGCGGCGGCCGTTCCTATACCCTGCAGATCAATGCTCCGGGATATGAGGCGGTAGAACGCAAGATATGGCTAAAGTGGGGGGAAGCAAAGAAGATCGATATAATTCTTTTGCCAGAGATAATAGAAAATATCCCCCAACAGGTTTCACCGCCATCCACCCTTACCGTACAGACGGTTCCTGCCGATGCAAGGGTGCGTATCCTTAATATCAAGCCCAAATATACCCCGGCCATGGAGTTACAACCGGGGCGTTACCATTTGGGCGAAGGTACAACTGTTGCATAGTAAATACCGTTATAGACCAGGAGTGGCACTGCCACCAGGGGAATATACCCTGAAAGCAACTCTTGCCGGTTATAAGCCTTTTATAGGCACGATTGAGATAAGAAATGGAGAGCGTGTAGAAACGGAGATAGAGTTGGAAAAAGATGATGCAGTAGAGCGTGCTCGAATAGAAGAGGAGAAGCACCGTAAAGCAGAGGCCTTAGCGGCACAATTTCGGGCGGAGCAGGAGCGGCGGAAAAAGCAGGAAAATAGTCGCATGAGAGTAGGGAAACAGCTGTTTCAAAAAAAGAAATATCATAAGGCGTTAGCGATATTTGAGGAGATTGTACGGGATGATACTTCCGTAAATAAGACTGTTGCAACGTTTATGGTAGGAGAGTGTCAATTTGCTATGAAACAATATGATCTTGCAGTTGTTGCTTATCAGAATGTAATTGCGGGTACTCCCAGTAGTGCTATTGCTCCGCAGGCCAGAATACGGCAGGCAGAAGTATTTGAAGAGATGGCTGACAATGAGACGGCAATGCTTATTTATTCGAAAATAATTAAAGAATATAGTACGTCACCACAAGCTATTACAGCGAAAGAGAGACTTGATTTGTTAGGGGATTAAAGAGAACCCTCTTCTTTATTGTAGCGAAAAACAGCAAAACACTTGGGAAAAAATATCTTTATAAAGGTCTTCCAATGAAACAACTTCCCATTGGTATTCAAACATTAGCAAAAATAAAAGAAAGAGATGCCATATATATCGATAAAACAGGTTATGCTATGCAGCTTGTTAATAGCTATAACTGTGTTTTTCTCTCCCGCCCCAGACGCTTTGGCAAAAGCCTTTTTATAGATACCTTAAAAGAGATGTTTCAGGGCAATCGCCAGCTCTTTACCGGCCTTGCCGCCGAAAAGGAATATGACTGGTCAAAAACATACCCTGTAATCAACCTCTGTATGGCAGATGGTGAATTTGATAGCGAAGAGCATCTGCGGGAAAGCCTGGCCTTTCAGCTCGAAGAAAACGAACGCCGGTTGGGCGTAGCAACAGAAAAGGCAAGCGTTGCCATCCGCTTTAGTAAACTTATCAAAAATGCAAGGGAAAAATATAAGAGCAAGGTCGTCGTGCTGATAGATGAATATGATAAACCTATTATCAATAATATCAGCAATCCGGCAATGGCCCATCGGGCAAAAACCATCCTCCATTCATTTTATGAAACACTGAAAAATAATGATGCCAATATCCATTTTACCTTTATTACCGGGGTCAGCCGCTTTGCCAAGGTCTCTATCTTTTCTGGGTTAAATAATCTGGAAGATATTAGCCTTTCCCCCCAGTTTGGCAGTATCTGCGGCTATACTCATAGCGAGCTTGAAACAGAGTTCTCTTTATATCTGCAAGGGGTCAATATTGAGGAGGTAAAAAAATGGTATAATGGCTATAATTTTCTTGGTGAAAAGGTCTATAATCCCTTTGATATCCTGCTGTTTTTTAGAAATAAAACTCTCTCCAACTACTGGTTTGAAACCAGCAACCCAGCCTTTTTGGTCGAATTGATAAAGGAAAAACGCTTCCCTATTACCGCATTAATCAATATTACCGTGGGCGAGAGGCTCCTTAACAGCTTTGACCCGGAAAATATTGATTTGATAACAATCCTTTTTCAATCCGGCTATCTTACCATCAAACATGTAGAGCGGCGGGGAAATCTTGTTAGCTACCATCTGGGCTTTCCCAATCTTGAAGTCTCTTCTTCCTTTACCGATGTTCTTTTACCTTTCTTCAGTGAGTTAAGGGATAACTCGCAACTGCAGCTTTCCATATTACGCTCATTAAACCACCATAATATGGAGCAGTTCGAACAGGCCGTCCACACCCTTTTTGCCGCCATTCCCTATCATAACTTTACCGGTAACGATATTGCCCGTTATGAGGGCTTTTATTCCAGTGTTATCTATGCCTGGCTGGCCGCCTCTCAACTATTGATCACCGTGGAAGACTGCACCAATAAAGGCCGGATAGATATGAGCATAGTTACCGATAATAACCGGCTCTATATCCTTGAATTTAAGGTAGATAAGGACAGCTCTGCCCTTAAGCAGATAAAAGAGCGGAAATATGCCGAAAAATATATCGGTAAATACGATGCAATCACCCTTATCGGCATCTCTTTTGATAGCAGGGAGCGCAATATCAGTGAATTTATATGGGAAAAATATAAAGAAAAACCATAGAGATATTTAAATACCCTTTAAAGAGTAATTTTAAATAAGGTGATAGAGATGAACCAGCTTCCCATTAGTATTCAAACATTTTCAGATATCCGACAGGGCAATTATATCTATATTGATAAAACGGCTTATGCCGCAGAACTTGCCCGGCAGTATAAATATATCTTTCTCTCCCGCCCCAGACGCTTTGGCAAAAGCCTTTTTATTGATACCCTAAAAGAGATGTTTCAAGGCA
>PDWI01006161.1_pt1 | contig 15188 bp, 11 predicted proteins | sample 1430891 | NCBI WGS metagenome assembly PDWI01 (sample SAMN01162508, study PRJNA174530) | Oral metagenome, whole genome shotgun sequencing project. | biome: Marine environment; feature: Marine mammal; material: Swab sample of the gingival sulcus; isolation source: swab sample of gingival sulcus... | reverse complement strand
GCCCTGACATGACCACGCTGAAACTCGGACCCATCAAAGACGACAAGCCGGTGAGAATAACGCTGGAACTGCCCGCCGATCTGCATCGGGATCTGGTCGCTTACGGCGAAATCCTTGGCCGCGAAAGCGGGGGTGAAGCGGTTGCGCCCGTCAAGCTCATCGCGCCGATGCTGGCGCGATTTATGGCGACAGATCGGGGGTTTGCGAGGGCGCGGCGGGGCGGGTGAATTTATGTCGTTTATTCTCCCAATAAGGCCAGCAGCCTTGGGTTGATATAGAGGTTTTCGCGCCCGGCTTTGACTTCGTTCAATATTCCTTCGCTGCTCAGCGATTTTAGGTAAACGGCTGCGGTTTGCCGTTTGGCGATACCTGAGGAAACCAGATCGCTGATGCGGCAATATGGATTAACGAAAATCAGCTCGGTCAATTCGCGTGAATAGATCTTGGGGAGTTTTTTGCGCATTTGATCTGCGGCTTCGTTCAGAATCATTCGGATGGCGTGGATCTTTGCGGTTGTCCACTGAGCGGTTACATGTATGGCTTCGAGCATAAACAAAACCCACGGCTCCCACGCGCCGTTCAATGTGACATTCATCAAAAGCTGATAGTATTGTGCTTTATTTTTGATGATATGTCGACTGAGATAGAGAACAGGAATATCCAGCAGCCCCTGATCAACCAGGTAGAGCAGGTTTAACACGCGGCCCGTTCGACCATTGCCGTCGACAAACGGGTGGATTGCTTCAAACTGATAGTGCATCACCGCAAGGCGGATCAACGGGTCGATCTCTTCTGCGGTATGAATGTAGTGTTCCCAATTAGCCAGTTTATCACGCAGTAACCCTTCTCCTTCAGGCGGCGTATAGATTACTTGACCTGTCGCATCGTTCATCAAGGCAGTGCCTGGAGTGCTGCGGATATTCAATTCGCTCCCTTTGATGATCTGGCAGACCTCAACGGCGGTTGCCGTTGTCAGCGGGCGCTCGGATAGCATGTTGAAGCCGTGATGCAGGGCCGTGCGATAACGCAGAGCCTCTTTGGTCGCCGGGTCAGCCCGTTGACTGGCATCATTGGCATAGCGAAACAGGCGGTCCGTTGTTGTGACGATGTTTTCAATCTCGGAACTGGCCTGTGCCTCAAGCAGGGGGATGGAGTTGATAAGGACCGTTTGGTTCGGGATCAACTGCCCTGACGCCTTCAGTTCGGCTATGGCAGCGCGGGCTTTGATGCAACTGCGCAGGATCGGTTTTGTTTCAACATCGACCAAGGGGGGGAGATCGGGCAGGGTGTTAAAAGGCGTGTTCGGCTTGAAGCTCATGACGAATTTTCCTGAATTTGCATTCATACTTGTGGGATATGTCGATGGTATCGACATATTGGGCGGATGTGTCGAAATATTTCCATTATATCGACATGAAGAGGTGTGGGCAAGGCTGTCTGGCATGACTATGCCGTCATCCGAAAAAACCCGGCCTGATCGCCAAGCGCTGCAAGACTTGATCTCTGCTTCAAATTCCATGGGGTACATTACAAGGCAGATGAGGCTAAAAAACGGTCAAGCGCCAATTTTCGTGCTGGACGATCAAGTGTGGATGCCACATTTTGAAATTTTTGTCCGTTCATCAAGCCCTCAATATAACCGGATACCGTATCAGCGGCCATGACGAGCGTGCTGTCCACTGTATGCACATATTTGCTGGTTACTGAACTTCTTGAATGGCCAATAAGTGACGCAATCGTCAGCTCGCCAAATCCCAAATCGTTGGCTATACTTGCGAAACTATGTCGTAAGACGTGAGCTGTAATGCCCGCTAATGGTGTGTGTTCAAAAATATGTCTCCACTGTTTGGAAAAATTTCCGAAAGCTCCATCGCTGCGAGAGGCAGGGAAAACATATGTTCCTGCAAAGCGGTGAGACTGCTCTTCCAGAAAGGTGATGGCAGGTAATCCAATTGGTCGAATTGAAGCCCCTGTTTTAGTTTCAGAAAGGCGCAGACAGCTTCCTGCAAAGTCAACATCCTTCCACTGCAACTGCACGATCTCGCTGCGGCGGCAGCCTGTTAGGGCAAGCTGCTTAATAATATTAACCATCATCGCATAATTGTCATTCTCCGCGTATTCTCGTGTGATTTCTCCAAGAATACGGTATTCTTCGTTCGTCAACCTGCGGTCTCGAACACGATCTTTTGGCTTGCGAATACCGTGGGCAACATTGTGTTCGATGATGCCGGATTCGACTGCGCGCGTTAAAATGCCGCCCAATAGGCCAACTGATCGGCTGGCGGTTCCTGGACCACCCCTCAAGATGGACTTCCCGCGCAATGCTATGGTTTTCTTTACTGCTCGCGTTTTTCCCCGAATAATATCGTTCATCGCTTTCGTAACATCGGCCTTCGTGAGGTCTTTCACGCGCTTTTTCCCGAGTAGTGGGATGATATGGCCGTTGATCCGCCCGATATCGGTCGTGATGGTAGAGGCCTTTTTCGGTAACCCTTGTTTGCCCAGCACGAGCCCCTCTTTCATGTCTTCAATATACTGTTCGCAAAGCTGTTTGATGGTTATAGAATGATTGTCAGCATATCGTTCTTCAGCTGGGTTTTCGCCTTGAGCAACACGACCGAGCTGGATGCGGGCTTCACGCCTGGCGGTTTCTGCGGTCCAAATTCCATGTTGTCCGATTGTATAACGACGGGACCGCCCCTGACTGCGATACTGAATCAGATAGCTGCGTTTACCTGATTTGAAAACTCTAACACCAAACCCCGGAAAGTCGTCGTCCCATATGATATAGTCCCTATCCTTTATCGGTGCATTTTCAACAACACGTTTGCTGATCTTGGCCATAGCGTCCTTCCTTGTTGGCCGGTTTCGCGTAAGCACCACGTAAGCACTTGGGCGGAAAGTCCGGCGTATGATTGGATAGAAATTTCGAGGCACGTCTGATGAAATGTAAATGTATTTCAGTGGGTTGTCGTGCTTTGTCGCGTTCTATCGCAAAATTGGGAAGTTCGCTTGTAAGCCCTCCGAAGGCGAAGGTCGTAGGTTCGAATCCTACTGGGTGCGCCATTTCCCTTCATTTTATCAATCGGATTGGAGACGTATCGGTGCGTTTCTTCTTTCGTTGTGTCGGTGGACCGGAGGTAATGCGCCAAGGGCGGGATTAACTTCACCATCCGCGTACAGGAGCGGCAGATTGAGATCGAGGGCTTTGAGCCGAAAGCGGGCTCGAGCCAGAGCGGGCCGGGTTTTCCGTGACGGGTTGAGAGTTGGGAGAGAGGCTTCCGGCGCCCGTCAGGGAGACCTGTCATGGCCCGGACCAGCATTGCATCGGACACCACATCCGAAACCGCCGTCATCGCGGCGCAAAACGATCAGTTCCGCCATGCGCTGCTTGCGGACACGGCCCGCCCGGACAGTCTGGAAGGCAAGGTGTTTGTTATCCCTGTGTGATGGCGAATGGCGCTTACTTCGTGCGCATGGTGCAGCGGCTGACGGCGGCATACAGTACCTTCCACGAAAAGTCCGATCCCTACGGCCTGCACGAGATGGGTGTCATCACCGTGTTCGGCGCCAGGGTCTGGTGGCGCATTGATCTTTACGACAGCGACTATCGTGACGGCTCGGACGCGCCTGCCGATTTCGAACAAACCCGGCGGGTTCTGAGCATCCTGCTGCCGTTCGACTATTGAGCTTTTATGCCAATGCATACAACTAAAGCGTCCTGCCAAAAACCTGAACCACGGTTTTTTGGCAGGATGCGCGAAATACATAAATGTCGCGCTGCGTTCGATCTTGTCCCTGTCTCAGGTTAAAGGTCGAACGGTTTATTGAGCCTGAGCAGGCGAGTACCCAAAAGATCGCTCCGGCATCGGGCTCAATGATTGATCTGGGGACAATATAGCCGGTGTGGGAGGGGGAGCTTTGCGCACTTACGCCGGAAATCACAAGACAGCAAATGATCATTCAAAAGACCAATTGCCTGCATTCAGGCATAGCAATTGCCGGGCCGTAAAGTCGAAATTCTGCTGCGGACGCTGAAGTTGCGTCAGGGTGTTCAGCCTTGACTATATCTATTGAACGTGGTGTCTGAAACCGTTCCCAAGGCGTTTCCCAGACCCGGCCCCGGACCGGCGGGTTCAGGTTGTTCCTTGCCGTTTGACCCTATTTTCTCCGGGAGCAATCCATGACCGATGCCGCATTCAAAACGCCCAATTTCGCCCCCGCCTATTTCGCTTCCTTCGCCTGTTCCGCCGCCATGCTCGCCTTTGTTTCCTTCGCCGGGCCGCTGGCGAACGCGACCGGGCTGGCGGCGTGGCAATTGGGGATCACCGTTACTGTGGCCGGGCTGGCCTGGGTGCTGGCGGCGACCTATTGGGGGCGGCTGTCCGATCGGATCGGCCGCAAGCCGGTCATTTTCACCGGGCTGGTGATTTTTGCAGTGAGCTACGCGGTGATTTCGCTGGTCATCACCGCCGGGTTTTATGGCTGGGCCGGGGCGTATGTTGTCCTTGCCGGGCTGGTTCTGACCCGTGCCGCCCTTGGTTTTGGCTATGCCGCCGTGCCCGCCGGGTCCAACGCGCTGATCGCCGATTACATCGCCCCTGATGATCGCGCCGCCTTCATGGGTCGCTTCGGTGCCGCGCAGGCGATGGGGATGATTTTCGGCCCCGGGCTGGTGGCGCTGGCGATGTTTTTCTCCATGGAAACCGCGTTGATCGTTCTGACCGCCCTTGTCACCATGGCCGCGATTTACGTCGCAAAGTCGCTGCCGGACAGCCACAAGAAGACCGGCGACGCGAAGAAAATGTCGCTGTTTGACACGCGGGTGCGCGCCACCAACCTGTTCGGGTTCTTCTCGGTATTTGCCACCGGAATTGCGCAGATCACCGTGGGGTTTGTCGCGGTTCAGCGCTTTGGGCTGGACACGAAAGCGGCCACGCAGCTTGCCGCGCTCGCTCTGTTTGCGGTGGGCGTGGCGCTGATCCCGGCGCAGTTGGTCATTGGCCGTCTGGGCTGGACGCCGGACCAGCTTGTGAGCCGCGGGGCGCTGATCGCTGCGGCCGGGGCGCTCTGGGCCGCCTTCGCGCCGGAGCAGTGGCAGTTGATCGCCTCTTACGGGCTGGCTGGTTTCGGCGCGGGCTGGATGTTCGCCGGGTTGACGGCACGCGCCTCGGTGGCGGTGTCGCACGAAGAGCAGGGTCAGGCCGCAGGCGCGATTTCCGCAGCGCAGGGGCTGGGCGGCATGACCGGGCCGATGATCGGCGCGGCGCTGTTTGACCTGTGGCCGGTGGCACCGATGATCCTGGCGGGCACGGCCTTCGGGCTGGTCGGGCTGGGGGCGCTGCTGGTGCCGGTGGTGCGCCACGATGAACATGACGAGAGCTTACCTGCACAGGCCCGCCGATCCTGAACTTCTGACCATTCTGCTGTCGTCTGAATGCTGAAACACCACCAGAACCCTTCAGCGGCCCCGCTCTCTCCAGAGGAAGAGAGGGGCCGTTTTGGTGTGATGGATTTGGGGTGAGAGCGCCCCGGCCTGTCGGTTCACATCAACAGGCGATCACATCATGGCCCCTAAAATCACTCTGACCCAGGCGCAGGGCATTCCCTTCAACAAGATTACCCTGTCGCAGCGGGTTTCTCTTGTGGGCGCTGAGAGTAACGCTTGAGCTGCCCGCAGAGGTGCATCGGGATCTGGTCGCTTGCGGCGAAATCACTGGCCGCGAGAGCAGGGGTGAGGCGGTTCCGCCCGTCAAGCTTATTGTGCCTTTGATCAGTTCCCCCTGAAGCAGGGTGTTGGGTGCGCCTCTCTGTCATCTTGAACCGGCTGTTCGGGAACGTGCCAATCGCACGACCAAATGCGTGGCGACCTCACGGTTGACCATTCCGGCCTTCTGCCAGTCCTCGTGATGCGCAACCACCTTGGCCTCGGCTTATTTGCGGACAGAGTCGCGGAACATATGGTGCTCTTCGTTGAATAAGGGGCGATCGAGCATGTCAGGCTGCTTTTTGGACCGCTTGGCGCAGAAGGTCGATCTGCGCATCCGTCACCGCAAACCGGTCACCGTACCGGGCGGTCAGGTCGTCGGCCCGTGCCTTGAATGCCTCAAGCCCGATGCCCTGAATATATTGCAGCGCACCGCCGGTATGGGCCGGGAAACCAATGGCAAAGATTGACCCCACATTGCCCTCGATCGCGGTGTTCAGCACGCCTTCGTCCAGACAGCGCACCGTCTCAATCGCCTGACGGTATAGCAGACGGTCCATGGCATCGTGCAACGAGACAGCGCGGTCCTCGATCACAAACTGATTCAGCCCATCCCACAGGGATTTGCTCCCGTCCGCGTGATAGTCATAGAACCCGGCCCCGTCCCAGTTGCGACCCCGGCGGCCGATCTCGCACATCCTGGTGCCGATATTCCGGGTGGCGGTGTTGTTCTTGCCGAAGGCGGCATCTTCGCCCAGACGTTTATCGAGTTCCTGATGCGTGACAAATGCCTTGCGCGTCAATTCCATCGACACTTCGTCATGCACCGCCAGCGGCCCGACCGGCATGCCGACTTTCCAGGCGGCGCGCTCGATGACAACCGGGGACACGCCGTCCTGCATCAGTTGCAGACCTTCGTCCAGATAGGTGGCAAAGACGCGGCTGGTAAAGAAACCACGGGCGTCATTTACGACAATCGGCAGGTATCCGATCTGCGCCACGTAGTCATACGCCTTGCGCAGGGTTTCGGTGCTGGTCTGCTCGCCGCAGATGATCTCAACGATCTTCATCCTGTCCACCGGGCTGAAGAAATGCAGCCCGATAAATCGTTTGGGATCGGGGCAGGACCTGGCGAGTACCGAGATCGGCAGAGAGGACGTGTTCGAGCCGTAGATGCCCGTTTCGGAGAGTTTGCCGAAGGTCTCGGCGATCACCTTTTCCTTGAGGTTGATGTCTTCGAACACGGCCTCGATAATGATTTCTGCACCGTCCAGATTGGCGTCATCGGCAGATGGCTGAATCAGGTTCAGCCGCGCGTCCTTCTGCGCCGGGGTCATGCGGTTGCGTGCGATTTGCTTGTCGGCCAGCTTTTCCGAATGGGCTTTGCCTTTTTCGGCGGTTTCGATGCTGACATCTTTCAATACGGTGTGAATGCCTTTGGCCGCATGTGCCCATGCAATGCCTGCGCCCATCATGCCCGCACCCAGTACAGCCGATTTTTCGAATTTGGTAACCGCGCCTTCGGGGCGGATCTTGCCCGATTTCACCGCCTGCATTCCAAAGAAAAAGGTTGAGATTGCTGCCTTGCATTCCGGCGTCGGGATCAGTGCAGCGATGCCACGGCTTTCGGTGCGCAGCGCGCTGTCAAAGCCCATGCGCATCGAGTTTACCGCAATATCGAGGATCTTTTCCGGCGCAGGCATCAGCCCGCGGGTTTTGTTGAACAACATGGTTGGTGCCATGGTGGCCGTCATGCGCACATTCGGCGCGTCCGCATTGCCGCCAGGATAGGTGAATCCTTTTTGATCCCAGGGCTGCACAGCTGCATCCGGGTTGGCTTTGATCCAGGCCTTGGCGGTGGGGATCAGGTCGTCGGCGGTCTCCACCATCTCGTCCACCAGCCCGGATTTGAGCGCGGCCTCCGGGCGCAATTGCTTGCCTTCCAGCAACAGCGGCAGGGCCTTTTCCAGACCGATCTTGGCAGTCAGGCGCACCACCCCCCCGGCACCGGGCAACAGGCCCAGACCGACTTCGGGCAGGCCGACAACCGCTTTGGCGCTGTTCACGATCACGCGGTGATTGCAGGCCAGGCACATCTCGTACCCGCCCCCCAGGGCTGCGCCATTGATTGCAGCGACAACCGGAACCGGCAGTTTTTCAAGCAACCGGAACGGTGCCTTGTTGCGCTCGATATATGCCATGAGGTCGCTCGCGCTCATGTCATTGGCCAGAATGTCTGTCAGGTTCCCTCCGGCGAAGAATGTTTTCTTGGCCGAGGCCAGGACGACGCCAGCAAGTTCCTCTTCGGCGTTCAGCCGTGTGATCAGGTCGAACATGCCATCCAGCCATGCCATGGTCATTGTATTGGCGGATTTGCCCGAGGCATCAAATGTGACCGTGACAATGCCGTCGGCGTCTTTTTCGTAAGTATATTCAGCCATTATTCTCTTCCTCAGACGCGTTCGATGATCGAGGCGATGCCCATGCCGCCGCCCACGCACATGCAGATCAGGGCGCGCTTCTGGTTGCGGCGCTCCAGTTCGTCCATCATAGTTGAGACCAGCGCCGCGCCGGTTGCGCCCAGCGGGTGCCCCATTGCAATCGCGCCGCCCACAACATTCAGCTTTTCATCCGGCACGTTCAGGTCGCTTTGCAAACGAAGCACGACCGAGGCGAAGGCTTCGTTGATTTCCACCAGATCCATGTCCTCGGCACTCAGGCCGGCCTTGGCGAGGGCCTTTTGCGCCGCCGGGCCGGGGCCGGTCAGCATGATTGTGGGTTCGCTTGCCGTGACCGCGACCGACAGAACTCTGGCCCGAGGGGTCAGTCCAAGGTCCTTGCCCACCTGTTCATTGCCGACCAGAATCAGTGATGCACCGTCCACGATGCCTGAACTGTTGCCCGGTGTGTGGACATGGTTGATCCGTTCAACATCGGTATATTTCGCCAGCGCCACGGCGTCATAGCCAAACTGACCCATCTTGGCGAAGCTGGGTTTCAGCGCGCCCAGCGTCTGCATGTCGGTGTCAGGTTTGATGAAATCGTCACGCTCCAGCACGATCAGACCGTTTTCATCGCGCACCGGCACCACGGAGTTGTCAAAAAATCCCGCCTGTTGTGCAGCAGCGGCTTTCTTTTGGCTTTGCACGGCCAGGCGGTCGACATCTTCGCGGCTGTAACCGTCGATCGTGGCGATCAGATCGGCCCCGATCCCCTGCGGTACGAAACCAGTGGCCAGAACGGTTTCGGGATCTTCCGAGAATGGCCCGCCATCGCTTCCCATCGCGACGCGGCTCATGCTTTCGTAACCGCCAGCGCAAATCAGGTCTTCCCAACCCGATGCAACCCGCGCGGCGGCGGTGTTGAAGGTGTCCAGACCCGAGGCGCAGAACCGGTTGACTTGCGCGCCAGGCACAGTTTCGTCCCAGCCGGCCTTTTGCAGTGCGATTTTGGGCAGCACCGCTCCCTGTTCACGTACCGGGCTCACACAGCCCATCACCACATCATCAATGCGCGAGGTATCCAGATCGTGCCGGGTCTTCATTTCGTCAAGTAACGTGGTGACGAGGTTGATCGGCTTCACTTCGTTTAGCGCGCCGTCGGGTTTCCCCTTCGAACGCGGTGTTCGTATTGCGTCGTAAACATATGCGGTCTCGGTCATCTCGTGCTCTTTTGCTCATTTTCGAATAATTTTAAACAGAGGTGTTCAAAAGTGTCAACGTAATTTAGAAACGGGAGGGCAAGATTTCTAAAATCAATTGAAATTGAACGGAAATTATAGCCAGCCGTTGGGCGAAAAAACTGCGCACAAGAACAGGCATGGTTCCGCTGCCGAAAGCTTGCAGCGAAGCCCGCAAACAATTCCGACCGGAGTTAAATATCGTTGACGTCCAAAAAATGACAGTATAGGTAAAAACTGAACATATGTGTTCATAAATGGTACGGGAGCGAATCGATGGCCAAGGCTGAGAGGACAAAAGAAGTCATTTTCAGGGCGGCGATGAAACTGTTTGGCCAAAGCGGGTCCGAACAGTTGAGTGTGAGCGATCTGGCGGAGGCTGCCGGGTTGTCTCGGGGCACGATTTACAACAATCTGGACAACCCCAATATTCGGTATGATGATCTGACGCCGGCTCTGGCGCGGGATCTCGAAGATCTGATCCGGCAGAGTTTTCAGGGCATCGACCACCCCGCCGACCGGATCGCAATTGTCGTCAAGACAGTCATCAAGCGCGCCCATAAAGAGCCAGACTGGGCGGACTTTGTGAAACGATACGTGCTTGTCGATAGTGAGCTTCAGGGCTTTTGGGCAAAGCTCCCTGCGGATGAGCTTCGCCGCGGGCGGGATATTGGCCTGTTTGACTTCGAGCTTGGCGAAATCTCTTCTGTGACATCGGTAATGGGTGGGTCGGCGCTGATCGGAATGCTTTATGTGCGACAGGGCGTCAAAGGCTGGCGCGAGTCCGGCGCGGAGATCGCGGAACTTGTGTTGCGTTCTGTTGGCATGAGCAAGGATGCGGCGCGCGAGCACGCGCGGGTCGCTCTGCCGGAAATATCAGACAGGAATTTCTCATTGGTCGCCTGACTTAAAAAGGCAGTCAATGAATTCTGGCGTGGGGAGGACGCTTGAATGACCACCAAAAGAAACCCATCCGTTCTCATCATCGGAGCCGGAGCCACCGGAATGCTGGCAGCAATCCGGCTGCGCGAAGCGGGGATTACCGATGTCACGATCATTGAAAAGGCGGATCGCGTCGGGGGGACCTGGAGAGAGAACACCTATCCCGGTGTGGCGTGCGATATTCCCTCGCATCATTACTGCTATTCGTTCGAACCCGCGCCGTGGAGCCATCAATGTGCGCTGGGGCCGGAATTGCAGGACTATATGGAATATGTCGGCCGGAAATACGGCGTCACGGAAATGGTGCGGTTCAACGAACTGGTGACCTCCTGCGTTTATGATGATCACGGGAAGTGGACCGTCAAGACCGACAAAGGGGCTGTGTTCGTTGTGGACTTCGTGATCGCGGCGACCGGTATCCTGCACCATCCGAAATTCCCCGAGATCGAGGGGTTGGACAGCTTTGCCGGTGACAGCTGGCACACGGCGGAGTGGAACCATGACGTTGATCTGGAGGGCAAAAAGATCGGTATCATCGGAACCGGCTCGACCTCGCATCAGATTGTGCCCGAACTGGTCAACGCGGGCCATGATGTCTACGTGTTTCAGCGCACGCCGCAATGGGTGTTTCCCTTTCCCAACCTGAAATTCCCCGAATGGATGCGCAACAGATGGCGCGCGAAGCCGTCGCGGATGCGGCCTTGGAAATGGTTTTATCAGACCTTTGTCGAGCAGTTTTTCGTCAAGGCCACCATCGGGGCACCGGTGCAGAATGCGTTGCTCAACTTCAGCGTGAAGTCCTATCTGCGGCTGGCGGTGCGTGACAGGGAACTGCGCCGGAAGCTGACACCGGACTATGGGGTCGGGTGCAAGCGGCTGGTGGTGAACTTCACCTTTTACCCGGCGATTCAGAAGCCCAACGCGCATCTGATCACCGAAGGTATCGCGCGGATCGAGCCGGGCGGCGTGCGCACCAAAGATGGTAATCTGCACGAGTTGGACGTGCTGGTATTGTCCACAGGTTTCAGCAATTTCAGCTACATGCGCCCGATGGAAATGGTTGGGAAAGCCGGGCACGCGATCGAGCAAAGCTGGGGGGAGGGCCGGTATCCGACCAGCCGCGCGATCCTGATGGAACATTTCCCCAACTACTTCCTGATGCTGGGGCCGGGCACGCCGGTGGGCAATAACTCGGTCATCGGCATGGCCGAAGCGCAGATGGGTTATGTGCTGCAACTGATCGACCTGTGGCGCGATGGCCGGGCAGATGAGATCGAGCCGACGTCCGAAGCGGTCGCGTCCTTTGGGGCCTTCCTTAAGAAAGGGTTGACCGGGACGGTCTGGCTGGGTGGTTGTCAAAGCTGGTATCAGGACGCGGACGGCGTTCCGGCGATCTATCCTTACAAATGGAGTACATTCATCAAGTCGATGGAGGCGGTCAATACGAACGAACTCACCATGCGCCAGTTCCAGAAAGATGAGGTCTCCCATGCAGTTTGATTATGTCATTGTCGGCGGTGGGTCGGCGGGAGCGACACTTGCCGCGCGCCTGACGGAGGACCCGGAGGTCACCGTTTGTCTGCTTGAAGCCGGGAGCGACGGAAAGGATCTGTTGATCCGGGTTCCGGCTGGGGCTGTGGCGATGATGCCGGGCAAGCCCGTCAAGCTGAACAACTGGGCCTTCGAAACGGTGCCACAGTCGGGTCTGAACGGGCGCAAAGGGTATCAGCCGCGTGGCAAGGGGCTGGGCGGGTCTTCGGCCATCAACGCGATGGTCTATACCCGTGGCAACCGCCGCGACTATGACAACTGGGCGGAGCAGGGGTGCAACGGTTGGTCCTATGATGAGGTTCTGCCTTATTTCCGCCGCTCGGAAAGCAATATGCGCGGGGCGAGCGAATTTCACGGCGGGGATGGTCCTTTGCACGTCACCGACCCGGTATCGCCGCGTCAGATCACCGAAGACTGGATCAGGGCCGGGCAGGCCAATCAGATACGTCGCACCGATGATTTCAATGGCGCGCATCAAAGCGGAATTGGCTATTATCAGACGACACAGTTCCACAACGCCAGGCGGGGGGAACGGTGTTCGGCGGCGGCGGCCTATCTGCATCCGGTGATGGACCGGCCCAACCTTCAGGTCATCACCGGGGCGCATGCCCGGCGGGTGCTGATCGAAAAGGGCCGCGCCACCGGGGTGCTGTTTGAGCGCGATGGCAGCGACAGCACCGTTTCGGCCCGGCAAGAGGTGATCCTGTCCGCAGGCGCTTTCCAGTCGCCACAGCTTCTGATGCTGTCGGGTATTGGTCCGGCGGATCATCTTGCAAAACACGGGATCGAGGTTGTGCATCACGCGCCCGGTGTCGGTGAGAACCTTCAGGACCATATTGATATGGTTCTGTCCTACGGCGTCAAAACCACCGATGTGTTTGGTGTGGGCTTCGCCGGAACCGTGCGGCTTATTTCGGCCATGATGCAATGGCGGCGGGACGGGCGCGGGTTGCTGTCGACCAATTTCGCCGAAGGTGGCGCGTTCTTTTCGGTCGGGCCGGACGGAGATGATTGGCCGGACACGCAACTGCATTTCGTCATTGCCCGCGTGGAAGATCACGGGCGCAGGATCAGGCTCGGCTATGGTATTTCGTGCCACGCCTGCATCCTGCGCCCTCATAGCCGGGGCACTGTCCGGCTGGCCTCGTCCGATCCGATGGCGGCCCCTTTGATTGATCCACAATTCCTGAGCGATGCGCGCGACATGGACCTGTTGCTGCAAAGCGTCCGAAAAACCATGGAGATCATGGATACGCCGCCGCTTTCGGACAAGATCATCCGGAACTTCACCACCGCGCATGTGAAAAGCGATGCTGATCTGATGAAGGTGATCCGCGAGCGGGCGGATACGGTCTATCATCCGGTTGGTACCTGCCGCATGGGCAGTGATGCGGGTTCGGTCGTGGACACGCGCCTGCGGGTTCGCGGCGTAACGGGCCTGCGTGTTGTCGATGCCTCGGTCATGCCAACCCTGATCAGCGGCAACACCAACGCCCCCACGATCATGATCGCGGAAAAGGCGGCCGACATGATTGCGCAGGACGCGGGTCTATTCGTTTTGAGAAACAGGATTGGCCGGGCGAAGGGCAAAACCTCTGACAGGAAAATGCCAATGCAAGCGTCTACTCTGGAACATCTGTTTGATTTTGTTGAGCGCGCGGATTCCGGTATCCCGGCATTTCAGGACCTGTCCGGTCGCACCCTGTCTGGCCCTGAGTTTTCTCAAGCCACACGCAGGACCGCCACAGGGTTGCAGGCGCTGGGGGTAACTTCAGGCACGGGCGTTGCCATTCTGGGGCTGAACTCGGTCGAGACCTTTCAGACCCTGTGTGCCAGCGGTCTGGCCGGTCTGGTGGCCGTGCCTTTGAACCTGCGCTGGTCACCGGATGAACTGGCTTACGCCATCGAAGATGCGGGTGCCGAAATTCTGGCGGTTGAGGCCCCCTTCCTGCCACTCGTCGAAGCCATCCGCGCCAGGACCGACAAGATCAGACATGTGATCCTGATGGGGCCGGGAGATGCGCCTGATGGTGTGACCCCGCTAACCGAGATCACGGGTGAACCGATTGCATTGGATATGGATCGGGACCCGGACAAAGACCTGCTGATCCTTTATACCGGCGGCACGACCGGCAAGTCGAAGGGTGTGGTCCATACCCATGCCACGCTGATGGCCGGGGTCGACATCCTCGTTCGGGCCAATTTCCCGGCTGCCGGGAAAACCTATCTGGGCTGTTTCCCTTTCTTCCATGTGGCGGGCGTTTCTCCGGCACTGGCGCGTCTGGCGCAGCGATCCACCAGCTTTCTGGTGCCGATGTTCCGCCCTGACCTGATCATCGCGGCAGTGACCGGATTCGGCGTGGACGAATTGGGCTTTGCCCCGACCATGATGCAGATGCTGATGGCGGATGAGGCGTTCAAACCAGAGGATTTCGCGGGCATTGAGCGTATCCTTTATGGCTCGTCGCCGATCTCCGAAGGATTGATGGTGCAGTTGCACGAAAACTTCCCCACAGCCGGGTTCACGCAGGCTTATGGGATGACCGAGGCCGGTATCTGTGTTTTCCTTGGCCCGCAATTCCATGTTGGCGATCTGGCGCGCATTGATGCGGCGGGTCAGCCCGGTGCGCCCTCGGTGCGCATACGGATTGAGGATGACGATGGCAACGAGGTGCCGAACGGTGGTTCCGGCGAGATCGTTTTTTACAGCCCTGGCGTCATGGCGCGGTATCAGAACAAGCCAGACGCCACGGCCGAGGCGATCCGCAACGGCGGTCTGCGATCCGGCGATGTGGGCTATGTCGATGAGATGGGCGTGTTGTTCCTGAAGGACCGCCTGAAAGACATGATTGTCACGGGCGGTGAAAATGTCTATTCGGGCGAGGTGGAAAGCGCCGTTTCGACCCATCCGGGCGTTGCCATGGTTGCGGTAATCGGTGTGCCGGACGAGACATGGGGTGAGGCGGTTCACGCGGTCATCGTGCCGTCAGGGGATGTTGCCCCGACGCTGGCCGACATTCAGGCGCATGTCAAAGAGCGTATCGCCGGGTACAAATGCCCGCGCTCGATTTCGATCGTGAAAGAGCTGCCGCTGTCGCCGATGAATAAGGTGCTCAAGCACGAACTGCGTGCGCGGCATCTGGAAAACGCGGAAAGCGCGCCTGCGTAACCGTATGGCGGTGGGCCAACCGGCCCCCGCGTAACCTTGCCGACAGGAGGAGCGGCGGGATGGTATCCTTTTCCCAGCGGGTCATAAATGCCCGTGCGCGTTATCTGGAAAAACCGCTGATTGCCAGCGTCACCAGCCAG
>PDWI01006160.1_pt1 | contig 15188 bp, 15 predicted proteins | sample 1430891 | NCBI WGS metagenome assembly PDWI01 (sample SAMN01162508, study PRJNA174530) | Oral metagenome, whole genome shotgun sequencing project. | biome: Marine environment; feature: Marine mammal; material: Swab sample of the gingival sulcus; isolation source: swab sample of gingival sulcus... | reverse complement strand
AACACCGTAGCATTAAATTGAAATGCGCCATCTGTATTACTTTGCAAAGGCCCGCGGTAGTTATTGGTATATTTTTGATAATGAATGAGACCACCTTTATCGGTTTTACGCTTGCAGATTTCAACTTTTGTTGGTTTTATCCAAGCGCTACCACTTTTGAGAAAAGCAATGACTTCAAATATTCCTTTGGCGGCTGACCATGTTGGAATGGGGTAACTGATAGGAGTACTACCTGTATCTGGGCGTGCCCACATAGCGATAGCACCACTGATTTCAAGCTGAATGGGATAAGTTTTCATAGATAGCATAACAGTGTTGTGGATTTTGAGTTAATTATATGACATCAGTATAAAAAAATCAATATATTTGTTATTAAGATATGCTATTGCCACTTCATTTTTGAAGACGGATTGAAATAATATTTTTGTGGAAACATCTGGAAACGCAATAAAAAATTATTTCTGCATTCGCCCCCTCACGGGGGCGCTGATTAAAACTTAAAATTTTCTTAGTTTTTTCGGGACATCACTCCTTTTCCGTCAAAAAATGTTGGAAAAGATACTAAAATTGTAAACAACTGATACAAGCATGTGTTGATTTACATAAAGTGTAAAAAATATTCCCTTTTCTGTAAATCATCTTTTTCTGTACCGGTCGAAGTCACGAAGTTCTCCCGCTTGTTAATAAAGTTACGGGCTGCTTGGTATCGAGAGTTTTCCGCGGTAGCAGAAGGGGGTTGCAAGTGGTCGCAGCCAGATAATATGATAAACACCATACTATACAATAGGTTGTCATAACTTCTTGACATGAATGGCTCTTCACTTTTGATTTTGATTAATAAGCGATGATTATAACAAATTCGCGCTAAACCTAAAAAAATCCGTTGATTTTATGATTTCAAAACTTCATAAAGACCATTACTTTTTGGAAGGCAATGTGCTATGATACGCGGACTAATTTAACCAACTATAGGAATATCAAATGAAGTTCAAACGTTTATTGCTTTCTGGCTTGTTAGCTTTGGGTACGAGTTTTAGTGCCCAAGCTGAAGATTACATTCTTGCTACTGCTTCGACGGGCGGCACCTACTACCCCGTGGGTGTAGCCTTGTCCACCTTGACTAAAGTGAAGCTCCAACCCAAAGACGGCATCAGTATGTCGGCGATTAACTCCGCGGGTTCGGGGGAAAATATTCGCCTGTTGCGTGAAAAAGAAGCGCAATTTGCTATTTTACAAGGTCTTTATGGTTACTACGCCGCTACGGGCACAGGGCCCATTGAAAAGTCGGGCAAACAAGAAAATTTGCGCGCCATCACCATGTTATGGCAAAACGTTGAGCACTTTATTGTCAACAAAGACAGCGTCAAAACAGCAACTGTTGAGGACTTAAAAGCGCTAAAAGGCAAAAAGGCGGGCATGGGCAAGAAAAACTCTGGCACCTTGGGGTCTAACAAAATACTGCTTGCCAACCTAGGCATTGATATTGATAAGGATTTTAATCTCTATCACGCGGGCTATGGGCCGACAGCCGACGCTTTGCAAAATGGGCAAATCGCCGTTTTTGGCGCTCCCATTGGACCACCAGGAAGCGCCGTGACGAAACTGTTTGCTTCAGGTGACAACTATCGCATTCTCAACATTACTGATGAGCAAATGAAAAAAATGGATGGCGATAAGGGTTTGTGGACGCGTTTTGTTATTAAAGCAGATACCTATCCCAATCAGAGCGAAGCGGTTAACACCATTGCTCAACCTAACTTCCTCGCCGTCAACGCCGATGTTAGTGAGGACGATGTCTATAAGATCACCAAAACACTGTATGAAAATTTGCCTTTCTTAAATGGTATTCACAAAGCCACTAAGGCGATGTCTATTGAAAAAGCCATCGCTGGCTTGCCCGTACCGCTGCATCCTGGCGCAGTTAAGTACTATAAGGAAGTTGGCATTGACATCCCCGAACGTCTTATCGCCAAGTAAATCAGCCTGTAAGTTAACTTAATCTTTAGCAAGACGAGGGGCGCTGTTAAGTGCCCCTCATTCGTTTCACAAACCCAGTGACTATCATGACAGACCATCAACACGCCCACGATACCTTTGCCACGCTGTTCTCTGCGGACGAAGGTGGCAAGCGCCCATTGCACGGCAAAACCGCCGCTAGCGCGGTGGCCTTTGCCATTGTTATTGCCTTTTTTGCTTTATATGTTGCCTTGATTCCCAGCGTTTCGGAATTGACGCGCAACGCGGTTCACTTTGCAGGATTCGCCATTCTGTGTGCGATGACTTTTCCCCTGATTCAACGTGCCAGACACAATATGCCACTGTTTTATTGTGATTTGGCGCTTGGCCTATTGGTTGCCGCGGCAACGCTGTATTTGGCATTTGCCGAGGATGCCATTTACGGACGCGGCGTAAAGCTCAGTGCACTGGACTGGATAGCGGGAATTACCGTGATTGTCGGGGCAATAGAGTTAACCCGCCGCGCCACGGGGCTGGTGATTCCTACCCTTATTGTCTTGGCCTTGTCGTACGTGACGTGGCTGGGGCCGCTGATTCCTGGGGTGTTTGCCTTTAAAGGACTGTCGGCGGAGACGGTGCTATTCCGCTCCATTTACGGTGACGACGCTATTTTTGGCTCAATTGCCCGCATTTCTTCGACTTATGTCTTTTTATTTATTATTTTCGGGGCATTTTTACTACGCTCTGGTGCGGGCGATTTCGTGATTAATATTTCGCGCGCGGTGGCAGGACGCTTTGTCGGTGGGCCAGGATTAGTCGCCGTCATTTCCTCAGGATTGACGGGAACGATTTCGGGGTCAGCGGTTGCCAATACCGCGTCAACGGGTGTTATTACCATTCCTTTGATGAAACGCGCAGGCTTTCCCGCCACCTTTGCCGCGGCCGTTGAAGCCTCGGCTTCCACAGGCGGACAGCTAATGCCGCCCATTATGGGGGCAGGGGCGTTTGTTATGGCCAGTTATACGCAAATTGCCTACGAAAAAATTGTCGCGGTAGCTGCCTTGCCCGCGCTGCTGTATTTTGCTTCCGTTGCCTTTTTCGTGCGCATTGAAGCCAAAAAACAAGGCCTAACCGCCATACCTAAAAGCGACATCAGCACTTGGCAGGCCGTCAAAGCGGGTGGCGCTAGCTTTATTATTCCCATTGGTTTGCTGATTGGCTTATTGGTGGCAGGACTGACCCCGACTTATGCCGCGGTGATTGGCATTATTGCCGTAGTCGTCTCCAGCTGGTTGACGGAAAACCCCATGGGGCCAAAAGCCGTGCTTGAGGCCTTGGCGCTGGGCAGTAAAAACATGATTATGACCGCCGTGTTGTTGTGCTCTGTTGGCTTAGTCGTCAACGTCATCGCTACCGCGGGCATTGGCAATACCTTTTCTTTGATGATTTCCGACTGGGCCAATGGCAATTTATTGATTGCCATTGTGTTAATTGGTTTAGCCTCCTTGGTGCTGGGCATGGGCTTGCCCGTCACCGCGGCTTACATTGTCTTGGCGACACTCTCCGCGCCCGCGTTGGCCAATATGATTGCCGATGCCCACCTGTTGGAGTTACTGGCCAGCGGTCAAGTGCCACAAGAGGCGCACGCGATGTTTTTATTGGCTAATCCCGAGGCTATCTCGTTGCTGTCACAGTCCATGCCAACGGCTGAAGCACAAGCGTTGCTTGAGGCGATTCCGCCCGATTTAATCGGTATGATTCGCGAGCAAGTCGTGCCTGGTGAAATGCTGACTACGGCGATTCTGTCGGCGCACATGATTATTTTCTGGCTGAGTCAAGATTCCAACGTCACTCCACCGCTGTGTTTGGCTTCGTTTACGGCGGCGGCAATTGCCAAGTCACCACCGATGAAAACCGGCTTTGCCAGTTGGAAAATTGCCAAGGGTTTATATATCGTTCCCATCCTATTTGCCTACACGCCGTTTTTATCGGGTGACTGGATGGTGGCTTTGCAAATCTTTGCCTTTGCCTTATTTGGCGTTTACGCCATTGCCGCGGCAATGGAAGGCTATATGGAGAATCGCTTGTCCGCTCTTTTTCGCGCACTGGCTTTGCTGGCGGGGTTGGCGTGCCTGTTCCCACTGTGGTGGGTCAACGTCTTGGGTGCGGCAGTTGTCGTGGCTTTGCTGGTTGTTAATCGACGGCAAACCGCAACAACGGCTTAATTGCCCAAATGACCGATACAACGAGCTTTTCAACGCGCGTGCTGGCGTGGTATCGTCTGCACGGGCGCAAACATTTGCCGTGGCAGCAGGAAGTCAGCGCCTATAAAACTTGGGTATCGGAAATCATGCTACAGCAAACGCAAGTGGCGACAGTGATTCCCTATTTCAACCGTTTTATGGCGCGTTTTCCCGACGTGCTGACACTGGCCAATGCCGAACAAGACGAGGTCTTAGCGCACTGGGCGGGACTGGGTTACTATTCCCGCGCTCGCAATTTGCACAAAAGCGCCCAAAGCCTGCGCGATGATTTCAATGGCGTTTTTCCTACTGCGCTGGATGATGTTATGCGTTTGTCAGGCATTGGCAAGTCGACGGCAGGGGCGATTTTGTCGCTGGCCTACGGGCAGCGCCACGCCATTTTGGATGGCAACGTCAAACGCGTGCTGTCGCGGCATCAATTGATTAGCGGCATTCCCAACCAGTCGGCTACTCTGAAAAAACAGTGGGAAATTGCCGAAGCGCTAACTCCCCAACAAGAGTGTGACAAGTACACGCAAGCCATGATGGATTTGGGGGCGATGGTGTGTACGCGCACGCGCCCTGACTGTCAGGCTTGCCCCGTTTCTGTGGATTGTGGCGCTTATCAAAGCGACCGCATCGGCGAATTTCCCAATAAAAAACCGAAGAAAACCCTACCTGAAAAAACGGCTACTCTGCTGATTATCAGCGATGGTCAGCGCCTGTACCTGCAAAAGCGTCCAGACAAAGGCATTTGGGGCGGGCTGTGGTCTCTGCCCGAGGTGCCTGAGGAGGAAATTGCTACTTTTTTAAGTAACCAAGGTTGGCAAGAAAGCGCCCCGCGGCAAGTGCATCCGCGCTACACGCACACGTTTACACACTATCGCTTGCACATAACACCGATAGCGGTAACGGTAGAGAACTTGCCAGAAGGTTTTCGGCAAAGTGACTTAAAAACAATGGGATTACCTGCACCCATTGCGAAGATTTTGCAGAGTTTCTTCTAGCCCGCGGAGATAGGGAGCGGTTCATCCTAAAAACCGCAGTTGAAAAAACCACGCTTCGCTAATCGCACCTACGAGCTGTTTGGCCCGACACGGCCAGAGTTGACCGGTGGCTTTGGCGAACACACCGTCAACCTCGTCGGCAAAGCTAGCGATACGGCTTGCATGAAACGCGCCAATTTGCGCTCGGATGAATTTTCTCCCAGTATGGCGGTTATTTCTACCGAAGAAATCTTGACGACATTGAAACGGCTGTTGGGCTAGCACACTAGGGTGTGTTCTAGTATTTACCAGCAACCGTCATAGTGGCGATATTGACGTTTTCTGGCTGATTTCTGATTGTCAGCCAATACTCTTCCCTCACGTCCTCATCAATTGTCACGGTGGTACTGTAAAGTGCATCGCAACCGTCTTTGCGACAGCCAGAAATCCAGTAATGCTCCCCCGTTTCCACATCGAAAAAATTGGATTTGAAGCCGTGCCCTTTTAACGTCTCAAAAGTTTTTCTGCCGTAGCGCAACGATTTCCCCGAACGCGAAAATTTCACCCGCCCGATTCTGGCATGTCCTACTAACCCATCATCACCTTTATATTCAATGTACATAATGCGCGTGGCGGGTCTTTTTGTGGCTGGCATTTACTGGGTGGCCTCATAAACGGCCAAAACCTCATCAGCGCTAGGATTGGCTTTGCCGTATTCGTTGATGAACACCACTGGCACCTCACCGTTCATGATTTCCATGGTTTTATTCATTTCGTCAATTTCTTTTTGCGACAGGTTGTAACCCTCATAGCGGAATTGGCTTTTGCGTTGCACAGACAAACCTTTTGCCTTTAGCGTTTGCTCCAAGGCATCGGCGCGTTGCCCTGCAGCTTTGGGACAGTGTTGAGGTGCGAAAATAAACACGGTATTTTTGGTTTTCATGTCGTCGGGCAGGCGCGAAGCGACAAAGCCACTGATAGCTTGTGACTCGCTATCAGTTGAGGGCTCATCACCGCAAGCGACTAGCGTGAAAGTAAGGATTAAACAGTATAAAAATTTCATTCAGGCATTCCTTTTTTAGAATAAAAATAATAAGCTCATGCCGGCAAAAGCAGCTATTTACTTGTTTATTTATTGATTTTATGTAGCGCACGACCATCAACGGCGAGCGCGGCTTCGTGGACGGACTCGCTCAAGCTGGGGTGGCCGTGACAAATGCGAGCGATATCTTCGCTGGCAGCCTTGTATTCCATAGCAACCACTAGCTCTTGAATCAACTCTGACGCCATTGGGCCAACAATATGTCCGCCGAGAATCTCATCGCTGTCGGCATCCACTAGAATTTTCACCCGCCCCGCGGCAGCGTCCATAGCTTTGGCGCGACCATTGGCGGCGAAGGGGAAGTCACCTTTTTTGTAGTTGACACCTTCAGCTTTGAGTTGCTCTTCTGTCTTACCGACCGCGGCAATCTCGGGGTGGGTATAGATGATGCTGGGAACGAGGTCTAAGTTAACGTGCCCTGCTTGACCATCAATGATTTCGGCAACCATAACGCCCTCTTCGCTGGCTTTGTGTGCCAACATTGGGCCTCGAACGGCATCACCAATGGCGTAAACGCCTGCAACACCTGTTTGACAGTGTTCGTCAACGACGATAAAGCCGCGCTCATCCAGTTGGATACCCACTCCATCGGCAACCAAGTCCGCGGTATTGGGGCGACGGCCAACGCTGACCAGCAATTTATCAAAGGTTTGCGTTTGCTCGCCCTTTTTGTCTTCGTAGGTGACCACTACTTTGCCATCAACGACTTCAGCACCTTTGACCATGGAGCCGAGCTTAATGTCTAAGCCTTGCTTTTTAAACTGTCGTCCCGCGTCTTTGGCGACTTCTTGATCCATCATTGGCAACAATTTGTCGGCGGCTTCGATAACGGTGACTTCGGCACCTAGATGTTGCCAAACGCTACCCAATTCCAAACCAATGACACCCGCGCCAATCACGCCCAGCGTTGCGGGCACTTTGCTAAAATTAAGTGCGCCCGTGGAATCAACAATATGCTTGCCATCCATTTTGGCAACGGGAATATCAATAGGGACTGAACCTGGTGCGAGAATGACGTGCTTAGCGCGGTATTCGCGTGTTTCTTTTGCATCTCCCGCGGTGTCAGTTACAGCTACTTTGTCCTTAGCGAGTAAGCGCCCGCGCCCTTTTAGCCAGTCAATACCGTTGGCTTTAAAGAGTTGCTCTATGCCCATAGTGAGCTGTGCAGAAATACTTTCCTTACGCGCCAACATTTTGCTAATATCCATGCTGGCACCCGTCACAGAAATGCCGTGTTCTTGCAAATGGCTGAGTCTGTCAAAGTGCTCAGAAGATTCCAGTAGTACCTTTGAAGGAATACAGCCTACATTTAGACAGGTTCCTCCCAATGAGGGGCGGTCACTGACACCGTGACCGTTATGGCGATACATCTCTACGCATGCCACTTTGTTACCTAACTGCGCGGCGCGGATGGCAGCAACATAGCCACCTGGTCCACCACCAATAACAATTACATCATAATTTTCCATAGTCTTACCTTTTAATATTTGTAAAGAATTAGTTAGTTATTATTTTTATTGTTTTATCGCTGATAATGCCCAAAGGCCGCCATTAAAATAACCACGGTATCATCTTCGCGTATCTCATAAATCAGCCGATGCTCTCGGTCTATTCGGCGAGAATAAATCTCCCGCTCGGCGTAATGTTTTAGGCGTTCTACTTTGCCTATGCCTTGCCGCGGGTGACACTTGAGCTCATACAAGATTTTTTCCACTCTTGCGATAAGTTTTTTATTTTGCTTCTCTAGCCGTTTGCGGTCTCGAAGATAATCATCTGTTGCCCGTAGTGTGTACATTAGTAACCGCTATGCAGTGCAAACAATTCTTTTTCGCTGATATTGGCAATGGGCGACTGCATGGCTTTGTCAATTTTGGCGTAAAACTCAGCATCATAGTCGTCTTGCTCATCATCACTAGTACTATGATTTTCACAATAAGTTTTTATCAGTTCTTGCAAAACAACACTGACAGCCTGCTTCTGCTGTTCGCAGGCTCTGGCAAAGTCATATTTTAACTCGCTGTCTAGTTGGATATTTAACGTCGTCTGCGTCATTTTGACCTCCACAATCCACCGGCAGAGACAGGGGATACATACCCTGTCTCTACGGTGTTTAATTGAATTTAAACATCAAGCAACAATCTTGCGGGATCTTCCAGCATATTTTTAATATGCACAAGGAAGCTGACCGATTCGCGACCATCGATAATGCGGTGATCGTAAGTCAAAGCCACGTACATCATGGGACGAATGACAATTTCCCCATTTTCCACTACTGGGCGCTCAACAATGTTGTGCATACCTAAAATAGCAGATTGCGGTGGATTGACAATCGGTGTTGACATCATAGAACCAAACACCCCACCGTTAGTGATAGAGAAAGTACCACCTGTCATCTCTTCAAGTGTCAGGCTACCCGCTTTGGCTTTAGCACCAAAGTTGCGGATTTCTGCCTCCACATCGGCAAAACTCATTTGGTCGGTGTCACGTAAAATGGGCACTACTAAACCGCGCGGACTAGAAACGGCGATACCAATATCAAAATAGTTGTGATATATAATATCATCACTATCAATAGCCGCATTGACCGCGGGATAGTTTTTCAGAGCCTCGGTAGCCGCTTTGACGAAAAATGACATAAAGCCCAAACGGGTATCGTGTCTTTTCTCGAAAGAATCTTTGTACTTGGCACGCAAATCCATGATGGGCTTCATATTGATTTCGTTGAATGTCGTCAATAAAGCCGCCTGCTGTTGCGCGTCTAGTAAGCGCTCGGCAACGCGTTTGCGCAAACGCGTCATGGGTACGCGTTCTTCTGCGCGTAAAGGAACACCACCGCCCGCTAAGGTCGCTAGTACATCTTGCTTAGTCACACGCCCACCTTTACCACTAGCCACGGCGGGAGCAACACCTGTTTCTGCAATCAGTTTCTTGGCCGCGGGGCTAGCTGTCACTGTTGCTGCTTTGGTGGCAGGTGCAGATACAGCTGCGGGTGCAACTGCTGCGGGGGGCTCTTGGTTATTAGTGGCAGATGTTGACACATCAGCTGGAGCGCCATCACCGGCAGGTGCTTCGCCCTCTTCGATGTAGGCAACCAAGGTGTCACCCTCGACGGTTTCACCACTTTCAATCACGACTTCTTTCAGTACGCCACTAACGGGCGCGGGGAGTTCCAAAACCACCTTATCGGTTTCTAAATCCACCATATTTTCGCCTTGATTAATAAAGTCACCGACACCTTTATGCCAGTCTAATAAAGTTGCATCTGCGACGGATTCGGGTAGCGCAGGTACTCGTACTTCAACACTCATATTTCACCTTTAGTAGTTAAATTCTAATTAACAATGTTAAACTCTAAACCTCGTTCTAAGTTGTATTTACAGCTTAAAACTCTAGTGCTTTGTTAACCAAAGCAGTTTGTTCTTTTATATGCGCTTTTGCACATCCAGTTGCCGTTGATGCAGACTCCTTGCGACCAATGTAGCGAATCGGTAATTTTGCAACATTGTTTTCGTACAAATGGTGCAGGATATTGCGCCATGCGCCTTGGTTCTGAGGCTCTTCTTGTACCCAAACGATTTCTTTGGCATTGGCATAAGCCGTGATGTTGTCTTGATAAGCCTGCGCGGGGAAAGGATAAAGTTGTTCCATGCGGATGATGGCAACATTGTCTTGGGCATTCTCCCGACGCTGTTCTAACAGGTCGTAGTAGACTTTACCGCTACAAAAGACTACGCGCTCAACGCCCTGCGCATCCAGTTCGTCAATTTCAGGTATGACGGTTTGGAAGTGGCCATCTGCTAACTCATCCATGCTATTAACGGCTAATTTGTGACGCAACAGCGATTTTGGACTCATGATAATCAAAGGTTTACGGAAACGCTGTAACATTTGTAAACGCAATAAGTGATAAATTTGTGCGGGTGTCGTCGGCATGCAAACGCGCATATTATTTTGTGCACACAGTTGCAAGTAGCGCTCCAGTCGTGCTGAGGAGTGCTCAGGGCCTTGACCCTCATAGCCGTGTGGCAACATCACAGTCAGTCCACAGAAGCGCTCCCACTTGGCTTCACCTGAAGAAATAAATTGGTCGAAAAGCACTTGTGCGCCATTGGCAAAATCGCCAAATTGTGCTTCCCAAATGACCAGCGCATTCGACTCTGCCTGTGCAAAACCGTATTCAAAACCCAGCACGGCCTCTTCTGACAAAATGGAGTCAATAATGCGGACGGGTGGTAAATCCTCTTTCAGATGTGCCAACGGCATATAAATATCACCATTGGTCACATCGTGAATAACGGCGTGGCGGTGGGCAAATGTACCGCGTCTTGAATCTTCACCCGTCAGACGCACCTGATAGCCTTGCATCAACAAGGTGGCGTAAGCGAGATTTTCCGCAAACCCCCAATCGCAGGGTATTTCGCCCTCTGCCATTTTTTGCCGCGTTTCATACAGTTTTTGAACGATACGGTGAGGCGAAAACGTGTCGGGATAACTGGCCAATTGTTTGGCCAACTGTGCCAATTGAGTTTTGTCGTACTGGGTGTCAACGGGGGCATCCCAATCTTGGACAATATACTTTTGCCACGCTTCGACCGCTTCGTGATTGTCGCTGACGGGGATAGGACGAGAAACACTTTCGCCAGCATCCAATTTGTCTTTGTAGTCAGTTTTCATGCGCTCGACATCGGCTTCATCAATCACTTTAGCGTCAATAAGTTGCTGTGCATAGCGCGTTAAAGTCGTTGGGTGGGCGCGGATGTTTTTATACATCAAGGGCTGAGTGGCCGCAGGTTCATCGGCTTCGTTGTGACCAAGGCGACGGTAACAAACGAGATCTAAGACGATATCTTTATTGTATTTAAAGACGTAGTCAGCAGCAATGTCAGCCACCATAGCCACTGCTTCGGGGTCATCGCCATTGACGTGAAGAACGGGAGCCTGCACAATTTTGGCGGGGTCAGAGCAGTACAATGATGAACGCGCATCTAACAAATTGGAGGTCGTGAAGCCAATTTGGTTGTTGATAATAATGTGGACTGTACCGCCAACGCGGTAACCGCGCACGTGCGAGAGTTGCATGGTTTCTTGGATAACACCTTGGTTGGCAAAGGCGGCATCACCGTGAATCTGAACGGGAACAACCTCGTTAGCAATACCCATCACCGAGCCACTAGCGCTAGTTTTCTTACGACGTTCCATACGAGCGCGTACCGAGCCTTGGACAACGGGAGTGACAATTTCCAAATGCGAGGGGTTAAATGCCAGCGATAAATGTAAGTCTCCACCCGGCGTTTCTACATCCGATGAAAAACCCATATGGTACTTAACATCACCCGCGGCGCTGTCTTTGAGCACGCGACCTTCAAATTCGTCAAACAATTGCGAAGGTAGTTTGCCGAGAATATTGACTAACACATTTAAGCGCCCTCGGTGTGCCATGCCAATGACCACTTCTTTGGTGCCATTGGCACCTAGATGCTGAATCAAGCGATCCATCATGGGAATCAGCGCGTCTCCGCCTTCGAGGGAAAAGCGTTTTTGCCCCACGTAGCGGGTGTGAAGATATTTCTCTAATCCCTCAGCCATGACGAGATTGTGCAAAATATTGCGCTGTTGTTCTGGTGTGGCTTTGGGTTTGTGTGCATAGCGTTCAAGGCGCTCTTGTAGCCAACGCTTTTCCTCAATGTTATGCAGGTGGTTAAACTCTGCACCGACAGTGGTGGTGTAAACATCTTTAAGGAAGTCGATGATTTCGCGCAAGGTCATTTCTTTCTTATCGACAAACAACGTACCCGTAGCAAAGCGCTTATCTAAATCGGCATCTGATAACCCATGATATTGGTAGTCTAAGTCAACAACCGTCGTTCTATCGCGAAAACGGAGTGGATCAATATCCGCGGCTTGATGCCCCACATTGCGATAGGCAGCAATCAGCGTTGCCACTTTACCGCGCAAGGATTTTTCACTACTGTCACTGCCCGTACTACCTGTCTTGGGTAGCTTAGATAGGATTTCAAATTTGTCTTGGATGGCAAGACGAGGTTTTTCCGTATCAGCGCTGATTTCATTTTCTTGTAGCTCGTTGAAATAAGCTTGCCAATGTTCTGGAACAGTACTGGCATCCTCTAAGTAAGATTCGTACAGCGCTTCCACAAAGCTCGCGCTACCACCAGATAGCGCTGAGGTTTGCTTCATTGTTTTATAGTTGTTCATGAATAGTTCTCAAGTTGAAGAAAATAGTCACAACGTGCTGATACTGCTTAGTGCCGTTTCAACATGTCCTGCTTATGATAGCAATAAAAAATCATATTGACTAGCATAAATGCGCAGACATCATACGCCTTTCTCCCCACAAAATAAAGCAAAACTCACTCATCTTTAGATGCATGTGGGACATTGCCATTAGTCAATATTAGGAATTCAAAAAAATGTATTTTACAATAGCGAGTAGTTAAAATGATTGTACCGAAAACAAAACAACTACTCGCTATGCTAGAATGTTTTCGATAGCAAAGACATAAAGACGATGCACTCTGAGGTAAAAAAGCTAATAGCTCTAAGACAAATTTCCTATTGATGCTTCTGAAAGACAAAAGTTGAAATGGATACGTGAACAATTTTCAGCAGAAATAAGCGTTGTACCCGATAATATTACTGTTGGCGATGTTACAGCTATCTACGACAAATACAGAAACCCATTAATATTTAGACGCGATTACTATGGTGTTGGGCTTATGAAAAGTCTTGATTCAGCAATGAGTCTTAACGCAATTTTGAAGCGTCAACAACTTGCCATTAAACCCGACTGTGGCGAAGAAAGTGATTTATCTGAGTATTTTAAATCACCAGATATTTCTAGCCATGAACTTTTCTTAGAGTTACAAAGAATTAAAAAAGAGAATAAACCACCGCTAGGGGTTAAAGATTTTTTAGCAATCGCATTGCTTTTGATATGTTTTGGTTTTGCCTTAGTAGAAATGATTGGCAAATTTTTTAAATAATTTACAAAAGTGAATACACCATGAACAATAAAAATGAAGACAATCAAATAAATATAAAAGAACCAATCATGGTACAGCGCATATTATATTCCCTTGTTCTAACAATCGCTTTGACTGTAGTGATTTTGAGTGATTCACGCTTTTATATTATTAAAAATATAATCTCTCTTAAATTCTCCTCTATATTTTATTTTGAAGAGCTTTTTTTATTATTTATTTCTTTAGGATTATCAGTATATTCTATCCGTAATACTAAAATATATGAACGTGCAACCATAAACTGGGGCTTCATTCTTATAGCCTTGGTCGTGTTGTTTTATCCCACATACTGGGGATTAACATTTCTTTTTGCGCTTGCTGATTCCCTAATAGCTATTTTTCTCATGCTCTGGATATCTGAACTAAAAATACCTTTTATGGCACTACTTTTTATAGGTCTTACAAAAATTTTTATTTCTCATAATCAAGAAACCACGGACAATAAAAGCAGTCTTAATATTTTCTATAAAATTGGCATACTTTTCGCAGTCGCTTGTTTGCTTAGGGTTGTCTTTTTTGAAACGATACGTAATATCATTACAAGTATTGATTCAGATAGTCTTGAGCACATGTTATACAGCCTGTTAACACCATTTTATTTTATAGTTTCGTATCTTTTTATTTTATGGTTAAAAATATACGAAAGGGTTACGTTTAATAGATGGCTCAATATGTTTATAGCCATTGGGTTAGTGTTTTGGACTATGTATTTTTTCCATGGATTTCGTTACATAAATTCACTTCATGTTATACATATTTTATCGCATGTTATTGATGCTTTTCTCATATTATCTTTTTTTCAAGTCTGCTCAACACTACAACCTATAATAAAACAACCATGACCAATAAAAATCAAGACAACCAAACAGGTTCCTACGAACTGAGGGGGATTTACGATGGCTGGAAGAAGAGTGAATTTTTCACTTACAACGATAGTGAGAAAAATAGCTTATGAGCGTAATCAAAAAATTACTCATCGGCTTTGCCTTTATCCTCTCATTTAGCTTACTGTTTATTCAAGTTGCACACAAGGATATAGATTTTTCAAAAATGCCAATAGTAATTCCTATCGTATTATCCGTTATTATTGTTATTCGTTATAGGGTTGTTACTCGGTTAAGCTCAAACTGGGGTACTTCATTATTATTTAATTTGTTAATTTATTATCTTGTTGCCTCATTTGTGTTACTTCTTTTTATTCCAGTCCCTGTCATGATGTTTATCCTGCTTACTTTCCCAGTGGCAAGTGTAGCGTTATACATCAGTTTAATAAAAATATTTACAACGCTTTCTTGTAGCAATGAACAGCGGACAAGTAAAAAAACAACCACGGCTCACTGCTTGGTTTTAACGCTAGGTTTCGCTATGTTGGTAAAGTTTTTATGCGATAGCTTAATGGATGTTTCAATACACTACCTGTTTTTAGGTGTCTTTTTCGTCGCATCTTACATTATCTTAGAAAAAATAAAGGTCTTTGAGCGGTGGACTGTAGGGTATGAATTTACTTTTCTCTTATTGTCGATAATTGTTTTATTTATTACGCCATTCGGCGAGCATTTCATTGAAGTAGTAGCGGAACAATTGCAGTTTTCAAAATTACACCTTAAGTATTATCTATTGGCATGTTCTAAATTTTTGCTTGTTACCTCTATTTTGGTAGTATTCCTCACACTAAAACCCGAAGAAAAATCATGACAAACGCAAATACCACCAACCAAAACCAAACTGGCTCCTACGAGCTAATTCGCAAACGCCTAGAAAACCAAGGTAATACCTTAGCCGAGCAAGTCTCCGCACTTAATGAGCAGCGAGAACAAGCCTTTGGTAAAACCAGTGCCGATATTATCGCACGCATTAACGT
>PDWI01006159.1_pt1 | contig 15188 bp, 16 predicted proteins | sample 1430891 | NCBI WGS metagenome assembly PDWI01 (sample SAMN01162508, study PRJNA174530) | Oral metagenome, whole genome shotgun sequencing project. | biome: Marine environment; feature: Marine mammal; material: Swab sample of the gingival sulcus; isolation source: swab sample of gingival sulcus... | reverse complement strand
AACGCCAATGTTGTATATATCTTCACAAATGAATTGAGCTTTTTCACCATTTTCAATTTCAGCAAAAAATTTATTGGCATTTTCAATTTTTCTTTCCGATAAATCGATACCGACAATTCTTTGACAACCTGCCTTAAGAAACGGAACTAAGTTTCCGCCTTCTCCACAACCTATTTCAAGCACCGATTCACATTTACCAATGTCTTTAACCTCTCCAATAAAAGGCAAAACATATTTTTCAGATGTAAAAACCTGCTCCTCAAAATACTTACTTCGGTTTAAATGTCTTTCTTGCATATTATTTTTATTGCATCATTATCTTTTAATTAATTTCTGACAAAACATCAGATGTTTCGTTATGTTATTTGCCGTTTACATTATTAAAAACGGAACATATTACAGCTTTACAAACTTCCGGCTTTTAACTTAACAACCAAGTATTTACGACTTATAATCCAATACTCGTTCAACCACCAATTTTGAACTAATAACCGCCATTGGCAGTCCTGCACCCGGAATGGTTGATGCTCCTACGTAAAATGTATTTTTATATTTCTCATCGTAATTTTTAGGTCTTAATCCTCCGATTTGCAGCATGTTGTGAGATAAACCCAAGCCGGCTCCTTTGTAAAGATTAAATTGATTTTTCCAGTCCTCCGGTGTGTATTCCATCTGAAATACAATATCTTTTGAAATGTCTTGCTTTATTCTTTCTGAAAAATCCTCAATAATGCTGTTTATCATTTCGTTCTTGTCAGACCAATCGGTTTTGTACAATAAATTCGGAACAGGACACACAAAAAACAAAGCTTCGCAACCCTCGGGAGCACACTCTTTGTTATGTTTTGAAACAACATTAACATAATAATATGGCTTTTCAAGTGTTCCGGGATTTTTCATCACATCTTTGGCATAAGCCTGATAATTATTTCCCAAGAAATAGTTATGATGCTCAACTTGTGGCAAACGTGTTTTCACTCCAACATAAAAGGTTAAATATCCCATTGTCCAGCTCATTTTTTTCAGCTTGCTTTCGGCATATTTTTTACGATTGAAAACCGTTCCTCTGAACAAGGCTGCATCGGCATTAACAACATAAACATCGGCTTCCCACGATTTTCCGTTTTTATCAATCAGAGCAGTCAACTTGTCATCACTACTTTTAAAGTCGGTAATTTCAGTGTTGTATTCAAAACTTGCATTGAGTTTTTCAAGCTCTTTCACTAAGCTGGTAACAATGGTGTACATCCCTCCTTTTACGTTATAATAGCCGGTGTGTGCAAACTCAATGTGCGAAAGCAAGGTATATACAGCATTGGTATCAAAGGGAGTTCTACCTAAGAAAAAGGCAATGAGAGAAACAATTTGTTGTGCCTCTTTCGACTCAAAAAACGAGCTGCTTTGTTTCCAGAAAGTTTTAAGCAATATCGGAAGGTGTTTGGGATTAACACTCATCAAGGCTTTTAAATAGTTAGGAATACTATTGAAATTTTGTTTGATAACAATATCTACCGTATCATTGTAAAGCTGTTCGCATTTTTTCAGATAAGCGGTAAACTTGGTCTTAAAATTTGGCTCAATACCGTCAAATTGTTCACTCAGTTTATTGATGTCTTTATACAATGAAAATTTTCGGTCGCTTCCACGAAAACTAACGGTGTACAAAGGGTCAAGCTCAACAAACTCAAAAGGCATTTCAAGTCCACAATCTTTAACCAGTTCTTCAAACTCGTAAGGCATACTAAAAAAACTGGGACCAACATCAAAAGTAAAACCATCTTTTTTTATCTGATTTAAACGACCTCCGGGTTTTGACGCTTTCTCAACAAATTTCACCCGATAGCCTTTAGAAGCCAATCGTAATCCGGTAGAAAGTCCGCCCAAACCTGTTCCTACAATTAATACGGTTTTGCTCATGTTTTATATCTTTTTTAGTATTTTGGAATAAAGCTCATCTCTTACCCATTGTATTTCCGGTTCAACATCAAATATTTTAAGGCAATAAGTTTGTGCTTTTTTATAATCTTCTAAATCCATATAAGCATTGACAATGGTTACCAATAAATTAAGGTAATTCCAATTTTGCTTAACCTGATTTTTCTGTTCCATTATTTTCAGGGCATTCAAATAGTGCTCCATAGCTTTAGATTTAGAGCCTCCCATAGTTTTGGGTTTATAATAAGATATGTTGCCAAGCTGTACATAAGCCAAAGCATTTCTTGAATCAAACTCTACGGATTTTTTTGCAAACGATGAGCTTTTTGAACCAATAAACGGTGCTTTGTAAGGCTTAAGCCCGATTTTAAAACCGACAAACGCTGCTTTATAAGCATACAATAAAGATTTATTATAGTTTTGTTTTTCAAGAAACTCGACCAATTTTTCAGCTTTATTCATGTATTTTTTGGCTTCGCTGTCTTTATCGTTACTAATGCACCAAGCAATGTAACCATATTGATAGTTTACCAACTCTAATTTTCCCTGATTGGTTTTGGTTGTTTTATACATCGAATCAATGGTCTTTTTCCATTGAGACATATCTCCACTAACATAAGCCTGATATATAGACCGATTGGTTTGCCCGAAAGCAACAAAGCTGATTAAACTGAAAAAAATTAAGAATAAATGTTTCGACCTTTCCATAAATATTGTTTTTGTTTTTTATTGACTATATTTTTTATCATTACCTGAAACAAAAATAACAACTGCAACGGAAATAACAGCACATTTAACACAATGTTTTGTTTACTTATGTATGAATACATTAACAATATTGCCAAAAGTGTTGCCAAATACACGAGCATTGCTTTGGGAAACGCCAACCATACGGGAATAAACCCTAAGGCGGTTAAAATCCAAAAGGCAAAAGCAAACACACGACTGTTTCCAAAAAACATAAAAACGTTTTTCGTGAAACCGTTTAATGCATCTTTATAATTTTTATACATGCGACATTGTATTCTGCTTTCGCCGGTAATGCAAGCGGTTGTTATGTTTTGTTTCTTGAAATATCTTGCTATGGCAATATCTTCAACCGGAGAAGATTTGTGTAATTTATGCGGTTGCGTTTTTCGATAACTCACAGCATTGAAAAACATAAATTGTCCGTTTGCGGCAGCGTGTGATGTAAACGGAGAAACACGAACATAAATCAATGGAAGAAGCGTTAATAAGATGTAATTCATCATGGGAACGGACAGTTTTTCGCCTATGGTTTTTTGAATTTGTACGGGAAAAACAGACAATAAGCCCAAACGGTATTTTTTAAAATACATTGCAATATCTTCAATGACATTACCGTGTAAGCGAACATCGGCATCAACAAATAAAAAATACTTGCCTGTTGCCCGACAAGCCAATTGATAACAAGCGTGATTTTTTCCTAACCAAGCTTCGGGCAGCTCTTTTGAATGCATCAATGTTATTCTTTTATCTGCCTCAGCGTATTTTTGTACAATCGCAGAAGTGTTGTCTGTTGATTGATCGTCGCACACAATAATTTCAAGTTTGGGATTTTTTACTTTGCTTAAATCATCCAATAAAAAGCCAATGTTATGTTCTTCGTTGCGTGCAGGAATTAAAACGGAAATCGGCTCATCAAAACTTTGTTCGGTTTTACGTATTTTCTGACGAAAGAAAAAATTTAACAACACATTGATAAGTTGCAATGCAATAAAAGCCATTGCCAGATATGCCGGATATTGCATCATACGTGTTTCTCTTTTTGTTGATTTAATGCCTCAGAATAAAATTCGTTGTATTTCTGTTCTGCAAGTTTGCCTTTTAAATCTTTGGCTGAATATTGTCGGATATTGATGTATAAATTCGGTTTTGAGGTTTCAAGATAATCCACAAAGTCAGCAACAAAAAGCACTTGAACTTCATCGTCAACATGGTTGATAATTCGTTGTGCTCCTTGCTCAAATTTTATATTGTCATTGTACAGCGAATGGATTTTCCCTTGTGGAAACATAAATACCATATTTGCCTTACTTTCAAGCAACTCTTCTGTAAAATGTAAGCTTTCAATAATGCTTCGTGATTTTTTCTTTACGGAAAATGCTCCGGAATACCGGAAATACCAATGCTTTTTAAGTTGTTTTTCTAGCATCATAAAATGATATTTACGATGCAATATTTTTAAGTTTAAATACATTAGCCAAAATCCGTCCCACCAACTGATGTGATTAGCAATAACGAATATGGGATTGCCATTATCCTGAAAATTGCCATTGATGTGTACTGTCTTAAAATTTCTCCTGATTAAAAATTTAGAAAGCCCTTTAAACAAAGGATAAATTACCATATGATGTTTTGCTTTTATCATACTTATTGCAGAATAAACATCAGTAAAACAAAAAACACAAACTGTGAAATCAGCAATATTTTTGACATGCTATTGCTTGCATCAATTTTAAATACTCTGATGAGTGCAACAAAAACCAAAGCGATTAAAAACCAAGCAATGTAGTTTTGGAGTGGGATATCATTATTTTGCCAGCTCCACATATCCATTTTAGGAGCAACTTGTTCAAGTACCAAGTCATAAATCAACATTAACACAGGGGCAAATATTAAAGCTAAATTTTTATTTATCTTTAAACCGCTAAGCACCGAAACGGAAGCGTAGGTTAGAAAAAGCCAATTAACACCAATAAGTAAAGGTGTTTCAAACAACTTTACTCCAAGTCCGCTACCATATTTATAGTTACCAAAAATTAAACCGGTATTAACCCCAACAACCTCAACAAAAAATCCCAAAAGAAAAATAAGCACAAAAATAACAATGGTTTTTAATGCATATTTTTTATGATATATCGCCAACAAATAGGTACTTAACAACAGAGCAAAAGGTGTAATGGCAATGAAAAAACCTTTTGTAAAAGGGATTAAAAAACCCAAAGTACCTACCCCGTAAAAAATGACAATGAACTTTTTTACTTCTTTTTCGGGAATTTTATTTTTGGGATATAAATTCATGAGAAAGGTTTAACAAAACTGTAAATTATTGTTGAGGCAAACTGCTTAAAACCCGTTCAATGATTTTCTTAAACCAAACGGTATAATCATCGGGAGCATTATTTATTTGTGTCAAAATCTTATCAATTTCAACGTATTTAAATTCGCAAACTTCACTTGGCTCGGGCTTTGGTTCTGCATCGGAGAAACCAATAAACACATGATCAAGTTCATGTTCCGTTAATTCATTATCAAGTTTTGCTTTATAAATAAAATCAAATACTTTGGTTAGTTCATCAACCTTTAAGCCCATTTCTTCGTTCAATCGCCTGATGGCTGCATCTTTATTGTTTTCATTGGGTCTGGGATGAGTACATGCCGTATTTGTCCATAAACCCGGAGAATGGTATTTTGACAATGCTCGTCGTTGCAATAACATTTGTTTGTCAGAGTTAAAAATAAAAGCAGAAACCGCCCGATGAAGCTTGGCTTTTTTATGGGCTTCTATTTTCTCCATTTCTCCGACAGCCTTGTCATTTGTATCAACCAATATAACTCTTTCCATATTTAAATTTGCTTAGTTTTATACATCAAAAAAACTTTCAATATTATCAGGTATTTTCTGAAATTTGATATTCGTATTCTTTCTTTCAGCACTTGTTCTGCCGGATTTTTTTTAATTTTATCAAGCAATGCTCTGTAATAAAAATAAGCAAGAGCAACTGCCAGTTTTGAGCGTCCCGGTAATTTTTTAATGCCTTTCCACGCCTCGTTAAAATCGTCTTCTATAGATTTTTCTATGATTTTTTTATTACTGTTATTAAACTCGCTTTCTGTAACTTCGGGAAAATAGCTTCGTCCCAGCTCGTTAATATCATTTTTTAAATCACGCAAGAAATTTACTTTTTGAAAAGCAGAACCCAATTTTCGTGCAGGTTTTTCAAGGGTGTTATAATGCTCTGTTTTTCCATTGCAAAACACTTTTAAACACATTAAACCCACAACATCGGCAGAACCATATATATACTCTTCTAAAGCTTTGGCATCGACATAAGTGGTTTTGGTTAAATCAAACGCCATACTATTCATAAATGCCTGAATATGTGCTGTCTCAATATTGTATTTCTTAACTGTATCGGCAAAAGAAACTAAAATAACATTGGTACTGATTCCATTGTCAAGGGCATATTGCAAATCGTCATTTAGGCGATTTAATAAAAATGCCTTATCAAAACCATGAAAACTATCGACAATCTCGTCAGCTAAACGCACAAAACCATAAATGGCATATATGGCTCGCTTTTTATCCTTTTCCAGCAAAGAGGTTGCCAATGAAAAAGAAGTACTGTATTTACGAGTCATTAACTCAGAAATAGAGTAACTATTGTCTATAAAAAAATCGACGTTCATAATTTTATATTATCTCCCATGATTCAACATCTCCATCTACCTCGTAAAACAGAGGATGCAAATCAATAGCTTTAATCTCTTTATTTAACCGGTATCGCTCAGTATCGCGAATTTCCAATTTTTTCATCAAATGCAAAAACTCATACTCTATCTGTCCTTTGGTTACTGCTATTTGCTTAACATTTGTTTCTCTTGTAAATTTACTTTGGTCGAAGTTATAATTTCTTTTTTGCGACTCATTCCAAATGATTTCCAAATAATAATTGATATTTTTCAACGGATTTTCCGATGCTTTAAAACGGATTAACTGGGGGTGGTTTCTGTAACCTTTGGTTTTACCTTCCAACACATGTTTTGCCAGCAATGTTTCACGCCAAAGTGCAACCAGTCCTTTAGTATCAAGATATTTTGGATTCAACGACCAGATTCTCATTGTAAATTAAGTTTACCATCAGTACACACTTCTCAAATATATAAAATTTCTGATAGAATCACGAACACGACTCAGAGAAAGAGAAATCCAGAAATCCAGAAATAATAAGAAGCATCCTAAAAAACTTAATTTCTAACACATTAAACAAGTCAGCTTACTTATTTAGACAAATTATTTTCTACAGCCTCGGAGTAAGTGCTATTTTATTTATAACAAAAGGTTAAACAGATAACCGGAAATAATAATGCAAAGGGTTACTACGCCAAAGAAAATTCCCACAAGTTTTAAAGTCATGACTTTTTTCAGCAAAATGGCTTCGGGAAATGAGAGTCCGACAACACCCATCATAAAAGCAATGGCAGTACCCAAGGGAATACCTTTTTCAACAAATACCTGAAGAATGGGCAATACACCCGATGCATTCAAATACATCGGTACTGCCAAAACCGTAGCAACAGGCACTGCAAAGGGATTGCTTTTACTCATATATTGTTCAAAAAAACCTTCGGGAATATAACCGTGCATTAATCCACCCACTGCAATTCCAATTAAAACATAAGGTACAACCCCTTTTAATATTTTCAAAACATCGCTCCAAATGACAGGTAAACGCTGAAGCAGGGTTTGACTTTCTTGTTTGAATGCTTGTTCTTCTTTTTGAGCATTTTCCAACACTTCTTTAACCCAAGGTGACAAAAATCGCTCTAGCTTCATCTGTTGTAAAATCATTCCGGAAACAGAACCCAACAAGACTCCGCTCACGACATAAATCAGGGTGGTTTTTACACCAAACAAGCCAATAAAAAGCCCGACAGCAACCTCGTTAACCAAAGGTGAAGTTACCAAAAATGCAAAGGTTACTCCCAAAGGAATACCTCCACGGACAAAGCCGATAAAAAGCGGAACAGAAGAACAAGAGCAAAAGGGTGTTACCACACCAAATAAACTCGCCATAAGGTACTGAAATCCATACAATTTCTTTCGCGACAGAAAATTTCGCACACGCTCAACCGGAAAATAGCTGTTAACAATGCCCATAAAAAAGATAATGACACAAAGCAATAGCAAGATTTTGATGCTGTCGTAAATAAAGAAATTTAAGGCTTTGGCAAGGTGTGCACTTTCTGCCATTCCCAAAACATGAAAAACTAGCCAATCGGCAAAACGTTGCAACCAATCAAACATAAGCAATCTGTTTAACAACAGCCACCGCCACTATTGTTACTGTCCGATGTTTCTGCTTGCAAAATTTTCAACAGCTCTTTTTTTGAAGGTACGCGACCTTTAAACAATACTTTATCATTGCAAACCAAAGCCGGTGTTGACATCACATTGTACTCCATTATTCTCATCATGTCTTCTACTTTTTCTACGGTAGCATCTATGTTGTTTTCCGCCACTACTTCTTTGGTTAGTTCGGTTAAGGTTTTGCACGAAGCACAACCGGTTCCAAGAATTTTAATTATCTGTGTCATGTTTTTATTTTTTATACATTAAACTTTATTTTTCAACGAAATTGCCTGCTTTAAATCGCTAACCGAAACACCGGTATAATCAGCAAAACTATCAGGCTCTCTGTCAACAATATTTTGCGGAATGTTTTCTAAAAGACGATTAAAGTCACTTTCATTCAGTGAATTTACAAAATCGACAAAATCGTTGGTTTGTTCCTTGTGGGAAAAATATTTCATCTGCATAACTGCAATTGACTTTAACATGGGCAAATAGGGTTGCAAATCAGAAGTTGTAGATTCGGCATCGCTATCTATCCATGCAATCGGAACTTTAATAATGGCATCGGGTTTTAAACAAGCGGTTTTAATCAAAAGCTCCACATCAAAAGCAAATTTATGCTCCACGTTTCCCAAAGTAATATCAGAAATAACATCTGAACGGAAAGCTTTAAAACCGCACTGTGTATCAACAATATTTTCCAAATTAGGAATCATTCGTTTCCATAAATAAATGAATAATTTCCCACGATTATTTCTTGCGGATTTTTTCACGACAACCGATTGCTTTTCACGTCGCGAACCAATGGCAGCCAAACGGTTATGATTTATAATGGGATTGGCAAGCAACATTAATTGCCCGAGGTGTGTAGAAAGGTCGGCATCGGTAAAAACCACCAAATGTTTCTGATTGCGTTTTTTTTGTACAGCATTCCACATGCCGTAAAGAATAGAGCCTCCTTTTTGACTGTCGTTGGTTGAGTTCAATGTTTCTACCGGAGGGAAAGATTGCTCTATGGCATCGCTAAGAAATAAAACTTGTGCTTTGTTTTGCAAGGCATTGGCTTTAATAATTTCTTGTGCAATTTTTCCGCTGCCTTCGGGGCAACCGTCATCAACAACTGTTAAATCCCAAGTGATTAAATTTTGTCCCTCGAAAAGCCATTCCAGTTGTTCTATTTTCTTCATTAAAAAATCTTCCCCGTGAGGATGCTCACTACTTTTTCTTATTCTGTGATGCTCTTTATAAACGGCAAAGACCACCGAAATATGCCAAGCTTCATTTACCTGCGAAACTAAACTCTTGGAGCAAGCCAATTTTAACGCCAACAGCAAAAAAGTCATGGACTCGCTACTCCTATCCGACAAAGTATTTTCCAATTTCTGTAAATCGGCAAAAGTTGGATACTCTTTCAACAAATCATTCGCTGTTTTAATGATACATACGGCATGTTTCTCATTGGTTAAATCTATTGACCGAATTCCATTTTCTATTATTTTTTCAATATCCATAATTTATATTTTGCCAAAAAGGGTTAAAAGAGCAATGATTAACACAAAAAATGACCAACCAAGGCTTTTATTTGATTGGCTAATTTACAGAAAAAATATTTTTCAGCCATAATAATAAACAGTCAATCCATATATGCAGTTTGGATTGGTAGAGTTTAAAGAGAAAAATATTAACAGAAAGCAAATTAAAGAAAACACAAACTACCCACACAAACCGAACATATCTATTTATCTTTTACTAGTATTACAACACTTTCTCTTAATGTATCAATATCTGGACTATACTTTGTTTTACGTTTTCTTATTGCTCTTAAAACACCTATTTCTTCTAATTTCCATCCATTTTTCGAAGCAATATCAGCTAAAATTAAATCTACAGGTATTTCTTCATTTGCATATGCTGAATTTGAAACAACCATCCATAAATGTGAGTTAGGGTTAGATTTTATACTTAAGTTTTGAAAAATTTTTTTCATATCTTCAAAATACGCCAATATCATATGAGGTATTCTAGGATTCATTAATAGCTCTTTTTTATTTTTAAGTCTATTGAATATATCATTTAAAAGAACACTATCTAATTTTTTAGTATTGGGCATTTCCCAATTAGCTTGGATATGAGACCTAATAGTTTTTAATCTTAACTTATATAAAGATTCTGAGTTAAGAATAAACTTTCCTAAAAATAATTCTGGTCGATAAATATCCGTATAATCAAATGTGTTTAAATATGGAGGTGAAGTTATAACTAAATCAAACTTTTTATTGTTTGTTTTTAGTATATTTCTAGTGTCAGAATTATATATTTCAGGGCGGTTTTTAATTTTGTGTTTTTCAATATCCTCTTTGATTTTACCATAATTTTCAATAAAAGCCTCTATAAAGTTATTTTTGTTATATTTTTTTTCTTTCCAATTATTTTTATAACGTAAACATTTCCCATCTTTTCTGGCATTACTCACTTCCATTATAGAAGTCAATAATGATAATTTTAATAATTCTGAGGCTTTGGAATTAATCTTTTCCAAATAACTATATCCGCCATAAAAACTCCTCAGCACGTCTAAATTAAATAACCATTTATCTTTTTGAGATAATTCTGTAAATGTGGAGTATTTTTCTAAAGTAGTATATTTCTCACCTTTTACAATATTATCATAAGTTTTCTCGAATAATTCTGATAAGATTTCTGCTGTAGTGTTTAATGTTTTTGTCTTAGAAACAAATGCAGTAAAAGGATTAACCTCAAATCCTACAGCTTGTATATCATTTTCTGCAGCAGTTAATGTAACAGTTCCACTTCCATTAAATGGATCTAATATTAAATGATTAGAATTTAAATCATAAGTATCAATAGCTGTTTTTACTAAATTAGGAGAAAAGCCTTCTTTATAGTAATACCAGCGATGTCGAGGCAATTGACTAGCATCTCGAAAATTTGAAGCATCTTTATTCTTTAAAATAAAATTTGTATTAATAGAACTGTCCATAACTTTCTATATTTCACAAATAGGTTCAACAAACATCCTAATAGGTTTATCTATATTGGGAAATGATTTCCAATATTGTTTGTCGCTATCTATTTCCAATTCTTTGTTGGCATAGTACATACCGTTTTCCTTACTTATTTTTGATATTTTTTCACTTTTTACACTTCTTCTTCTTCCATCAATTACAACAAGATAACCTTTTGTAATTACTGTTGGATTATCAGAGTTGTCCAAATCAATATATCCTTTAATTTGTTGCATACCAACATTTGCTCTGCTATTAGAATAAGATGTTCCTATTCTCCCCTTTTCATTGAGGGATTGCCCAAACCATTTTAGTTCAATCAGTGCTGCTCTGTTTGCCTCTTTCCAAAACACTCTTACATCTACAGGTTTACTTGCACCAAGATTAAATTCTCTATTTACATTTACTCCTCTTAAATTACTTTTTAAATATTCAGATAGTGATACCTGCAAACAGGCTTCGGGTTTATTATTAAAATATATGTACTTTTCTTCATTCCAACATTTCTTTAATAGTTCACAAGAAACATTCTTTACTCTTTCATTTTTATAATCATTTAAAGCCTCCTCTAAATAATGATATTGTAAGGCAAAAATGCTAGGGCATCTAAATTTATTTATAATATTTATTTTTTGCTTATTTACAATAAAATATTCTTGTTTATCTTCAAAAACATATGCTAAAAAATTAGTTGAAGTTTCTAATAAATTATTGATGTATTTTTCTTCTTTATTATTCCAGAAAACAGGGAACTCATCTTCTTTATTGTTAATCTTAAAAATAAGATTTTTATAGTTGTTGCTCAATATTCCTCTGTCATAAAAATTTTCTTTATTATCCGAGAAAAAAGCAATGTTATTAGAAAAATCTCTAAAAACAACTAACTTGCCATTGTAATGAGATGGCTCAATACTTCTAAATATATCTTTAATAAATTCAACTATTTCTTTAGTTGCTTCTATATATTTAGGATTATTTGTTTTCTTATATATTTCTAAAATATAATTTTCTTGTCTAATCTTATTTACTAATTCGTCTGCCATAAACTTATAGATTATTTTCAGTATTTTTTAAAAGATGTTCAATCCAAGAAACAGCAGGAACTAACAATTCATCAGCGGGAGCTCCTAAAGCAGATGTAATTTCTTGTAATTTTTGATTATTAAATGAAATCCAATCTTTATTATTTGTAGCTTTTACTAAATTGGGATCATTAAGTAGAGCTCTTTTCGTTTCTTTATAAGGAATTAAAATACTAGTAGAACAGGCTGCATCAATAAATTTTTCTCTATTCTTATTACTAGGGAATTTTTTAAATTTTTGAAATTCATCTGCTCCTCTACCAGTAATTATTTGATATCCCCCAGTATCTTCAAAATACCCATTTTGCAAATTGCGGTCAATGGCATCGTTTAAATCCTTCGAATGAGGATATTTATCTTGTGTTATAATAAACTTATACTTCCATTCATCAATAGGATTTCCCGAATAATGAAATAAAATTGCAGCAAAATAGGCAAATAGATGGATTTCTTTTTGTTTGAATCCATCTAAAAACTTATCTAATTTATGTGCTATCGATAAACTATCAAAATAAGTTTCAGGTAATATTTGTTTATTCATAATTATTTAATTTTTAGTGCTTTATCAATGTTGTTATATACTTGATTAAATAAAGCTTCTCCCTCTTTCTGAATTTCTGTTAAATCAGTCCAATCTAACATTCTTCTAAACTGCATGTTTTTGTTACGACATTTTTTTGCTAAAGATATTAGTAATTGTGAAGCATTAATATTTGCTGTCATAATTATATTTTGTTTATGTTCAGTTACAAAATCAGCAAACATGTTTCCTACTCTATTTTCATAAGCAATATCCAATGAGCCTTCTGGTGTGTCAATTAATAATGTACTTTCATTTTTGTCTTTTGAGAGATAAATAGCTAAAGCCATTCTAAGAGCAATATCCAAAAAAAATCTTTGGCTTTCAGATAATTGGTGGGACTCTGTCCTTGCTGTACCCAATAATTCAAAATGTAGAGCAATGTCTTTAGAACCACTTTTTTTGAAGTAAATATTTAAATCTAAGCCGATAAAACTCTTTGCTAACTTTTTAAATAAAGGAACAAAGATGCTTTCAGCTTCTTGATATGCATTATTTACCTTTTGAAGTAAATTATCATATTGGGGTTTTAATTCATTTCTCTTTTTATAGTAATTTTTAGATTTTTTATCCTCTTTTTCAAACCGTTGTTGATATTGCAATAATAAGTCATCCGTAATAGGATCTCCTGTTTTTTTGAAATCAATACAAGAATTTTCTTTTTCAAATTCTTCAAGTTTCCTTTTTGCTGTATTGAGTTCATATTCTGATTTTTCTAACTCTACTTTTTTTTGCTTCAGATTCAAAAATTAATTTTTCAATATTATTGTTTTTTAGTGCTATCTCATTGTCTATTTTTTCAATTTTTTTTAGCAGAGTCGATTGTTTATCATCTTTATCATCGTCCAATAAAGTTTCACAGATAGGACATTTATCTTTATATATATTTTTTTCTATATTTTCTAAAATGTAATGCCCTGTTGCTCCACACAAAAAACATTTTTTATCTTTTTGAGAATATTTTATATATTGACTCTCTGTAAGTTTAGAACGAGGTTCTGAATACTGAGAAAAAAGTTTTTTATAATCTATTTTTAATCGCAATAATTCAGAATTTATTATGTTTTGACGTTTTAATAATGTATCGTATTCTATTTGAAGATTATTGAAAGTGTTTTCATTGATTTCTATATTTCTAAATAACTCATCATACATCCTCTTTAATTCCTCAAAGTTAGTTAATTCTTTTTCCCTTTTTGTGGCAAGAAGTCGATTTCTTTCATTTTTTATTTGAGTTGCTTGCCACCTAGTATTTCTTCCATAAGACTCTAAAACCTCCATTTCTCTTTTAAGTTCAAGAATTCGTTGAGTATCTTCTATATCGTAATTAAAGGAGATTGATAACGCATTTGTCGCAGCTCGTTTGTCCCAAAATATCATTTTCTTATTTTCGTCAAATGTAAAAACATATAGCTGTAAGAAAATAAAATATTCAAACTTACCAATCCCAATATCTTTTGTTAGCTCCTTCTCATAAATAGAATTTAATTCTTGTGGACTTTTATTCGATGAATTTAATAAAGATATGTGTTTATTTTGAGATATCGTATATATTTCTAAAATATTCAAAGTTTCTCTATCAATAAAGCCCCTAGATATTCTAAAATATCTATTATTAATCTTAAATGTAATTTCTATTTCAGCAACTTCTTTATTTTGAGATTTGATTCTCCCATCAAAGTATCTCTCAGTATATTTTTTATTCTCTTTGATAATTTCACTAGGAGAATACACTTCTTTGTTAGGCTCTAGAACCAATCCGGTAAGGGCATAATTAATTAAACTTAAAAATGTAGTTTTCCCTAAACCATTTGCTCCGGCAAGACAATAAACTCCATTATTAATGGTTTCTTTTACTTCTTGTGTTTCGTTATTTTTAGAGTAAAGAGAAAAATTACGAATTTTTATTTCTTGTATTTTTAAGAAATTGTATTTGCCCTGTTTTTTCATCTATAAATGCCACTTTTATTTAAACCTAATGTTACTTATATAAACAACTAAGCATTTTAGTTAAATATTTATTTCGTTGGCTAATTTACAGAAAAAATATTTTTCAACCATAAGCTTTGCATAATTTCACCGATAATAAACAGCCACTTCATATAGGCAGTTTGTATTGGTAGAGTTTAAAGAGAAAAATATTACATTTGTACAAAGTATAAATTAACCGTATGACCACACCTACAAACACCGAAAACAAGCAAAGAAAGGTAAACATTCACCCCGAATGGTATGTTCTTTTGAAAGAAGAGTTTGAGAAAGATTATTTTGCCAAATTGAAAACGTTTTTATTGGCAGAAAAAGCCAAATACAGAGTTTTCCCTCCGTCTAAACGCATTTTTGCTGCATTTGACCACACGCCTCCCCAAGCGGTAAAAGTTGTGATTATGGGACAAGACCCTTACCATGGACCCGGACAGGCTTGCGGTTTTTGTTTTTCGGTGCAAGACGGCGTACCTCACCCA
>PDWI01006158.1_pt1 | contig 15189 bp, 12 predicted proteins | sample 1430891 | NCBI WGS metagenome assembly PDWI01 (sample SAMN01162508, study PRJNA174530) | Oral metagenome, whole genome shotgun sequencing project. | biome: Marine environment; feature: Marine mammal; material: Swab sample of the gingival sulcus; isolation source: swab sample of gingival sulcus... | reverse complement strand
TGCTCATTCCCGATGGTTGTCGCCAGTCTGGTATCAACAACCTTGTTAATACGTGCCGGCAAGGGTTGGGATTCTGGAAAATCAGTGCGAAAAAATCGAATTCCACTGTCGACAGAAGCGGGGTTTATGCAAAGATTAACGGCTCTGCCAGAGTGTAAACCTACACCACAGCAGCTTACCGATTCTTTCAATGTATATTGATATGGTTCTAAAATGTTATGCATTTGACTTCCTTTGATAGTTATGATATTGCCCTTTTAATGCAATTTTCAGACCATCCGGGCATACCACCTCACAAAAACATGCATTTAACACCTTTAAACAAAGCGATAGAGATACTACTTAATTAATTTTCCAACTCAAAGAGGTTTTGTCGCTTGTGAAAAAAAGAACACAAATATGGGTTGTCATCCGCCAAGTGTGGGAAAAAAAAGACATTATTCACAGCAAGGAGTATAGGTCTAATCTTAAATATCTAGCATGGTTTTAACAAACGAATCAAAGGCAGGGTCGACGGTCATCTCTGGAATCACATACCTTATCTCTTGCTGGAATCGATAATTGCCAAGCTTTACCTTATCTTTTTCTGTGGTCAAAAGAAATGTCGCTCCATGTTGCCTGGCAAGGTCTTCCAGTTCCTCGATATCTTTTTCAGAATAGGTGTGGTGATCGGGATAAACCTTGAAATATGAACAGAGGATATTGTTCTTTTTAAGATAGGTTCTGAATCGATCTGGATTCCCTATCCCGCAAAAGGCAAGGACTTTTGCGGATGGATCGATGGATTCCGTTGACATTGCAGTTTGCAAGTCATAGAAAAGGGGGCGGCCAAGTCTGGTTACAAACGACTTTTTTGAAAGAGATAAGCTTTCAAGACCTTTGGTAAACTCGTCAACTGCCGGTTCAGAGGATTTGCTGACACCTGTATATATAATTGCATCGCATCTGTTAAGTGCCGAAAAGCTTTCGCGCAATTCACCACCGGGAAAGACATGCTTTGGTTCCGAAATTGTATCAGCACTAAACAGCACCAGATCAAGATCCCGTTTCACGCTGAGATGTTGAAAAGCATCGTCAAGAACCAGTACATTACAGCCAAATTGTTCTATCGCATATTGGCAGGGATATTTTCTTTTTTTACCGGTTAATACCGGAATCTGCCTGAGATTTTCTGCAATCAACCTCGGTTCATCGCCACACTCTTGTGCTGAAAGCAAAATTTCTCTACCGTCTGACACAACATTTATTTTGCCCGTTGCCTTTCCTCTGTAGCCCCGACTTATAACTGCCGGTCTCAGTCCAAATGCTGACAGACGTTTGGCAAGACAGATGACCAGCGGAGTTTTACCGGTTCCCCCCATGGTAAGGTTGCCAACTGAAATAACCGGGACATTAAAGGCGTGTGTTTGAAAGATCGACCGCTGGTAGAATTTTTCTCTGATTCTCATAGCCCATGAGTACAGGGGGCTTAGGGGTCGCAAAAGTTTAAATACAAGATGCTTGTCTATGACCATAAGATTATAATAGTGGCAGTTTTTTACACAACAGTTCTCTCATTGCTGACATCCTGAAAGCAAAAGCAGGGCAAATAAAACAAATACAATTCCTACCATAGACAAAAGTTCTGTCTTGATCAAGTGGGTGATCATTATAAATGCTATTGTCATTTGCCAACCATATAAAACAGATTTGATGGTTGCAGAAGGCTTTGAAATAGTATTAATTGTCCTGAAAAATCCGCAATAAGAAAAATCGGGGTAACAGACATTGCCCCTTGCATTGCCAAGGGCAGGGCAAGTTGTGCGATATGTTCTGTTACGCAGGATAAACGGGAAAACATGAAAGTACTTTTGGCATCCCCCAGGGGATTTTGTGCTGGGGTTGTAAGAGCAATTGAAACGGTAAAACTTAATATCCAGAGACATGGCAAACCTGTTTATGTCCTCCATGAGATTGTTCACAACAAGCACGTAATCGAAGAACTAGAAGCACTTGGTGCAATATTTGTTGAGAATCTTTCTGACATTCCACATGGGAAGATATGCATTTTCAGTGCCCACGGCGTCTCAAAAGAGGTTGAAGCAGAGGCGGAAAGACTCGGTTTGAGAACCATTAATGCCACCTGTCCACTGGTATCGAGCGTTCACAATGTGGTCGAGAGATACCATAAACAGAATTTTGACATCCTCATAATCGGTCACCATAAACACCCTGAAGTTGAAGGAACTGCCGGCAGGGTTGACAGCAATGTACACATCATTGAAACAACAGAGGAAGCGGAAAAAATTGAAGTAAGAGACAGTAACAAGGTTGTGTATGTCACCCAAACAACTTTGAGTCAGGATGATATCTCCGACATCAAAACAGTTTTTTTCAGTAAATTCCCTCATATAAAAGGTCAGTCTTCCAATATCTGTTTTGCTACCCAGAATCGCCAAAATGCAGTAAATCTTCTTGCCAGGGAATGCGATATTATCTTTGTGGTTGGCTCCAAAAACAGCTCCAACTCTAATCGATTGCGTGAAGTTGCCAACCGAAACAACTGTGAAGCCTATCTTATAGATGATTATAATGATATCAACAAAGACTGGCTGAAAGGCAAGAGTGTTGTTGGTATTACCGCAGGGGCTTCAGCTCCTGAACGGCTGGTTCAGGGCGTACTCGTATGGCTTTCCAGGTCTTACGGCATAACCATTGAAAGTATGTCGGGGAAAACCGAAAAAGTATATTTTAAACCAGCCGAGTTAGTACACTCGCGAAAATCAGACTGACCGATCACTTCAGGGCAAGGCGTATCCTCTGCATAGCCCTTTCGACATTTTCAAAGGAATTGAAGGCTGATAGCCTGATATAACCTTCACCACAACTGCCAAAACCGGCTCCTGGAGTACAGACCACACCGGCATCGTTGAGCAGTTGATCAAAAAACTGCCACGAATCCTGCTTGCCGTCTATCCAGATATACGGAGAATTCGTGCCGCCAACAAAGTCATAGCCAAGATCTGAGATCTCCCGGCAGATAAGATCGGCATTACGCATATAATAATCTCTGAGTTCTCTGACCTGCTTTTTGCCTTGTTCGCTGTACACAGCCTCAGCCGCCCGCTGAACCGGATAGGAAACGCCGTTAAATTTGGTGCAATGGCGTCGATTCCATAATCCGTGAAGAGAATGGGCGCAACCTTGTCGGTCATAAACCATACATTGTTTGGGAACAACGGTAAACGCACAACGTGTCCCGGTAAATCCGGCACTTTTTGAAAAACTCCTGAACTCGATCGCAACCTCGCAAGCACCTTCAACTTCATAGATGGACTTGGGCAGACTTTCATCCCGGACAAACACCTCGTAAGCAGCATCAAATAAAATCAATGCCTTGTTGTCGCGAGCGTAATCTACCCAGGTCTTCAGCTCTTCTTTGGTGATAGTTGACCCGGTCGGATTATTCGGAAAGCAGAGATAAATAAGATCCACCTTTTCATTGGGCAGGGTGGGAACAAAATTGTTTTCCCTGGTGGAATCCAGGTAGACAATGCCCTTGTAACGGCCATTTTCAAAATCACCCGTTCTGCCCGCCATGACGTTGGTATCAAGATACACCGGGTAAACCGGGTCAGGAATTGCTATTTTTATATCGTTGCTGAACAGTTCCTGAAAGTTGCCGGTATCACATTTTGCCCCGTCGCTGATAAATATTTCATCGGCGCTGATGTCAGCTCCCCTTGCAGCAAAATCATTTTTTGCAATTGCCTCACGCAAAAAAGCATATCCCTGTTCAGGACCATAGCCGCGAAAAGAATCCTCAATTGCCATTTCATCAATAGCCGCATGAAAGGCTGTAATGCAGGCAGGCGGCAGGGGTCTGGTAACATCACCAATGCCAAGTTTAATAATCTCTTTTTCTGGATGTGTTTCTTGAAATCTCTTTACTCTTCTGGCAATATCGGAAAACAGATAGGAAGATTGAAGTTTCAGATAATGTTCGTTGATGGTTATCATACAATACTCGTTGAATTTTAAAATAGTACTCTGTTTGAAAAACAGCTATAGTGAGTGCCCTTACATAAGATCAGCAAAGTATAATTGAATGATTTCTGGTGTCAACTTCAAAGAAAAGTATAATACTATTACAGGGAATTATAATGCAGCAAACAAATCATATAATAAATTACAGAAAGGATTACCAGCCATCCCCGTTTACCATAACCGATGTCCGGCTGGAGTTTCAGCTTTTCGACACCTCGACCAGGGTAAAAAGTACCACCACCGTTTGCGTAAATCCTCTGTCTACGAAAAAATCAGACACCCTCATTTTACACGGCGAAGAATTAAAACTCCTTGCCATTTCAATAGATGACCGCCCGCTGACCGCAAGTGACTACCATAAGACCGAAAAAGGACTTGAAATCTATCATGTCCCCGAACAATTTAATCTCTGTATAGAAACAGAGATTGACCCTGACGGCAACACCTCGCTTGAAGGTCTGTACCGGTCAAGCGGTAACTACTGTACGCAATGTGAAGCAGAAGGGTTCAGAAAGATTACCTACTACCTCGATCGCCCGGACGTGATGGCAAAATTTACCACCAGAATTGAAGGGAACAAAAAAAACTGTCCGGTAATGCTGTCAAATGGCAACCTCATCGACCAGGGAGAAATCGACGAAGACAGGCATTTTGTTGTCTGGGAAGACCCGTTTCCAAAGCCTTCTTATCTTTTCGCCCTGGTGGCAGGGCAAATTGTCTCCATCGATGACACCTATACAACCGCAACAAAACGACAGGTTCATCTAAGGATCTTTGTTGAAGAAAGAAACCGCCACTATTGTCGTCATGCCATGGAATCTCTAAAAAAATCGATGAAATGGGATGAAGATGTCTTTGGCCTGTCCTATGATCTGGACACCTATATGGTCGTTGCCGTTGATGATTTCAATATGGGGGCGATGGAAAATAAGGGCTTGAATATTTTTAATTCCAAATATGTACTGGCATCTGAACAAACCGCCACCGATCAGGATTATCTCGCCATTGAAGGTGTTATCGCCCATGAATATTTCCATAACTGGACCGGCAACCGGGTAACCTGTCGTGACTGGTTCCAGCTCAGCCTCAAAGAAGGCTTGACTGTCTTTCGCGACCAGGAGTTCTCATCCGATATGAATTCAAGAGCCGTTCAACGTATTGATGACGTGAAGGTTCTGCGAGACTACCAGTTTAGAGAGGATGCAGGTCCGATGGCACACTCGGTTCGGCCTGATTCATACGTTGAAATCAACAATTTTTATACTGTAACCGTTTATAACAAGGGGGCTGAAGTAATAAGAATGATCCACACCCTGCTTGGAGCTGAAAATTTCCGTAAGGGTATGGATCTTTACTTTGCACGACATGATGGCCAGGCCGTCACCTGTGATGATTTTGTTGCCGCGATGGCAGACGCTTCAGGAGTTAATCTCGAACAGTTCAAACGCTGGTATTCACAGGCTGGAACGCCTGTGGTTACGGTACAAGAGCGTTGGGATGAAATGTCACAAACCTACCATCTCGTCCTCAGTCAAACCTGTGCGGCAACACCTGGACAAGAACATAAGGAACCGTTTCAGATTCCGTTACGAATGGGCGGCTTAAACAGTAAGGGTGAAGAAATTATAAAAGAGCAGGTACTCCAGCTCACTGCCGAAAGGCAGGAGTTCACCTTTAACCACATCACTGAAAGTCCTGTCCTTTCCTTTAATCGTGGCTTCAGTGCTCCAGTGATAGTGAATTTTGACCAGACCAGCAAGCATCTTGCCTTTCTCATGGCACATGACAAGGATCTTTTCAATCGGTGGGAGTCGGCAAACAAGCTGGCAAGTCAGGAAATATTAGCGGCTATGGAGTGTTTGAACCGCGAGAAAACATATCGGATCAACCCTCTTTTTCTCGATGCAATCAGGGTAAACCTGGAAGACCAGCAAGGTGACAAGTCTCTGGTTGCCCAGGCAATAACCCTGCCATCTGAAATGTATATTGCCCAACACCTCGAAGAAATAGAACCACAACTGCTCAACCGGGCAAGAAATGAAGTCATCGCCCAGATAAGCAGGCACCTCCATCGGCTGTTACACGAGACCTATCACGCCAATGAAGAGCAGGGGGCGTACCAGATAACCAACGAGGCGATTGGACGAAGACGTCTTAAAAACTGCTGCCTGCAATATCTGATGGCACTGGCTCCGATTACCGACGACACCCTTGAACTCTGTCACAGGCAATATGTGAACAGCCAGAACATGACCGATAAAATCGCTGCCCTGAAAGAGCTCGCCAATCTTGACCATTCTCCCCACAGAAAGGAAGCGCTCGATGATTTCTACAATCTGTGGCAGCATGATCCTCTGGTAATGGATAAGTGGTTTAGTTTACAGGCTGTTTCAAAGCGGAAAAACTGTATGAAGGATGTCCTTACCCTGATGAATAACCCGCGCTTTTCAATGGATAATCCCAACAAGGTAAGAGCGTTGATTGGTGCCTTCTGTTCAAATCATGCTCGTTTTCATTCGCCGACAGGAGAAGGGTACCAGTTTCTAGGCGACCAGATTATCAAACTCAATCCGATTAATCCGCAGATTGCTGCCCGCCTGTTAACCCCGTTAACCATGTGGAAGAGGTATCATCAAGCCTACCGGGACAGGATGAGAGAGCAACTGGAAAGAATTTCCGCTACCAGGGATATTTCTTCAGATGTTTATGAAATAGTCGAGAAAAGCCTGTAAACATCCACCGTAGATCAAAGTTACCTTGCAGGATGCTTGTGCAAAAGGCTCCTGCAAGGACAAAATCATTTTCTCTGATGGCAGAAAAGACAACGGTATTCAGGAGGATGGGTGGCGGAAAGGGGTGCCGATTTGCCGGGGGCATGACATGATGCGCAATGTTTCTCCGCCTCTTTCTTGCTTTTGATACCATAAAGGCTTTCATGGTTGGCATCATGGGGCAATTTCGGGGTGGTTTCCTCGGGGGCTGAAAACAGAAAAAAGACTATTACAACGCAGGTCAGTAAAAACAGTCCGTTTAATACAGCCTTTTTTTGCGGCGACATATCTTTCTTTTGGGGCATGATGGTTCACCCTGTAAATTCGAGGCTTGTGTAGGGAACAAGTTTTAACCGTAATGCTGCCGCCAGAACTTCCGGTAAAACCCGTTGTGCCAATGTTGATTTTTGTGTTTTGGCAACCAGTTCTGTATGCTTGCGGTGTTTTCGGATCAGGTTGTCGAGAGTGCTGGTTTCATCGGATGCTGGATCGAGGATATGTTCAGCGACAAACTCGCCAGTCTGTACCGCCGCATTAATGCCCTCTCCGGTGAGTGCTGAGGCAATACCGGAAGCCTCACCGGCAAGAAAAATCCTGCCAAAATTCCAGCCGCGATAATCATAGTTAATCATCTCTGCCTTTGCAGTCCCGCCTGTCAAGTCAAAGCCCTGCCTTTCAGCCCATTGTTTCAGATTTGCCATCAATGCCCGTGCCGTTAAGGTGTTTTTATCGGCATAGGCTCCTATCGAGGTAGTTGAAGCATGGGGGAAAACCCAACCATAGCCGTTTTTAAAAAAAGCAGGCGATAAATGCCACTGCATTTCGTCTGCAACAAACGGAAGCTGAAAATGAATGCCTATGCCATACCTGTTAACCGGAAGATTCAAAAATCGCCGTACTTTTGAGTTGGCTCCGTCGGCACCAACCAGAATAGAGTAGGGCAGAACCAGGGCAGGTGAATCGGCAGATTGACAGGTTACGCTGTCCTCTGCTACAGTCAGGACCTTACATCCCTCCAACACCTTCACTCCGGCATCGAGAGCATTTTTCAACATATACTGCCCCAATTCAACCCTGTCCACCGTGGCAAGTATCGGAGTTGGTGAAGATAATTTGAATTTCTGTAGCGGGGTGACAATCCTCTGGGCGTAGAATTTTCTTTGAATCAGGTCGGCAGGCAGTTTTGATAATTGCCCGTTCCAGGTAATACCACCGGCACAGACCTTCTGTCCAATCGTTTTTTTCTTTTCAATCAGGATGACCTTGCATCCCGCTTCAGCAAGCCGGGTGGCGCAGGCAAGCCCGGCAGGGCCTGCCCCGACAACAACAATATGTTCTGAACTGGGCATTAAATAGTTGTATTACCCTTCGGTAAGGATTGCTTTAAGGTATTCACGGTTCATTATTGCAATGTTTCTAATCGAAATACCCTTAGGGCAAACCGCTTCACATTCCCGTTCGTTGGTGCAACTGCCAAAACCTTCCCTGTCCATGGTCTCGATCATTGAAATCGCCCTGGTCTTTCGCTCCGGTTGTCCCTGTGGTAGCAAACTGAGCTGGGATATCTTGGCACTGGTAAAAAGCATGGCCGCACCGTTGGGGCAACTTGCAACACAGGCACCACAGCCGATGCAGGCGGCAGCGTCCATTGCCAATTCAGCCACCTGTGAAGGAATAGGAATGCTGTTGCCATCAACAGCAGCTCCGGTATTGGTTGACACATAACCGCCAGCCTGGATAATTCGGTCAAGCGCCGACCTGTCAACCATAAGGTCTTTTTTTATCGGAAAGGCCTTGGAGCGGAAAGGCTCAATGACAATAGTATCACCACTTGAGAAATTCCGCATATGAAGTTGACAGAGGGTGATCTCCTTTTCAGGCCCGTGGGCAATACCGTTAATGACCGCACCGCACATACCACAGATCCCTTCCCGGCAGTCATGGTCAAAGGCAACGGGTTCCTTGCCTTCGTGGGTTAGTTTTTCATTAAGCACGTCCAGCATTTCGAGAAAGGACGAATCGGTTGAAATATTTTCCAGCTCATAGCTCTCCAATTGTCCTAGAGAATCGGTGTTTTTTTGTCGCCAGATTTCAAGTTTCAGATTAATAGTTGCCATAGTCTTGCTCTTGTAAAGGTTTATCCTTAAAATCGATCTTACTTATAACTTCTCTGACTTGGAGTTACATTTTCAAAAACCAGCTCTTCCTTATGTAAAAGCGGGGTTTTTCCTTCTCCCTGATACTCCCATACCGCAGCGTGAGAATATTCCTCATCGATTCGTTTGGCTTCATTTTCTTCGGTTTGGCTCTCTTCACGCAGATGACAGCCGCAGGATTCTTCCCTGGCAAGCGCATCACGAATCATGATCTCGCCAAATTCCAGAAAATCTGCAACTCGCCCGGCCCGTTCAAGCGACTGGTTTAACTCCAGTCCGCTGCCTGGAATATAGACCCGCTCCCAGAACTCTTCCCTGATCTTCGGCAGTTCAACCAGAGCCTGCTCGAGGTCCTTTTTGTTTCTTGCCATACCGCAGTTGTCCCAAAGCAGCAGTCCAAGACGTTTATGAATTTCATCGACCGTTACATGATCCTTGAAACCATTGGTGCTGTTTTTAAGCAAGGTGGAAATACGGCTGGACACATAGTCTTCCCGTGCCTTGAACGCGTCAAGATCGGTGTTAACCTTGTCCAGCGGGGTGCTGCCAAGGTAATTGGCAAGGGTATTGCTGATAATGAAATAGCCGTCTGCAAGCCCTTGCATTAATGCACTTGCCCCGAGTCGGTTCGCACCATGATCCGAGAAGTTGGCTTCACCGAGGGCAAAAAGTCCTGGAATGGTGGTCTGTAGATTGTAATCGACCCATAATCCGCCCATGGTGTAATGTACCGCAGGGTAGATCATCATTGGTTCCTTTTGCGGATTGGAGTCGGTGATTTTTTCATACATCTGAAAGAGGTTACCGTACTTCTTCATGATTGTTGCCTTGCCGTCCCGTTGAATGGCGTTGGCAAAATCAAGAAATACCGCAAGCCCGGTCTCTCCAACACCTTTGCCCATATCACATTGTTCCTTCGCGTTTCTCGATGCCACATCACGCGGAACCAGGTTACCAAAGGATGGATATTTACTCTCAAGATAATAATCTCTCTCTTCTTCCGGGATATCCGATGCCTTGCGCTTATCGCCCGCCTTTTTCGGTACCCACACCCGGCCATCATTACGCAGACTCTCACTCATCAGGGTCAGTTTTGACTGGAAGGTGCCATGCACCGGAATACAGGTCGGATGAATCTGCACAAAACAGGGGTTGGCAAAACCAGCTCCATGTTTATAGGCTCGCCAGGCAGCGGTAACATTGGATGACATCGCGTTGGTCGAGAGAAAATAGGCGTTTCCGTAACCGCCGGTTGCCAGAAGCACCGCATCTGCCCAATGTCTTTCCAGCTCACCGGTCATCATATTGCGGGTGATAATTCCCCGAGCCTTACCGTTCACAACCACCAGATCCATCATTTCACGGCGGGTATACATTTCGACCCCACCGGCATGTATCTGCCGGCTCAATGCGCTGTAGGCACCTAAGAGAAGCTGCTGCCCGGTTTGTCCACGGGCATAAAAGGTTCGTGATACCTGGGCGCCACCAAAGGAACGGTTGGCAAGGGTGCCACCATACTCCCTGGCGAACGGAACCCCCTGGGCAACACACTGGTCGATAATATTATTACTGACCTGAGCTAGACGATATACATTTGCCTCTCTTGCCCGAAAATCGCCACCCTTGATCGTGTCATAAAACAGACGAAAAATCGAGTCGCCGTCATTCTGATAGTTTTTGGCAGCGTTTATCCCGCCCTGGGCAGCAATCGAGTGGGCACGTCTGGGGCTGTCCTGCATACAAAAGGCCGACACCTTGTAGCCCTGTTCAGCAAGAGTTGCCGAAGCAGAAGCGCCGGCAAGCCCGGTACCAACCACGATGATCTTGAATTTTCTTCGGTTGGCAGGGTTGATAAGTTTGCTTGAAAAACGATGATTATCCCACTTTTTTTCTAACGAACCGCTTGGTATTTGAGCATTTAGTTCCATGTTGTATCCTGTAATAATAAACTTTGGTAAACAGATGTATCCAGCCTTATGTTAATAGTTCTGACCTAAACCGGTCATGAAGTACAGCGGGATACCACTGAAAAACAGCAAGAAAAACAGCGGCACAATAAAGGTAAGTTTCCAGATCAACCCGTTATATCGGGGGTGATTGATACCAAAGGTCTGTAACATACTCCAGAACCCATGGCTCAAATGGAGTGCCAGTGCCATAAAGGAAACAATATAAAACAACCCGTAAAAAAAGTTGCCGAGCAAATCTTTTACCGTGATCGAAATAGGTGTATGACCTTCCCGGAACGTAAAACCGGCAACATGAATAATCAGGAAAAGCAGAATAAACAGCCCTGAATAAATCATGGTACTTGAAGCAATCGGATTTTTTACTGCCCGGGCATTGACCTTGTAACGGCTGGTGCCTTCCTTGAGATTCAGCAGGAAAAGGTTGATACCGATACCGGCATGGATCAGTACAACCGCCAGCAGACTCAAGCTGAAGGCAAGAACAATCTGCGGTTGACTGTGCAGTATATCGGCATACCTCTGGAATACCACACTGCTGAAATAGATGGTCGAGTTACCGATGACATGGGTGCATAAGAACAGGATAAGCAGCAACCCGGTTATAGCCATGATGATTTTTTTACCAACAGTAGATTGTAGAAATTTGACAAACCACATACGCGTCCCCTTTGCTGATTGAGTGATTTATGACTTATGTATAATGAGTAATATTGAACTATATTATAATAATTATTTAAAATTGAAAGTTTAGTTTTTAATTTATAGAAAGAAAATGCAAAAAAGTTTACATAAGATGCAAAACCAGAGTACAAAAAAAGTCAATCAAAGGGGCAAAAATGAAGAGATATAAAGCGTTTATATTCGATCTGGATGGAACCTTATTGGATACACTTGCCGACATAGCGGATTCAGCTAACGAGGTGTTAGGGCAGAAAGGTTTCCCAATCTACACTGTTGAGGAATATAAAACATTGGTCGGCAGAGGGTTCCGCCAGCTTTTTACCAATGCTCTTCCGCAGGAAACGTCTGATAAGAAAATAGATGAATGTTGCGCGCTTTTTAAACAAATCTACCAGGAAAACTGGAACAACAGGTCAAAAGCGTATCCTCAAATACCGGCCATGCTTGAAGAGCTGAAAAACCAGGGGTGCAGGCTTGCTGTTTTGTCCAATAAGCAGGACCGTTATACCAAACAGTGCGTGGACTATTTTTTTGCAGAAGATCTTTTCGACTACGCCTTTGGTGAAAGGGAAAGGGTGGCAAAAAAACCAGATCCCCAGGGAATCTTTCAAATCAGTGCGTTGCTTGATATCCCGCTCAACCAGACCTGTTTTGTTGGTGATTCCGGTATTGATATGCAGGCGGGCAATAATGCCGGAATCTTCACTGTTGGGGTGAGCTGGGGCTATAGAACCGTTGAGGAATTAAAAGAAAACAAGGCTGATGCCATTATTAGCGAACCCATGGAGTTACTCAAGTATGCAGGAACTAAGTAGTCTGATTCAACCGTACCTTGCCTTTCTGGTGCCACCACTTGTTGGTGCCTTTATCGGCTATCTTACCAATAGAATTGCGATCAAAATGTTGTTCCGACCGTTGAAACCATGGCGGATTTTTGGTTTCAGACTTCCGATGACTCCAGGGGTAATTCCAGCCAAACGTCATGAGCTTGCCGTTAATATGGGACAGATGGTTGGAGAACATCTCCTGACCAGTGAAGAAGTTGGCAAGGCAATAAAAAAACAGCCCTTTCAGGATCAACTGCTGCAACTCATACAAAAACACCTGAAAAATATCGTAGAAAAAGACCTCGCTGCTCTCACCATTCCCGGGGAGTTGGCTGATACCCTTACCGGTATTATTGCAACAGTGAAAAACCGTATCAAACAACACCTTGGCAGCTACCTGCAATCGCCTGAATTTGAACAAAAACTTAACAATGAGATAGAAAAGGGGATAGAGCAGTTTTTAAGCCGGGATTTTTGCCGGCTGCTCCCCCAGGAAGCAAGACCTGTGCTTTTGTCCCTTATTGACAGCAAGGTTGAAACCATCGCTCGATCACAACAACTGCAAAGCTGGCTTAAAAGTTTTATTGCTCAAAAGGTGTATCTCGTCTTGCAGCAGGGCAACAGCCTGGCCGATATCTTTCCCGCCTCGACGCAAACTATTATTGGTCAGGCAGTACAGGACAGGGTGCCTGATTTCCTGGAAAAACTTGCTGACCTGACAACTTCTCCGCTTGTTCGCGACAAGATTGTTGCTGGGGTAAAGGAAGGCATTGCCGGATTTACCGCCGAGCTTGGTCCAATGGCAGCCATGGTCAACAATTTTCTTACCGAAGAGCTGATTGAGCAAAAGGTGCTCGAATACCTGACCAGCAAAGAAGATGCGATTAAAGCAGGCATTCAGCAAGAACAGATACAAGAAAAACTCGCCTCGATAATTGCCAGCAAGACAGAACAGCTTTTGCAAGAGCCACTGGTTAATTTTTTGGCACCACACGGTGAAGAAAAGGTTGATGAACTGTGTAAGGTTTTCACCGAAATGTGTGTACAAATACTGCATAACCGGGAAACCAGCAACGCCATTGCCGCACTACTTAAAAAAAGTATTGAGGATTATCTTGCTGCCAACCCGAGTGTCAAAGAGGTTATCATTGATCTGGCTGGTACAGAACAGGTGCAAGATGTAAAAAACTGGTTGTTTGAGGAGCTGTCTGCAATTCTTAAAGGCAGCAGGACTCAGCAGCTTATGGCTACTCTTGTTGATCATATAGTCGATGGTTTCATTGCCAAACCTGGCGGGAAACTATCCACAATTCTGCCAGAACAATCGGTTGATGATTTGAGTCTCTGGCTAAGAAAGCTATTTTCAGATTTGCTTGTCTCTGAAACCCCGGGGATTGTGCAGGCACTGCATATCGAGACCATTGTTACCGAAAAAATAGATTCTCTCGATTTGCTCAAACTCGAAACATTACTCCTGTCGATTATGGAGGAACAGTTCAAGTATATCAATCTGTTCGGCGCCTTACTTGGTTTTATCATTGGCTGCTGCAATATCTTTATCATCTACCTATTATAGCGTTGTTATTACAGATTTTTCTGCGTTTTTAAAATTTGCTGGCGCAAATTTTATTGAATCTTTCTCCACGTTTTCATTCCCTGTCTCAAGAAAACCCCGTTTTCCTGACCGGGGAAATGTCGTCTTGCTCTCACTCTCAACCGGTTTCAGCCTGAAAAATATTTTATCAGATTACCTTTACTTTTTTTTTTTTTTACCACATACTTTTTAAGGAGTGAGACAGGTTTAGGCATTTTATATATATTTTTGAAAAATGGAGGTTCCAATGACAACACAACTCAAAATAAATCAAGGTTTTACCCTGATCGAGCTTATTCTTGTCATCGTGATCCTGGGAATTCTTTCGGCGGTTGCGATACCAAAATATCAGGATATAAGCGAAGAGGCGGAATTTAACAGCGCAATAAAAATTGCATACGATGCGTTCAATACTGTGCCGGGTGCTTTTAAAGCGAGTGTTGATCTAAAAGGTCAAACTCCCGCTAATGTGAAACTCTCAGATCTTATCACCATAAGAGGCAAACATTGGTCATTTGACGATAGTCAAAATCAGTATCAACGTCCAGGCCTGACGATCACCCTTTTCCCTGATCAAAGAAGAGAGGACTTGGCTGTGAAATGCATCAGCTGGTCGAGCCCGAATCTTGTAAATAAATGTAAAACAAAATTTAATGTCGCTGGAGACAAGTGGAAAGTAGTTGAAAGTATTAGATTTTAATAAGACAGACGTTTTTATATGTATTTTTGAAAATGGGGGATCCAATGACAACACAACTCAGAACAAATCAAGGTTTCACCCTGATTGAGCTTATTCTTGTCATCATTATTCTTGGTATACTCTCGGCGGTTGCGATACCAAAATATCAGGATATAAGCGAAGAGGCGGAATTTAACACCAGAATAAAAATTGCATACGATGCGTTTAGTGCTGTGCCGGGTGCTTTTAAAGCGAGTGTTGATCTAAAAGGTCAAAATCCCGCTAATATGAAAATCACAGATCTTGTCACCATAAAAGGCAAAGGCTGGGAATTTAACGATACTTTAAACCAATATCAATGTTCAGGTCTAGCGGTTAAACTTTTACCTGATCAAAGAAGAGTGGGCTTGTATGTGAAATGCAACGACTGGCCGAGCACGAATCTTGTAAATAAATGTAAAGCAAAATTTAATCTCGATGAAGAT
>PDWI01006157.1_pt1 | contig 15192 bp, 14 predicted proteins | sample 1430891 | NCBI WGS metagenome assembly PDWI01 (sample SAMN01162508, study PRJNA174530) | Oral metagenome, whole genome shotgun sequencing project. | biome: Marine environment; feature: Marine mammal; material: Swab sample of the gingival sulcus; isolation source: swab sample of gingival sulcus... | reverse complement strand
CTAAAATGTATGTTTATTCACTTCCCGATTTTACTTTGCTTAAAGAAGTTTCCGGCTTTTATGGTGCCCTGTGTTTTCTCGGCGAGCGAGACGGCAAAATATACATAGCCGATAAGCATTCAAATTCTGCAATACCGAAAAGGCTCGGAATATACGACACTCTTACGGGTAAACTTAAATTCATTGATGTAAAAGAATTCAGCAATGAAATAGAATTTGAGTGGTGGTAATGAGATTAAACGCTTACTGTATTTAAAAAGCGTTAGGCACATCAAAAGTTGAGGCAAGTTTTTCAAAACTTGCCGAAAAATAAAAATCCCGTTCTATTTGAGCGGGATTTTTAGTCGGAGCTTTTGATACGCCGGCGGGCTTTGCCCGCAACGCCCAAATTTTAATTACTTGTAAATTTATAATCTAAAAAAAAAGCTTAAAACTGATTGACATAATGGTAAAATATTATTATAGTGAATAGTTATTTTTAATAGCCATTATTTTTTGGGAGGATTGCTATGGAAAGGAATGAATTTATTAGCGATGCCGATTGGAAGCAGTTTTTAGAGTTTTCGGAAAAGTTACCGACACCATGTGTTGTTGTGAATTTAGATGTTATTAAAAAGAATTATCTAAAATTAAAGGAAAATTTTCCTTATGCAGATATATATTATGCAATAAAAGCAAATCCAAATGATGAGGTTGTGGCAACACTTGCCGAGCTTGGCTCTTCTTTTGATATTGCATCACGATATGAATTGGATAAAGTGCTTAACTTAAATGTTGAACCTGAGCGTTTGAGTTACGGAAATACAATTAAGAAAGCTAAAGATATTGAGTATTTTTACGAAAAGGGTGTTCGTCTTTTTGCGACTGACAGTAAGGACGATTTAAAAAATATTGCCAAGTTTGCGCCGGGCTCTAAAATATATGTTCGCATTCTTGTGGAAAATACTTCAAGTGCAGATTGGCCCCTTTCCAGAAAATTCGGCTGTCATCCTGATATGGCTTATGATCTTTTAATTCAAGCCAGAGACTCAGGGCTTATTCCTTATGGTATATCGTTTCATGTAGGTAGTCAACAGCGTGATATTGGGCAATGGAATGATGCTTTGGTTAAAACAAATTATCTAATGAATTCACTTGAAGAAGAAGAAGACATAAAATTGCAAATGATAAATATGGGTGGCGGTTTCCCTGCACATTATATAACACCTTCTAATGAGCTTGAAGACTATGCAAGTGAGGTAACCAGATATTTAGATGATGACTTTGGCGATGAAAGGCCGAGAATTATTCTTGAACCGGGGCGTTCTTTGGTTGGCGATTCAGGTGTTTTAGTATCGGAAGTTATCATGATTTCCAGAAAAAACAATACAGCTCTTTTTAGATGGGTTTATCTTGATGCCGGTGTTATGAACGGGCTTTTTGAAACATTAAATGAATCTATTAAGTATCCAATATTTACATCAAAAGACGGGCAGGGTGAAAAAACAGGCTCGGTTGTTTTGGCGGGGCCTACATGCGACAGTATGGATATTATGTATGAAGATTATAAGTATAAAATGCCCCGCTCTTTAAAAGTCGGAGACAGAGTCTTTATACTTTCTACCGGTGCTTATACATCAAGCTATGCTTCGGTTGAATTTAACGGATTTCCTCCACTTAAGACATATATTTATGATACAGGTGTTAAACAAAAATAGCTTATTTATATTAAATTAGCGATTTAGTTGTTTTTCTACTTGCATAAATTTGTCGGACTTATTATAATCTTAGGCATCGTTTATGGAGGAAACAATGAGCACTAGACGAGAACATGACTTATTGGGGGAATTGGATATTCCTGCTGATGCTTATTACGGGATTCAAACTTTTAGAAGTATGCAAAACTTCCACATTACAGAAAACCGTATTTCTGATTTTCCGGATTTTATCGTAGGTTTGGCTGCAACAAAAGAAGCCGCCGCTAAGGCCAATTACGATTTAGACCTTTTGGAAAAGCCGCTTTTTGAAGCTATTGAAAAGGCTTGCCAAGAAATTAGAGTCGGTGAGCTTATTGACCAATTTCAGGTTGATGTAATTCAGGGCGGTGCGGGGACTTCGACAAATATGAATGCAAATGAAGTCATTGCAAATCGTGCACTTGAAATTATGGGTTATAAAAAAGGTGAGTACGAATATTGCCACCCGAATAATCACATAAATTTATCACAGTCAACAAATGATGCGTACCCGACAGGTGCAAGAATTGGTATTTGTTTTAGTAATAAAAAGCTGATTGAAGAGTTAAAAAAACTTGTATCCGCTTTTAGAGCAAAAGCCAAAGACTTAGGGAATAACATCAAAATGGGACGAACTCAGTTGCAAGATGCTGTTCCGATAACTTATGAGCAGGAATTTGAAGGGTATGCTTCAAGTCTTGAAGCTGAAATTAAACATTTTGAAGAAGTAGAAGAAAAATTCCATTCTGTAAACATGGGCGCAACCGCAATTGGAACCGGAATCAACAGTGATCCTGATTATCCTAAAAAGGTTGTTGAGCATTTGGCAAAAATTACAGGGCTTAACTTAAAACTCGCTGAAAATTTAATTGCTGCAACAAATGACACAACAGACTTTGTTTCTTATTCTTCACAATTAAAACGCCTTGCAGTTAAAATTTCAAAAATATCAAATGATTTAAGGCTTCTTTCATCGGGGCCTCGTGCCGGAATTTATGAAATACGATTACCTGCGGTACAACCGGGCTCTTCAATTATGCCGGGGAAGGTTAATCCTGTAATTCCTGAAGCAATGAATCAAATTGCTTTTAGAGTAATAGGAAATGATGCTACAATTACAATGGCTTCTGAAGCAGGACAGCTGGAGCTGAATGTTTTTGAGCCTGTAATGATATATGCCATATTTGAATCCGTAAATATCTTAACTAATGGTATGGAAATGCTCAGATCACTATGTGTTGACGGTATTGAGGGAAATTTTACCAGAGCAAGGAGCTTTGTATACAACAGTATAGGCTTGGTAACGGCATTGAATCCTGTACTTGGTTATGAAGCATCATCGCAGATAGCAAAACAAGCATTGGCAGAAAACAGAAGTGTGTATGATTTGGTTCTTGAAAAAGATTTGCTTACAAAAGAGGAGCTGGATGAAATCCTTGAGCCACAGAATATGACAAGACCACGAAAGCTAAAATAAAAAGAAGATAAAATTTTTATCTTACAAAAGGAGTTTGCCGGTTAGTTTAGCTAACCGGCTTTTTATTTTAAATTTATTTTCCTTTGTAGTAAAGTCCGTCATCAGGCATTTTTCCGCCTATGAATTTAGGATTTTTAGAAAACAAAATTGAAAAATAGCTTTCCAATGCAGGTTGAGCTTCTTTTGCAGACTTCCATTCAAGGTTCATTCTTGGGATACCTTTTGTAAGAATAGGGGTTGGAATACCACCCATAATATCATAGCCCATCTTTGCCGCTTTTTCAGGATTTGAAACAGCCCAATTCATTGATTTTTCAACCGATTTAATAAATTTTTTCACATATTTTGGATTTTCTTTGATCAATTTCTTTGAAATAATAAGTGATGCTTGGGGATATGAAGAATTTCCGCCTATGGTTTTTTTCCATTCTTTTTGAACATCTAAAAATACTTTTGCATTAGGCTTTTTTGTCAATACCATACTAAGCATTGGTTCCGGCAAGATAACAGTCGTTGCTTTTCCGCTTATAAACATAGGTGCTAATTCAGGTGTTGATTCAACATACTTAAAAAAAACATCTTTGTCGGGTTGAAGACCCATTTTAGAGAAAATTTCGCGTACTGTAATATCAGGTGTAAGACCGCGTCCAAAAGTTAAGATAGTTTTACCTTTAAGGTCTTGTATTGACTGAATGTTTTCTGTGGTTGCACCGTATAGAATTCCCCAGACTACGGTACCTGCGATTTGAATATCTGTTTTTTTAGCATATAATATTGCGGCTAAATTTGAAGGTGCAATAACTATATCTGCTTCGCCTGAAAGTAACCTTGCCTGCATTAATTTTGGGGATTTAACTGACTCGTATTCAGTGTTGAGCCCCAAATTGGGTTTTTCGGTTATCATTTTAGCGATACACATAGTTGGAGCACCGTTTGGTACTACGACCTTAACGGTTTTACCGTCTGTATCTTTATCTCCCATAGCAAACATTGCTAAGGTCATGAAAATAAAGATTTGAATTGTGAGTAATTTTTTCATTTGTTTCCTCCATATTGAAATAAATTTCACAAGTTGAATACCTTTACAATATTGAAAGTATAATTCAACCACAGCTTAAAAGGCTCATCTTCAATTTTGATGAGTTCTTTATAATATTATAATATTTTATAGAATAATTGTCAATAAGATAATATCCAATATCTTGTTTAAATTTTTACGGCAAGTATTCCGTATTTATATTTCTAAATGCATGGAATAACTTTTTTTTCAGTTCGTACTTTCCGTCTGTTAATAAATCCAGACGGGTGCGGGCTGTTTTTCTATGTGAATTGCTTTGATAATTACAGGTACATGTTGTTGTTATATATCCTTGATTTTCTGCATGCTGTTTTATTGTTTTAATGTCTGCCAATGCAAGCGGTCTAATTAGCGTAACAGGATATTTTTGAAACTTTAATTTTGGAGGCATTCCTTCAAGGCAGGAATTTGTTAGGGCATTCATTAAAATTGTTTCTAAAATATCATCAAGGTGATGGCCGAGTGCGATTTTATTGTATCGGTTTTTCATTGCAAATTGATTAAGCTCTGTTCGGCGTTGAGTCGAGCACCACCAACAATTCATCTGTTTTTCGGGTTTTAATCGTTCAAGCACATTAACCTGTTTTATTACTAAAGGAATATTCCATTGACAAAAAAGGCTTTTTAACTTGTCTGAGAATGGCGGGCTAAGATTTGTCTCTATGTGCATGGCAGTAACTTCAAAATTAATGTCTTTTCTTTTTAATCGGTAAGAAAAATATTCAGCCAATGCTGTAGAATCTTTACCCCCCGAAGCTCCAAGAAGAATGCGGTCGCCGTTTTCTATCATTGAGTACATAGAGACGGCTTTGTCTATAATGCGAAATAATTTTGGATTAGCCATTATTTACCTGCTATTCTAATTGTTTGGAAGGGCGTGAAACAGGACTTGTTTTTTTTCGGATGTTTTTTCGTTTTATATATTTTGATTTTGTACGAGGTCTGACTTTGCTCGGGATTTTAATGGATTTAAATCCTAATTTTTGCATACATATACTTACTGCATACGCTAATTCAACTCTCATTGGATTCATAGGCATAATAAAATGTCTACATTCTTTATATACAAACGAAAACACCTCTTGTGAAAGTCCGTTTTTGTTTGCAATTAAATTTATAAAATCTCGTATTAGATATACTAAAGCTTGCCCTTGCCTTTTGATTTTATTTTCTGCAACAAGCTGATCCAGTTCTTGCAAACTATCAAAAAAAGACTTGGAAAAATCCGGTATATCTTCAATGAATGAGCAGACATTGGGTTGTATGTACTCGATAAGGTGATACCGAATTAATGCCTTCATGATTGGCATTGAATGGGCGCTTTTTAATATCTTATTGATTTCTTCGGTTATTCTTGAATCAGATGTATATTGTAACATACTTGCATTTCCGGCTATTTGTAATTTAAGCAAAAGTGGAATTTTACAATCCGTCATAATTGAATACTTTATTGCACGTACCATTCTGACAGGGTCTTCCAAAAAAATTGTCTTTTTGGGAATAACTGCTGAAAGTTTTTTTTTCTGTAAATCTCTTACTCCGTTTACATAATCAATCACCTGATTTTTTAAGGGGTCATAATAAAGAGCGTTTATACTGAAGTCTCGCCTTCTGACATCTTCTTCAATACTTCCAAAAGTGTTGCCCACACTTCCATTTTCATTTGAGCGAAAAGTAGCGACCTCGTAAATTTTAGAATCAAAATAAACATGAACAAGTCTAAAGCGTTTACCTATAATTCTTGAATTTCTGAAAATACGGCGAATTTTTGCCGGCTCTGCAGAAGTAACAATATCAAAATCTTTAGGCGGGCGGCCTAAAAGCAAGTCTCTAACAGCACCACCGACAATATATGCATCAAAACCACTTGAATGCAGTCGGTTAATTATGTGCATAGCTTCTTGGTCAACATGCTTGAGTTTTATTTTATGCTCATCTTCAGTGTAGACAATTGCTTGTCGAATCTGTTTTCCATTGGCATCATTTTTATAACGAAATAACATTTGCGTAGTTATTTTGCACTTAAAAGTATTTTATGTCAAGAGGTTAAAATATAATATTTTAAATATTTTAGTACAAGAAAAAGCCCGGATAGATTTAGCAGGTTAAAATAAGGTTGATCTAATTGTTTTATTTTCCGGTATGTTTATTAAATCATTCATCTTGCTTAATAAAAGTTGAGTGTATCGTTCTTTTTATGTACAGCGATGTTTTAGTTTGGGGGGTAGCGGAGAATATTGGCGAGGGTTAATTTTTTTTTGATTTGAAGCGAAAGGGTAGAAAGCGAAAAATATAAATAGGTAAAAAAATCGCCAATAATCGGAGCTAGGGGGAGACACCCCCTCATAAAAAATAATTTAAAAATTCCTTGAAGTATTTTTCTAAACTTGTTAATATTGCATGTATGGAAAAAAATGTTTTTGAAAAATTGCATAGTGTTTTTGGGTTTGAAACTTTTCGTAAGGGGCAGGCAGAAATAGTTGAAGCAATTTTATTGAAGAGAGATGTGGTTGGTGTTTTGCCGACAGGTGCAGGAAAGTCTCTTTGTTATCAGTTGCCGGCTTTAATTCTTGAGGGGTTGACGATTGTTGTGTCGCCATTGATTTCGTTGATGAAGGATCAAGTTGATGGATTGAAGTCTTTGGGTGTTTCTGCTGAAATTTTAAATACATCGTTGAGTTATGAGGATAGCAAGTCGGTTTTTAAAATGGCAAAATCGGGTGAGCTTAAGTTGTTGTATGTTTCGCCGGAGCGTTTGGCTAATTCTTTTTTTGTTAATGCGTCATTGGGTTGGAATGTTTCTATGGTGGTTGTAGATGAGGCTCATTGTGTTTCTCAGTGGGGACATGATTTTAGACCTAATTATAAAGATATTCGCAGTTATGTTTGCAACTTTTTAAATCGGCCTGTTTTTTCGGCTTTTACTGCTACGGCTACGGTACAGGTTAGAAAAGATATTATAAAACAATTGGGTTTGGAAAAACCGTTGGTGGTTGTAAATTCATTTGACAGACCGAATCTTTTTTTTGAGTGTAAGGCTTGTAATGATAAATGCGATTTTTTAAAAAAACATTTACCGTCTGATGAAACTTCTATAGTGTATTGTAATACCAGAAAAAATGTTGAACTGGTATTTTCTTTTTTGAATGCTAACGGTTTTTCGGCTTCTATGTATCATGCAGGTTTGTCTTCAGAGAAAAGAAAGCAATCACAAGATGCTTTTATGAATGATGAAATTAAAATAATTGTTGCGACAAATGCTTTTGGAATGGGAATAAATAAAGCCGATGTAAGAAATGTATTTCATTATAATATGCCGAAAAACTTAGAGGCGTATTATCAGGAAGCGGGGAGAGCGGGGAGAGACGGGCTTTCTGCAAAAGCTGTTTTGCTTTATTCTAAGTGGGATTTTGCCACTGCACGGTTTTTAATTCGTAACAGCAAAGAGCCGTTTGTTTTGGAAAAGTTAAATAAAATGATTTCGTATTGTAATTCTTCCGGTTGTCTTAGAGCTTTTATTTTAGAGTATTTTGGTGAAAAGCAAAATGTAAATTTGACTGACAGTTTTAATTGTGGAAAATGTTCAATTTGTGTCGGTGATTTTATTACTCAGGATAAAACAATTGAAGCACAAAAAATTTTATCCTGTGTGTATAGAATGAATCAAAGATTTGGTACAAGTTTAGTTTGTGATGTTTTGCGCGGAAGTAAAAGTAAAAAGGTGGAAAAATATTCTTTTAATGAATTGTCTACTTACGGTATAATGAAAGATTATTCCTCTTTTGAAATAAAAGATATTGTTGTGGAGTTAGTGGCACAGTCTTATTTAAAAATTGGAGAGTATCAGGTTTTATATTTAACGCAAAAAAGTAAGGATATTTTAAACGGAAAGGTGAGGTTTAATATGAAAGAGCCGGTAAAAAATAAAAAAGTTGATATGTCATATAATTATGAAAATATTGATACGCCGGTACCAAACCATGAATTATATCAAAAACTGAAGGATCTTCGATTTAAACTGTCCGTGCAATTGAATAAACCGGCTTACACTGTTTTTAGTAATAAAACTTTAATGGATATTAGTGCAAAATGCCCGCGAAACTTTGATGAATTTTTAATGGTTAAAGGGGTTGGTGAAAAAAAACTAGATGCCTATGGTAAAATTTTTCTGAAAGAAATAGCTGAATTTTTCAGTGAAAATTGAACTGAGCCACTTGACATGTTTTATACAAAATGATATTATTATAATATCATTTTGTATAAGTCTGTAAAAAAAAGACTATAAGGAGAAATATAATGGAAAATTTTGACGACGGAAAGGGTTTTACTTCCGACAAAATTATTAAGGGAAAATCGGGGATTGCATTTTTATTTTTGCATATAATAATGCTTTTGTTATTGATTACAGGTATAATTTTCATGGCTATATTGACTGTTTCATATGATAGTAAGGTGTTTTTAATTCCTTTTTTTATCGGTGTAGTTTTGCTTATGATGTCGTTTACATTTTTTGCAAGTTTTAAAATTGTAGGCCCAAATCAAGCCAGAGTATTTACTTTGTTTGGAAAATATTATGGTGTAATTAAAGAGCCTGGATTTTATTTTTTAAATCCATTTGTTGCCTCTATTAAAGAAAAAGAAAAAAAATCTGAAAATGAAATTAGAAGTATGGAAGCTGTTAATAAGGCTAATTCAAGCAGTAATGTATCAGCTTATGAATATAATCCTTGTATTTCATTAAAAACAAGAACTCTTTTAAATAATAAACAAAAAATAAATGATCAGCTTGGAAATCCTATTGAAATCAGTATTGCTGTTACATGGAAAATTGTTTGTCCGACAATGGCTTTGCTAAATGTTGATAATTATAAAGAATATCTTTCTATACAATGTGATAGTGCTTTAAGAAATATAGTTCGCTCATATCCCTATGATATATCAAATGAGAAGGATAGTGGAGATGAAAAAACTCTTAGAGGCTCGTCTACTGAAATAGCGGAAAAATTGAAAAATGAAATTCAAGCTGTTGTAAAAAATGCCGGTATAGAAATTATTGATGCAAGAATTACTCATCTTGCTTATGCTCCTGAAATTGCGGCGGCAATGCTACAAAGACAACAAGCATCGGCGATTGTTGATGCAAGGCAAATGATTGTAGAGGGTGCCGTTAGCATGGTAGATATGGCATTAAGTAAATTATCAGCTGAAAATATTGTTGAGCTTGATGATGAAAGAAAAGCCCGGATGGTATCTAATTTATTGGTTGTGCTTTGCGGAAACAAGGATGCTCAGCCGATTGTGAATTCAGGCTCTCTGTATTAAAATAAATGCAATGTCGGAAAAAACAGACGAAAAGAAAAAAAAACAAGTTCTTTTACGACTTAATAAAAGGCTCTGGTTAGAGTTAGCTGATTGGGCAGAAGATGATTTTAGATCCATAAACGGACAGATAGAGTATCTTTTAAGCGAAGCCGTAAAAAAACGCAAAGGTAAATAAGAGTTTAAAAAAGGCGATTACGCTTCGTAATCGCCTTTTTGTGTTTTGGAAAACAGGCAGTAAATACCGAATAAATTATACCTGCTTGAAAAAAACTTATAAAAAGATTAAAATATCAATCATGGTAAATGTGTATACAATTAAAGAGCTTACCTCACAGATAAAAAATATTTTGGAAAATAATTTCGGCAAAATTACGGTTAATGGAGAAATTTCAAACTATCGCCCTGCAAGCTCCGGGCATCTTTATTTTACATTGAAAGATGATAAAGCGGCTATTTCTGCTGTAATGTTTAAGAATAGATTTGCGCATTTAAAATTTGTTCCATCGGACGGAATGTTGGTGCAGGTTACGGGTGTCCTTTCGGTTTATGAGGCTAGAGGATCATATCAGATTATTGTTGAATCAATGCAAGCAGGCGGAGAAGGCGATATATTAAAAATGTTGGAATTGCGTAAGCAAAAGCTATATGATGAAGGTTTGTTTGATGATGAAAATAAAAAGCCACTTCCTGTATTTCCAAAATCTGTTGCTGTAATTACCAGTCCTACAGGAGCCGCTATCAGGGACTTTATAAATGTATCTACTCGACGAAATTCTAAAATTACTGTTAATGTATTGCCTGCTGTTGTTCAGGGGAATGATGCTGCCGAAACATTGATTAAACAATTAAAAATTGCCAATACCCATAATTTAGGAGATGTAATTGTTCTTACACGAGGAGGAGGCTCTCTTGAAGATTTATTGGCATTTTCCGATGAAAAGTTAGTGCGTGAAATTGCAAAATCAAAAAAAACCGTAGTTTCGGCAGTTGGTCATGAAATAGATTGGGCTCTTTCCGATTTTGTATCAGACCGTAGAGCGCCGACACCGTCTGCAGCCGCTGAATTGGTAGTGCCTCTTTTAGATGATATAACTTTTCAAATTGAAAGACAGATTGAAATCATTGTAAATTATATTCAAAACCGATTGGAAAAAATTAAACTTATGCTGGCGGGATTTTCTGCGGAAGCTCTGGAATTAAAATTCAGAAGCATAGAGCAACCTTTTTTGATACGCCTTGATGATGCAAAAGAATCCATACTTTCGGGAATGAACGAAATTATTCAAAATTTAAGGCATCGAATTGAAATTGCAAAGCAGATTTTGGACATCGCAAATCCTCAAAGCATTTTGGACAGGGGTTTTTCAATTGTAAGAAAACAAACCGGCGGACAAACGGTTCGTGATGCAAGCGAAGTTTCTGTTGGCGAAAAGCTTGAAATCATTCCCGCCACAGGTAAACTTACGGCTATTGTTGATACAAAACAGTAATGTTTTTGTCTGATGTGTTTTCTATCAAAGCTAAATCGCAACTGCGACTACTGAGAAATACTCAGCATTTTGGCATTATTTTAATTTCCGGCTTAAAAAAAATCTTATAAGCCAAAAAAAGTAATACCAGTACTAATAGAATAATTTGAATTGCTTTTTTCATAAATAACCTCCTAATTTATAATGGCAGTACAGTAGTCATCGGGGGGTATAAAACCCAAAAACTTAATACATGTCGCCGCTATGGAAGCAATACCTAAACCCTTTTGTAATTCAGTTGAATATTCTTCTTTGTACTCAGGGTCGTAAATAATAAACGGAACAGGATTTAGTGAATGGCTTGTTTTTGCTTTTGGTGAGCCGTCCGATTTTGTTTTGATGTCACCGTTTTTATCGTGCTCGTACATATCATCGGAATTACCATGGTCGGCGGTTATAAGCATGACTCCGCCTGCTTTTTTTACGGCTTTTTTTAATCTTCCAAGTTGAATATCCATAGCTTCCATTGAGCAAACAACAGCTTGGAATACACCGGTATGCCCGACCATATCACCGTTGGGAAAGTTTAATCGTATAAAATCGTATTTACCGCTTTCAATTGCGTCAATTACTTTGTCGGTGATTTGGGCGCATTTCATCCATGGGCGTTGTTCAAAAGGAACCAAGTCGCTTTTTACTTCTTCATAAGTTTCGAGTTCTTCATCGAATTTGTCAAGTCTGTTTCCGTTAAAAAAATAAGTTACATGACCGAATTTCTGTGTTTCGCTTATTGCATATTGGCGGATACTTGATTTGCATAAATATTCGCTCATGGTTTTGTCAATTTCAGGCGGCTCAACCAGATAGTTTTTAGGGATTTTTAGGTCTCCGTCATATTCCATGATTCCTGCATAAAATACCTTAGGTACCCGAATACGATCAAATTTGTCAAAAGATTTATCACCTTCAAAAGCGGCTGTTAATTCGAGAGCTCTGTCCCCTCTGAAATTAAACAAGATAACTGAATCTCCGTCAATTATTTCGCCGACAGGTTTGCCGTTATCATCTGCAATGACAAATTCGTGCAAATCCTGGTCAATAACACCGGGAGTTTCTTTTCGTAATGTTTCAATTGCTTCCATTGCAGACGGAAAGTTTCGTCCTTTACCAAGAACATGTGCATTCCAGCCTCGTTTGACCATTTCCCAGTCAGCTCCGTATCTGTCCATTGTGATATACATTCTACCGCCACCTGAAGCAATTTTACAATCGCAACCTGTTGCGTTGTTTATATTTTGTAAGAATTCTTCAAACGGGATTATGTAATCAAGGGCAGAGGTTTCGGAAACATCTCTTCCGTCAAGTAATGTATGCACACGAATTTTAGAAACACCTGAATGTGCAGCCTTTTCAATCATTGCTTTAAGGTGCTTAATATGTGAGTGAACATTACCGTCTGAAAGCAGTCCGATAAAATGCAAGGTTTGCTCCGGTGAGTTTTGAAGAGGTTTTAATGCCGATTTCCAAGTTTTGCCTTCAAAAATTTTGCCGTTTGCAATTGAATTGGAAACTAATTTTGCTCCTTGCGAAAACACACGCCCACAGCCTATTGCATTATGACCGACTTCACTGTTCCCCATATCCGAATCCGATGGCAGACCGACTGCGGTTCCGTGTGCTTTTAATTGCGTATTTGGACATTCTTTTAATAATGCTGAAAGGTTATCCATTTTTGCAGCCTTTACGGCATCACCTTCATTATATTTACCGTATCCGACCCCGTCCATAATTACCAACAAAATAGGGCCTCGCCTGCCTTTCCAGTTTTTATCTATTGTTAGTTGATTCATACAAACTCCTTAAGGGAAGTCTACAAAAAAAAAGAATAAAAATCAATAGAGCGCAGTAAATCAATTCGCCCTTTGGGCAAAAAAAATTGCATTATGTGTTAGGATAGTTTGCGTTTTTAGGAGATAGAAACAAATGGCAAACTATGATAACCTAGAAAAATTAAAAAAGCTAAGAATGGTAAGAAGATATCCAAGTTCTTTTAAATATGCTTGTGTAGGAAAAGCACTTGAGCAACCGGATAAATCATTCAAAAGTTTAGCAATGGAAATCGGGATAAGCGAAACAAGTTTGTGGCGTTGGCATGATGAGTATCGCAGAAAAGAACTCGCGATAAAAGCAGAAAAAATACCTGAAATGCTAAATTGTGAACAATTATTTTGGGTATTCAGAGTTTTGAAAAGCTTCGTAATTTCGATTGTGCGTATATCGACAAGACAAAATTTATCTGGGATTTAACTAGAACAAATTATCCATATTTTTTAAGTCGCCCGCGTCGTTTTGGTAAGAGCCTTTTACTTTCCACAATGAAAGCCTGTTTTTTAGGACAGCGGGAATTATTTAACGGGCTTGCAATTCAAGACTTGGAAGAAAGCCGAGATAATCCTTGGCCGGAATATCCTGTTTTGTATTTAGACTTGAATCCGGCAAGATATGATTCAGAAGAAGCTTTGTTGGAAATTCTGAATAGCCATTTAAAAAACCGGGAAGAAAAATTTAATATAAAAAAAGCTTCAGAGTTACCGGCACGAAGATTTTTCAATGTAATTCAAAAAGCTTACGAACAAAACAGGCAAGTAAGTTGTAATTCTAATAGACGAATATGACAAAACCTTGTTACAGAGTTTTGGCGATAATGAAGAGTTACAAGATTTAAATGATAAATATCGCAAAATCCTAAAAGCCTTTTACGGTGTAATAAAGTCAGCAGACGAATATCTTCGTTTTGTCTTTTTAACAGGGGTTACTCGCTTTAGCAAGGTTAGCATTTTAGCGACTTAAATAATCTTACCGATTCAGCTTTTCAAATAAATATGCAGGCATTTGCGGAATTACACAAAAAGAATTAGAAGATAACTTTGAAGCTTAAATCGAAGAGCTTGCCGAAGAAAATGACTTGACTGTAAAAGAATGCTTGGCAACTCTAAAGAAAAAATATGACGGTTATATCTTTACCGATAATTCGGTAAATCTTTATAACCCTTTTAGTCTCTTAAATACGCTAAGCTCACTGCAAATAAAAAAATATTGGTTTACAAACAGGTACACCGAGATTTTTGGTTGAATATTTAAAAGAAAGTCATTACAATATTCCTGATTTGGATGGAAATATTATTGTGGGTGAATCTAATCTATCCACTTATAAAGTTGATAGCAAAAACCCATTACCAATTTTATTTCAATCCGGCTATTTAACTATAAAAGAATATGACAAGGAATACAATGTTTATAAATTAGCCTTTCCAAATGATGAGGTTCGTTATGCCTTTTTGGAAAATTTATTTCCAAGTTATACCGGAATACATGAAACGAAAACGGCTTTTTCAATTATGGAATTTACAAAAGCTATTCGAGCAGGACGCATTGATGAATTTATGGAAAGATTGCAGTCGATAATTTCAGGGATTTCTTATGATAATTTAGCCGAAGAAGATTTCAGGTTGATAGAGCAGAATTATCAGAGTGCCGTGTATCTTGTATTTGCACTTATGGGGCAGTTCGTTAGAACGGAAGTACATTGTGCAACCGGCATAGCCGACTGTGAAGTAAAAACCGCCGATACTATCTACATTTTTGAATTTAAGCTGACAGGAAACGGCTCTCCTGAAGATGCAATTCGGCAAATAAAAGATAAGGGCTACGCCGATAAATATAAATCAGTCGGAAAAAAACTTGTGCTAATCGGGTCAAGTTTTAGCGAAGAAAAGCGCACTATTGACAAATGGACTACGAATTAGATATAACAATCGTGCATTGCGGTTTGATATTTAAAATAAAAGCAAATTGTTTTTAAATTTATTTAGTACATTGTAAACTTTATGTGGGTCGTTCATTTACCATGGGGGGTAGCGGAGGCTCATTGCCGATGATTATATTATCTTTAATTGCGAGTTGGAGCGAAGCGGAAAATCGCAAGTAAATTTTTTACAGGAAAATCGGCAATAGCCAAAGCGAGGGGGAGACACTGTCTTTAACCTGTGATAATTTCACCCCTAAGATTAACCAATGAAAATTTCACCCCCAAAGTGAAAAATATATTATTATAGGAGAATGAATTATATC
>PDWI01006156.1_pt1 | contig 15199 bp, 10 predicted proteins | sample 1430891 | NCBI WGS metagenome assembly PDWI01 (sample SAMN01162508, study PRJNA174530) | Oral metagenome, whole genome shotgun sequencing project. | biome: Marine environment; feature: Marine mammal; material: Swab sample of the gingival sulcus; isolation source: swab sample of gingival sulcus... | reverse complement strand
GATACAAATCATTTAAACTTAGCCTCTTTAAAATCAAGAACCTTAGCTTTTTTGATAGATGACTTAATAGTTTCTTTTATCATTATTTTTATATTTTGGGACAATATTGCACCCCTTTTTATGTCAAATGCATCAGAAGAAGTACTAGCTATCATCACTAAACCTTTGATTTTATTAAAGCTGGTTTATCATACATTTTTTATATGGTACTATGGTGCAACAGCTGGTAAAATGATACTAAAAATAAAAGTTGTAAATGATGACCTAGGAAGACTTAGCTTTTTTTCATCATTTTTAAGAGCTATAGCAAGAGTATTGTCTGAAATGTTTTTTTATATAGGTTTTGCTATATCTTTGTATGGTGATAAAAGAAAAACCTTTCAAGATATAGCGGCTAAAACATTGGTAGTAAATGCTTAAAAAAATATTTATTTCCTATTTATTTTCTGTTTTATGTTTTTGTGCTCAATTTAAATCTCAAAGATTTGAAATACTTGCACAAGATATACAAAATACCGATGATATAGTAATAGCAAATGGTAATGTTGTAGTTTTTTCACAAAGCTATTATTTAAATGCACAAAAAGTTTTATATGATAAGGTAAACAAAACTTTTGAACTTTTTGGAGATGTTTTAATACTAAAAGACAATGATATACAAACAAAAGGTCAATATGCTTATCTAAATGTACTTGACAATACTTTGGAACAAAATGACTTTTTTCTTTTTGAAAATAAAAATGATGTATGGTTAAAATCAGATAAAATATCAAAGAAAAAGAAAAAAATAAGACTTAAAAATACTGTTATTTCTTCTTGTGATTGTGTAGACCCTGCATGGAGTATAAAAACAACAAGTTCTTCATATGATACAAAAACTAAGTGGATAAATACTTATAATTCAAGATTGTATTTTAAAAATATTCCTATTTTTTATACACCATATCTAGGTTTTTCCATAAATAGAACTAGAACTTCAGGTTTTTTACTTCCTATGGGAGGGTATTCTAAAAATGATGGGATTTATTATTCTCAATCACTTTTTTTAGCACCTTCTTATGACTATGATTTTGAGATAGTACCTCAAATTAGAAGTAAAAGAGGGTATGGAACTTATGCTTACTTTAGATATGCGGATTCTTTGTATTCTACTTTGAAATTAAAAGCAGGTTTTTTCAAAGAAAAAGATAGATATCAAAAAGAATTTTTATTACAAAATGATATGCACTATGGTTGGGATATAAACTATGAAAGGGAAAAATTATTTTCAAGTAAAGATAATCAAGATGGTCTATATACTTCTATTACTTCATTAAATGATATAGAATACAAAACTTTAGAAAATGATGATGATATAAAATCAGTTGAAAAAAAAGTTGAATCTAAAATAAACTATTTTTATAACACTCCTAAATACTACACAGGGATTTATGCAAGATTTTATATAGATACACAAGAAAAATCAAATGAAAAAACTTTACAAAAATTACCTGAGATAAACTTCCATTTGTATAATAAGGAAACTTTTTTAAGAAATTTGATGTATTCTTTGGATGTAAATTATTTTAATTATTACAGACAAAAAGGTTTAAATGCGGATATTTATAAAGTTTCTTTACCTATTTATTATTCTAAGTATTTTTTCAACAACTATCTATATGCAAGTATAGACAATGAGGTGAATATAAGTAAATATAATTATTTTTATTCTAATAATACTTTTAAAAATGCACTTTTATCACAAAATAAACTAAGCTTTTCTTTGGCAACAGATTTGATAAAATCTTATGAAGATTACTTACATACTATGAATTTGGATATAAAATATTCTTATCCTAAAAATATAAAAAAAACAGGGGATTTATACAAAATAACAAACAATGATAAAAGATTAGCTTATTTTCCTTTTAGTGATAATCAAAAAAATATAAAATTATCATTTAATCAATCTTTATACAAGAACTTTAAACAAATCATAAATCATAAGCTAAGTCAAAGTATAATTTATGATAAAAATGATAAATTAGAATTTCAAAATCTAAGTAATTTTATAAAATTTAATCATAAATACGGTAATATAAGTGGAAATATGATATATAATATATCAGATAATAGTTTTATAGAAAAAAATATAAGCACAAATTTTAAATACAAAGATTTGTCTTTTGATTTTGGATATTATAAGTCAAAAAAAACACAACATTCAAATAAAGAGGATTTAGAATCTTATAATTTTGATATAAAATATAATTTTCAAAAAGAATATGAGTTTGTTTATTATGAAAACTATAATATAAAAGATAGTATAAAAAATAAACAAGGAATAGCTTTTAACACTGGAAGTAAATGTTGGGATTTAAACATAAAACTTGAAAAAGAGATAATTCCCAGTTCTAGTATTAGTTTCAAAGGTATAACTCAAAAGGCGATTTATTTAAATATAGCTTTAAATCCTTTTGGTGGAATAAAGCAAAAATATAAAATAAAAGATAATTAATGGATCAAGAAAATATTAAATATTTTAAGAACAGAACACAAGCAGCAAATGATTTGGTAAAAGTACTTCCTATAGAAAGGATGCAACTAGAAGAGTGGTTTATAATATGCCCTTCTTGTGGAGGATATGAAATAGCTAAAATTGTAGCTGAAAGTTTAAATGCAAAATTAGATATACTATTTAGTGAGAAAATCTATGCTCCTTCAAATAATGAATGTGAGATTGCTATCGTAACAGAATATGAAGATGTAGTTATAAACGAAGAACTTATAAAAAGTTTTGATATAGGTTTAGATTATGTTTATACAGAATCAAGAAAAGTTTATGAAAATATTTTACTTAGAAAAGTATGTAAATTTAGACACGGGAAAAAAATAGATGATTTAAAAGATAAAAATATATTAATCATAGATGATGGTATAAATACAGGTTTAAGTATTATGGCAACTATAAAAACAGTTATAAATCTAAAAGCAAAATCAGTTAGTATTGCAACTCCTATCTTAGCAACATCTAGTATAAAAGATATTGAGTCAATAGCAGATGATTTGTTCTATGTGAAAGATTTAGAACATTTTGTATCGGTAAGTTTTTATTATGAAGATTTTGAAAACTTAAAATTTGAAGATTTAGAAAAAATTAAATAAAGGATAAAATATGTCAATAGTTTGTGAATTTGAGTTAAATGAAACACAAGAAGTATTTGAGTTTGAAAAAGTAGCAAAACAGTCAAATGGTGCTGTTTTAGCAAAGATTGGAAAAGCAGTTGTTTTAGCAACAGTTGTAAGTGAGTTTGATAATCCAGTAGAAGAGGATTTTACCCCTTTGACTGTACAATATGTAGAAAAAACTTATTCAGCTGCTAAACTTCCAGGTGGTTTTATCAAAAGAGAAGGAAAGCCTAGTGATTTTGAAACACTAACTTCAAGGGTAATAGATAGAAGTTTAAGACCACTTTTCCCAAAAGGATATGTATATCCTACTACTATCACTGTTATGGTTTTAAGTGCTGATGAAGATGTTGATTTACAAGTTTTAGCACTAAATGCAGCAAATGCAGCATTGTACTCTTCAAATTTGCCTATAAAAAAATCAGTTTGTGGGGTAAGAGTTGGAAAAATTGAAGGTGAATATGTTATAAATCCTACAACAAAACAGTTAGAATTATCTACTTTAGATTTATTTGTAGCTGGTTCAAAAGAAGAACTTTTGATGATAGAAATGAAGTCTATTTCATCACAAGAATTAGTAGAAGTTGATATAGAAGCATTTTCAAAAATTCACAATGCAAATGAGATGGATGAAGAAGAACTAGTTCAAGCTATACAAGTAGCACAAGAAGCTTTATATGAAGCAAATGATACTTATGAAAAAGGCTTTGAAGAAGTTTGTAAACCTATGTTTGATGCCCCTTTAGTTGAGTTTACTATAGATGAAGAAGTTATATCTTATGTTAGAGACAATTATTCGCAAGATATAAAAGAAGCTATTAAAAAACTTGCAAAAAGTGAAAGAGCAGGGCAATTAAAAGAACTTGCTAAACTAATATCAAATGATGAGTATTCTACTAGCAAAGAAATTTCGTTTGAAGTTATTTATGAAGCGGTGTCAATAGTAAAAAAAGAACTAGTAAGAGCTATGATAGTCAATGAAAAAGTAAGAGCAGATGGAAGAGGTTTAAAAGATGTAAGACCTATTAGTATAGATATAAACTTATTGCCTTCGGCTCATTCTTCTTGTTTATTTACTAGAGGAGAAACACAAGCTTTAGTTATAGGAACACTAGCAGGTGCAAAAGATGGGCAAATGTATGAAGTTCTAACAGACAAATCTACTTCTATGGAAAACTTTATGGTTCATTATAATTTCCCAGGTTTTTCTGTGGGTGAAGCTAAGCCTATGTTTGGAGTAGGTAGAAGAGAATTAGGGCATGGAAATTTAGCAAAAAAAGCACTTGAAACTACGATTGACAAAGATTATGTTGAAACTGTAAGATTAGTATCTGAAATTTTAGAATCAAATGGTTCTTCATCTATGGCAACAGTTTGTGGTGGTTCACTAGCACTTAAAGCAGCAGGTGTTCCAATATCAAATTTAGTTGCTGGTGTTGCTATGGGTATGGTTGTTGAAGGTGATAAATATTCTGTTTTAACTGATATTATGGGACTTGAAGACCACGATGGTGATATGGACTTTAAAGTTGCAGGTACAACAAAAGGAATTACAGCACTTCAAATGGATATAAAATTAGGTGGTATTGAATTAAGTGTATTAAAAGAGGCATTACTTCAAGCAAAAGAAGGAAGATTGCATATCTTAAATCTTATGGAAGAAGCATCGCAAGATATAACACCAAGTGAAGCCTTACCTTTAGTAGAACAGTTTTTGATAGATCCTAGTAAGATAATGGTAGTTATTGGAAAAGCAGGTTCTACTATAAAAGAGATTATAGAAAAATTCTCTGTTTCTATTGATTTAGATAGAGATAGTGGAAATGTAAAAGTAAGTGGTGAAGATAAGCAAAGTGTTATGGATGCTTGTGAACATATCAAATCTATTTCAAATAATGCAAGTTCAAGAAGAGACCACAAAAGTGTAAAATTTGATGAATTATACAAAGAAGAAGAAGTTTTAAAAGGAAAAGTGGAACGAATAGTTGATTTTGGTGCTTTTGTATCTTTACCTAAAGGAGGGGAAGGACTTTTACATATCTCAAAAATATCAAAACAAAGAGTAGAAAATGTATCTGATGTTTTAAATGTTGGAGATGAAATAGAAATAAAAGTTCTAAAAATCAAAAAAGATAGGATAGAACTAGCAGCTAATTTCTTATAATCAAGATTAAATTTAAAAATTTATCTTAGTTCTTGATATACATTAAGAAAAATATAAGTTTTTTCGGATATAATTCTACCCGAAAAAACATGCTGGTGTAGCTCAGTTGGCTAGAGCAGCTGATTTGTAATCAGCAGGTCGGGGGTTCAAATCCCTTCACCAGCTCCACTGTTTTGATGGGGTATCGCCAAGCGGTAAGGCAACGGTTTTTGGTACCGTCATTCGCAGGTTCGAATCCTGCTATCCCATCCACTTTTAAGAACTCAACTTCAAGTTAATCTCTCAAACTGATATTATTTACCTTATTTTAAGACAATTACATTATAATTATACAACTTTAACGAAGGAGTTCATTTGAAAAATAAATTTTCAAGAGTAGGTTTTATCCTTGCAGCTGCTGGTTCAGCCGTTGGATTGGGTAATATTTGGAGATTTCCATATATTACAGGTGAATATGGAGGTGGAGCTTTTGTACTTGTATATATCTTAGCTATTTTAGTAGTAGGATTTACGGTATTTTTAGCTGAAGCTTATATTGGACAAAAAGGTCAAGCAGATGTTGTAACATCTTTTATAAATGTATCAAGAACACAAAATCAAAATTGGAAATATACAGCATTTATCATAGCAACAGGTTTATTGGTATTGTCTTTTTATTCTGTTGTTTTGGGTTGGATTATTGATTATATTATCACTTCTTTTTCCGCACTTCCAAGTGATCCTAAAGTTGCAGGGGCTAGTTTTGGAAATCTGATTACAAATGAAGTTTGGAAACTAATAGTTTATCATACTTTAGTAGCAGCAACAGTTGTATATATAGTACTAAAAGGTATAAAAGAAGGTATTGAGAAATGGAACTTGATACTTATGCCTTTGCTTGCTTTGATTTTGGTATTTTTATTAGTTTATTCTTTTACTTTACCTTCTTTTTCAAAGGCAGTTTCATTTATGTTTAGTCCTGATTTTTCTAAGTTAAACGGTGATGCCGTTTTAGCAGCACTTGGACAAGCATTTTTTACTTTATCTTTAGGAGCAGGTTCTATTTTGACATATTCAGCCTCACTTACAAAAGAGTCGAATTTTGTAAAATCTTCACTATATGTTGTGATAGTTGATACTGCTATTGCTATAGTTGCTGGTTTGATTATATTTTCTTTTCTTTTTTCAGCCAATGCACAAAGTAGTGGAGGACCCGGACTTGTATTTATCTCATTGCCTGTTATTTTCTCATCTTGGGGAATATGGGGAAATATCATAGCGATACTTTTCTTTGTATCACTTATATTTGCAGGGATTACTTCTGCTGTGTCTATGATAGAACCAGCTTTACTTTTCTTTACAAAAAGATTTAATATGACAAGACAAAAAGCTACTATTGTAGGTGGATTAATCTTCTATATTTTAGGAATTGTAGCATTACTTTCTATGTCAAAAGCTTATGGAGGTACATTTACATTCTTTGGTAAAAATGCCTTTGATTGGATGGATTTTATAACTTCATCTATAACTATGCCTCTTGCTGCTCTTGTAACTTGTATCTTCTTAGGATATTTTGTAAATCAAGATGCACTAAAAGAAAAATTTGTTTCACATACAAATGAAACATTTTTTAATATTTGGTTATTCCTAATCAGATATCTTGTACCTATTGCTATAATAGTTATATTTATAAACAAACTAGGGCTTATATAAAATATCAAGGATTTTTCCTTGATATTAAAAACTTTATGAAACTACTTGATGATAACTATAAAGTATATTTACTTGATGATGAAAATTTTCATTTTCCTACTTTAGATATGATGAATGATGATTTGGTTGCTATTGGTGGGGATTTTCATCCACAACGACTTATAAATGCTTATGAAAATGGTATTTTTCCTTGGTTTATAGATGATTATAACTATATAAACTGGTTTAGCCCACAAAAAAGAATGATTTTATATCCAGATGAATTAAAAGTATCAAAATCTTTAAAAAAAAGTATCAAAAATAAAGGCTTTGTAGTAAAAACAAATGAAAACTTTGAAGGTGTGATGAGAGCTTGTGCAAAGATAAAAAGAAAGCACGAAGATGATACTTGGATAGATGAAAACTTTATACAAGCATATACAAATCTTTATAAACTAAGTTATGCCTATTCTATAGAAACCTACTTAGATGATGAGTTAGTAGGTGGTTTGTATGGTGTTTTAATCAATGATATTTTTTGTGGTGAAAGTATGTTTACTAAAGTAAGTGATGCATCAAAAGTAGCACTTTATCACCTATGCTCTCAAGCAAAAGAAAATGGTATAAAACTAATAGATTGCCAAATACACAATCCTCACTTAGAAAGCTTAGGAGCAAGGAAAATCCCAAGAAAAGAGTATTTTTCAATATTGAAGAAAGAAAAATGACACCAGCTATAAATCTTTTAAAAAAAAATAAATGCAAATTCAAAATACACAAATACGAACACGACCCTTTAAATACCAATTTTGGTCAAGAAGCTGTAGATAAGCTAGGCTTAGATGAAAAACAAGTTTTTAAAACTTTATTGGTACAACTAAGTTCTAAAGAACTAATCGTAGCCATAATTCCTGTTTGTAGTAAACTAGATTTGAAAAAAATAGCAAATATTTTCAAAGTAAAAAAAGCTATGATGGCAGATAAAAATGAAGCCCAAAAAGTTACAGGCTATTTACTAGGTGGTATTTCTCCTTTAGGACAGAAAAAAAGACTAATAACTGTTGTTGATAAAAGTGCTAAAGATTTTGATACTATTTTTGTAAGTGGTGGAAAAAGAGGCTTAGATGTAGAAATTTATCTAAGTGATTTAGAAAAACTACTAAAGTGTGAGATTTCACAAATAAGCGAATAAAAGAAAACACATTTTAAAGAAAAAAAAAGTAAAATTATAAAAAAGAAAAGAGGTTAGATATGAATAAAAAAGATTTTTTAAATGATTTACAAAAAGTATATGACTTTTTAGATGAGCAAAAATCAAAATCATCTAAGCTAATAAAACATCTTGAAGATAAGCAATATGAAAAGCTAGGTATTTTAGATGATTTTGCACAAACTTTAGAATTAGAGTTAAAAGATGATTTAAGATTGGCACTTATTACTAGATTGATCAATCTAAGAGAAGATTCTTTGGTTCAAGTATTGAAAAAATTAGACAAAACCGAAGATGAAATAGTAATTTTACAGGAAAAAGCTTATGTTTTTGTAAGAGATTATTGGCTTAAAAAACATCAAGAATTATTAGATTTTATGAAAGAAAACAATCTATTAACACCTTTTTATCAAGAAGTATTTATAGGAGTTCACGAAGTGGGAGTTCAGATGAGTACTTGGCAAAGTTCGTGGACAAAACACATCATAAACACTATAAATAAAGAATTATTAGCTAAATTTGATGGAAATGAAACAAAAGTTATGGAATACCTTGAAAAAGAAGGTTTATTTGACAAAGGACACGATGGTCAAATAGCCCCACGGTCTTATTCTGCACTTGTAAATGAAAATGGAGTATATACATCAAAAGCATATATGGAAGTTTTCAAAAAAGAAACAACACAAGTTATAGATGCATTGGAAAATTTTGTTTCTAAACTTATGGAACTTGAAGATGAAGTCTATAATCAAAAATGGGATTATATACTTTATTTACAAACACTTATAAAAGCCTTTAGTGAAACTAACACTGATAAACTTATCACAAGATGGGCAGAAGTAGATACAGTTTGGATGAAGATAAAAACACCTATTCAAATAGGTCATCCTCTTGAATACTATGAAGACCATTTTAGAAAAGCCGTTGCCCTTGAATGGGATATAAGACTAACCAATCCAAAATTTGCACAAAATGACTATAGAGTAAATAAAATAAAATCATCTTTCACTAAGATTTTCAACAGTTTTAAAACAAATGAAAAATATAAACATATCTATGATTTTTCACTAAAATCTCTTGATAAAGTTCAACTTTATGTGGGACGTCCTGCTACTTTTTTTGGAGCAGAATTTTTAGGTATTTTTTCAGCACAAGTTGTACCAAATGACGAAACAGTAAGTTTAAAAGAAGGTAAAAAAATATTTGCTTTTGGAGATGAAATATTGCAAGATGTTAGGGCAAGACCTTTTTTGAAACTTTCAAGGGAAGTTTTTGGACAAGAATTTTTAAGTAAAGATAGAAAATTCTTTTTCAATGAAACAGAATCTTGGCACAAAGTTTATGATATTTCTACAATAGGTCATGAATATGGACATATTTTATGGTGTGATGACGAAACTGAAAGTATTATGAATAAAACGGGTAATTTTAAAAATATAGAAGAATTTAAAGCAACAACAGGTGGTTTAATATCATTTTTCCTAGATGAAAGTAATGATGAAAAACATCTACAAGAACAGATATTGATAGATTTAGTCAAAAGAAGTATATCTCTTATAGGAGCTATGGAAGCTGATGAAGTTCAACCTTATTATTGTGAGGGATTAATTCATCTAAATGCTTTATTTGATACGAAAGTTTTAGTATGGAATGAGGAAGATAAGAAATTAAAAATTGATATTTCAGAACAAAAATATCAAGAACTTAGAGCTTGGTATATAAAAACTTATACAAATCTAGCAAAACATTATTTGGATAAAAAAGATGCAACAGAGTTTTTAAATCAATATGCCACAAAAGAGGAAAAGTATTTTCTACCAATAAACAAAAATATCAATTCTTTTGTAAAATACTATTTTAAAAGATATCAAGAAATAGGGCAAGAACTAGATACTGAAGATAAAAAAGAAAATTATATAAGATAAGGTAAATTTTACCTTATCTTAAGTTATACAAAAAACTTACTATTTAAAGTCTCAACTAGTTCTTTAACAGAAGACACAGAATGAGCAAATTCTTTTTGTCTTTGTTCGTTTATTTCTAATTCTAGTATTTCTTCAGCGCCATTTTTACCGATTTTTACTAAAACACCTGCAACTATATCTTTATAGCCATATTCACCTTCTAGCAACACAGCACTTGGATAAACTTTTTTACTATCATTTAAAATAGCCTCAACCATCAAAGAAGTTGAGAAAGCTGGAGCATAATAGGCTGAACCATTACCTAATAGTTTTACTATTTGAGCTCCACCATGTTTTGTTTTTTCTACTATTTGATCTATTTCTTCTTTTGATAAAATCTCTGTTAGTTTTTTACCTTGAACTGTTGTATAAGAAGGTAAGGGAACCATATCATCTCCATGACCTCCCATAACCTTCGCATCAATCTCACCTTCACCATATCCTAGTTTTTCTCTAATAAAATATTCCATTCTAGCACTATCTAAAATACCTGCCATTCCCAAAATCCTATTTTTAGGTAATTTTGAAACTTTAAGTGCCGTGTAAACCATAGCATCTAAAGGATTTGATACTATTATATATATGGCATTTGGATTGTCTTCTTGAATATCTTCAAAAACTGATTTCATAATCTTTGCATTTGTTAAGAGTAAATCATCTCTACTCATACCAGGTTTTCGTGGAAGTCCTGCTGTTATGACTATAACATCACAATTTTTAAAATCCTCTTTTTCTACACTAATTAGTGTTTTAGAGTTTGAAACACTTGCTGCTTGAGCTATATCTAAAGCCATAGCTTGTACGACATTTTCTCTTAAGTCTTTTAGAACTATTTGTTTACAAGTTCCTTTTATAGCTAAAGAAAAAGCCAAGCTTGCACCAACATTTCCAACACCTACTATTCCTACTTTTTTACTCAATTTCTCTCCTTAATTGAACTTTTATTTACAAAATACTTTTTGCATCTTTACCTGATAAGTACTCATGTGCCATATACGAACTTCTAGCATATGGAGTACTATGTACAAATTCAAAACCTAAATCAAGTGCTATTTTTTTATATCTTTCGAACTGATTTGGGTGTACAAATTCCTTGACTTTCTCAAAATCACCCGAAGGTGCTAGATACTGTCCTATACTTAAGAATGTACAGCCTACTTCTAATAAGTCTTTAAAAACTTGTACCATCTCTTCTTCTGTCTCACCAAGTCCTACCATCAAAGCACTTTTTGTTTTTACTTTTTCTCCACCATATTGTTTTATCTTTTTTAAAACTTCTAGTGATCGTTCATAAGTTGCATTTTTTCTAATTCTGTATAAACTAGGAACAGTCTCAACATTGTGTCCTATTATAACAGCACCTGAATCACACACTTTTTTAATAGAGTCATCATTTCCTCTAAAATCAGGAACTAGTAGTTCAACTTGAGTATCTTTTGTATTTTCAAGTATATGTTTTGTTACTTTATAAAACTGTAAAGCTCCACCATCTTTTAGATCATCCCTTGCTGGACTTGTAATAACTACAAACTTTAAGTCTAGTTTTTTTACAGAGTCTAAAACACCATCTATTTCTTCTTCATTTACACCATCTGGTCTTCCTGTTTTTACATTGCAATATGAACATCTTCTTGTGCAAATATTTCCCAATATCAAAAAAGTGGCATTTTTGTTAGAAAAACACTCACTTATATTTGGGCATTTTGCCTCTTGACAAATGGTATGTAAGTTATTATCATCAAGAAGTTTTTCCATACTTTCTTGGGCTTTGTTTGATAGTTTTTTTCTTAACCAAACTGGTTTTTTAAAAGCTATTTTTTTCTTTCCCTCTTCTGGCTTTCTTGTTATTTCTTGCCATTTTATGTTTTCATTTATATTAAAACTTGTTTTATTTAGTGCTGACATATTTTTCCTATTTCTTCTTTTTCTTTTTTTGTTAAATCTGAAGTTTCCAATCTTATATTGAAACTATTTTCAAAAGCCATTTTTACTTTTTCTATGGCTTCATTATAACTTATTTTTATTCCAAAGTCTCTTAGAGTATTTCCAATCATTTCATTTTGTTCTATTTTTTCTATTGGGATTGAACCGTGCTGAAAGATTAGATGTTTTTTTCTTTTTTGGGCATTTCCACCTATTTTTTTACCATTTACTAGTATATCATAAGCCTCAAATCCAACTTGACAATAGGGACTTTTACTTAAAAGTATATTTTCATCATCTTTTGCAAAGCATACATTTAAGCCTAAGTTTTTATAAAAATATAGTAAAAATTGACAAATCTTTTCATAACTTTGCTTTACACTTAGATTTTTAAAATCATCATCTGGTAAAAGTAAAGAATAAGACAAATCATGCCCGTGAAATAAAACTCCGCCTCCTGTTATCCTTTTAGAATAATTATCTTCATATTTTTCTTTTAAACTTAAATATTCTTCTATTTTTTGAGAAACACCTAAGGTAAATGACTTTTCCCAAGTATAAAGCCTAAAAATAGGCATATCCCCTTTAGTAAAATTATCAATTAAAACCTTGTCTATTGCCATATTTTCTTTTGCACTTAGTTTTGGTGATAAAATAAATCTAAATGTTTTTTCCATAATCTCTCTTGATATTAAGTTCAATGTCAAAATTATAACTAAAAATATATAATAAAAATGACTATAAATGTTAGATTTTGATAAAAAATCTTAAAATTATGCTATATTTTAATAAAATTTAAATATAATACATAATTAAGTTAAAATATTTAATTAATAATTTTAATTAAACTTTAAGAAATAAAAATTATAAAGGATTATAAAATGTCAGATATTCAAAATGATATAGACCCTAGTGAAACTCAAGAATGGCTAGATGCCTTAGATGCGGTTTTAGATGAAGAAGGTTCACAAAGAGCCCATTATATTTTAGAGAAACTTATAGATAAAGCTAGAAGAAAAGGAACTCACTTACCTTTTGATGCTACTACTGCTTATGTAAATACTATTCCAGTAGAAGATGAACCAAAAATGGAAGGTGATAGGGATATTGAGAGAAAAATCAGATCAATCATCAGATGGAATGCTACTATTATGGTACAAAGAGGTTCTAAAAAGAACTTAGAATTAGGAGGACATATAGCATCTTTTCAATCATCAGCAACTATATATGATGTTTGCTTTAATCACTTTTTTAAAGCACCAAATGAAAAAGATGGTGGAGATTTAGTATTTTTCCAAGGTCATATAGCTCCTGGTATTTATGCAAGATCTTTTGTTGAAGGAAGAATTAGTGAAGAACAAATGGACAACTTCAGACAAGAGGCTTTTGTAGATGGATTATCTTCATATCCTCACCCAAAACTTATGCCTAATTATTGGCAATTTCCAACGGTTTCTATGGGACTAGGACCTATTCAAGCTATTTATCAAGCTAGATTTTTAAAATACCTTACAAATAGAGGTATAAAAGATTGTAGTAATCAAAAAGTATATTGCTTTATGGGAGATGGTGAGTGTGATGAACCTGAATCTTTGGGAGCTATTGGTCTTGCAGGACGTGAAGGTCTTGATAATCTTATTTTCGTAGTAAATTGTAACTTACAAAGACTTGATGGTCCAGTAAGGGGTAATGGAAAAATCATACAAGAACTTGAAGGTGAGTTTAGAGGTGCTGGATGGGAAGTTACTAAGGTTATTTGGGGAAGACACTGGGATGCCTTACTTGAAAAAGACAAATCTGGAAAACTACTTCAACTTATGGAAGAAACAGTTGATGGAGAATATCAAAACTTCAAACAAAAAGGTGGAGCATATACAAGAGAAAACTTTTTTAACAAATATCCAGAAACTGCAAAATTAGTTGAAAATATGAGTGATGAAGAAATCTGGAGACTAAACAGAGGTGGACATGACCCTGTAAAAGTTTATGCAGCATTTAAAAAAGCTCAAGAAATAGAAGGAAGACCAACAGTAATTTTAGCAAAAACTGTAAAAGGTTATGGTATGGGAGATGCAGCTGAAGGTAAAAATATAGCACACCAAGTTAAAAAAGTAGATGTGGCAAATCTAAGACAATTTAGAGATAGATTTGATATACCTGTATCTGATGAAGATTTAGAAAAATTCCCTTATTACAGACCTGCTCCTGATTCCCCTGAAATGAAATATCTAAGGGAAAGAAGAGAAAAACTAAACGGATACTTACCACAAAGAAGAGAAAAATTTAGCGAAAAGATGGAAATTCCAGCACTAGATAAATTTGACTCTGTTACAAAAGGAAGTGGAGATAGAGAGATATCTACAACTATGGCATTTGTTAGAATTCTAAATGTTTTAGTAAAAGATAAAAAAATAGGTAAAAGAATAGTTCCAATAGTTCCAGATGAAGCTAGAACATTTGGTATGGAAGGTATGTTTAGACAAATTGGTATTTACTCTTCTGAAGGACAAAAATATATCCCTCAAGATAGAGACCAAGTTGCATACTATAAAGAAGATAAAAAAGGTCAAGTACTTCAAGAAGGTATCAATGAACTAGGAGCTATGGGTTCTTGGGTAGCAGCTGCGACTTCATATTCTGTAAATGATTGTCCAATGATTCCATTTTATATATTCTATTCTATGTTTGGGTTCCAACGAACTGGAGATATTTGTTGGGCAGCAGGGGATCAAAAAGCAAGAGGTTTCTTAGTTGGTGGAACATCTGGACGAACAACATTAAATGGTGAGGGATTACAACACGAAGATGGGCATTCACATATCATAGCAAATACTATTCCAAATTGTGTGTCTTATGACCCAACTTATGGATATGAAGTTGCTGTTATTGTACAAAATGGTATTGAGAGAATGTATGGTGAAAATCAAGAAGATATATTCTTCTATTTAACAACTTTAAATGAAAACTATAAACAACCTGCAATGCCAGAAGGTGCAGAAGTTGGTATTATCAAAGGTATCTATAAACTTAAAGATGTAAAAGCTAAAAATGACTTTAAAGTTAAGTTACTAGGAAGTGGTTCTATATTCCAACAAGTTT
>PDWI01006822.1_pt1 | contig 15201 bp, 23 predicted proteins | sample 1430891 | NCBI WGS metagenome assembly PDWI01 (sample SAMN01162508, study PRJNA174530) | Oral metagenome, whole genome shotgun sequencing project. | biome: Marine environment; feature: Marine mammal; material: Swab sample of the gingival sulcus; isolation source: swab sample of gingival sulcus... | reverse complement strand
CAAGTGACTGTGGTTCCAAGTCAAGCTTTTAAGCCAGCTTTTCATCCCACACCTCATCGTTTTTAACCATCGTATTGAGGATGGTGATCATTTTTCTCATACAGGCGACAATGGCCACTTTCTTCGGCTTTCCTTTCGCGACGAGTGCGTGATACTCCCGTTTAAATTTAGCGTTTGATTGTATCGTGGACATCATTGCCATGAATAAAACGGTGCGGATTCTAGCTCTTCCGCCCCTTATTCGGCGTTTGCCACGGTAGGCACCACTTTCTCGGTTCATAGGTGCAACGCCAACCAATGCTGCAACTTCTTTTCGGTTGAGCTGCCCTAGCTCAGGTAGATCACTCAATAAGGTATAAGCCAGGACTTTACCAACACCTTTTACGCTTAGTAAGATGGATAAGGTTCTACTCCAGTCAGGCGTATCTTCGATCAGTTTATCCAGTTTTTCCTCTGCCCAATCTATCTCTTTTTGCAGTTGTTTGATGAGGCGTTGATTTGAGCGTTTTATCTCGTCACTCATGATGCTGTACCGGTTCTTCTCCATGGTTCGCATGTCGACCAATTGGCTGCGCCTAACGAGTAAATCACTGATCCGCTGTATATTATCTGCTTTGATCTCGGTTAGTCGAGGCTTGAGGGCTTCACCATAATACGCGATCATTTTTGCATCGAGCTTGTCTGTTTTGGCTAACTGACCCGTTGATGCCGCAAACCTATGGACGTGTAACGCATTGGCAACAACGATGGGGAAATTTGCTTTAGCAGCGGCACATGCAAAGGGTAATTCAAGGCGACCTGTCGCTTCAATGATGATGCGAGTGGGGTTGTATGGTTTGATTCTTTTTAAGGCTTCCTTGATGCCTTGCTGGGTATTTTCAACACTGAAAAAATCTCCAACAGGACGAATAAATATATCCAGTTGGGTCTTGCTGGTATCGATGCCGACATTGATTTCTGCTGTGTTATTCATGATAAGATGGACTCCGACTTGCTATACGGGTTCTGAGACCCTGTAAGCCGTTGCCACATCGAGTTACTACCTAAGGGCCTTTAGGAGCTAGCTAAAGGTGGGTCTCAGTTTACCCGTTCTTTAACTTTAGTAACCATACAAGTGTCACATGTGGAAAATCAACCCATACGACATCGCCTTTTTGCGCAGGGGTAAAGTCTCCACGATCCGCACCGGCACCAATCGGTAATTTATAAGTTGCGAGTGGTAGGCTATTATCAGGCACTTCATCCATCAGTCCATGCACCCTTACAGTTACCCGCAGATAGTCTTTAGGATCATCTGAAGTGCTAACAACTGTCGCTTCATACTCCCTTGCTGATTCAATCATCATAGTGTGAGCCCCAATACCTTGCATTGATAGCGGTTAGCTTTACTGAAATGTGTTACAGCACCAACAAGAACTGATTCCGGCAGACTCTCATCAATGGGTGATTCAATCTGTAATTTATTCCACTTAATATCGATACGAGCACCCGGACGAATAGCGCCGTGACCTTCCATCAATAGCTCAATAGCTGGCTGAGGCAATACAAGTAGTGATTTTAACGTTAACTTAGAGCTTGCGCTGATATGTTCAACGGGGCCACTACCGGATGAAATAAACCCTTTTTCAATGTCGAATGACATGTTTTTCTTTGTCGTGATATCTTGCTTTTTCCATCGACTATCCAGCAGGCTATAGCCTGCAATCTGGTTATCTTGCCGAGAATCGCGGTAATGATATTCGAGCGTATTTGCAGTATCGAATAACTCAGAGAATGATTTAAGCGTAAACACCCCTCTATGCAGATAAGCTAAGCGCCCTGTTTCTCTGGCAATCTGCCTAATTAAATCAATCGGCCTGCCTTGTGGTAGTAGGTGATAGTCTTCTATGATTGCATCGCTACTTGAAGAAAACTTAATGCTACGATTATTAAACAACTGCTTCACTACAGACGCGCCCGACTTCTTCGTGAAAAATCGCGCACTACCTGCTTTCTGTGACAGTTTGAAAATATCGGACTGAACGCAATTAATTGTTAAAACACTATCCAGCATCGGCATAGATAGGACAGTAAATGATTCGTTTTCATAAATCTCATCACGCCCTAGAGGATCACCGATTGAAACCGTTATTTCTGAGTCTTTAGTGATACCGTACTCTTCCCGAATAATTGAACTGATATCGTTAAATTTCAGGATTAATAGCGGCCCAACAGGATCAGCTCTTTCGATATAAGCAGACTCCAGCAAGTGACCAAGATCAACATCCTGACCGTTAAATGTTATTGACTGTATGAATTGCTGCGTATCAGCCATGACAGTTTGAGGCGCTCCATAGTTCAATATCTACAGTGTCCGGAACCTCAATACCCAGAGATACACTGGATGACCTGAGAAGCGGAACCGTAACTGGAAATTCACTGATTTCAGCCGCATAAATCCGACCGTCTTCATGCACTCCAGGTATTACATTAACGCTTAGTGATTGAATATCACCAAAAGATGCAGGTAGATTAAAGCCTGCTGTGTACGGGATATCAAACCCTCTTATATTGCCATTACAGCATGTAGAACCATCCTGTCCGGGCAATTTCTGCAATCCTGCATCCGTCATATCTCTACTCGGAGTAAGTAAGTGCAGATAAAAAGCAGATACCAGCGCATCGAGTGAGTCGGTATTGTATGCGACAAAGATAATACGATAGCTGACCTCTACGTAAACACCATCAACCACTACGGGCCGGTCATTTTCATCGAAGTATTGAATATCTCTTAGTTTTACTGTGTTTTCTGAAGCAAGCCGGTAATTTAGGTTTCGGTAATACCAGATCGAAGGGAGTGTGGCCTGATTAAATGACTGCAGAACGCTTTCAACACTGTCACCACTATTGGATACCATGTTTTCTACTTGCTGTTCCTGGTACTTCCTGAGCGCACCGAGAAACGAGCGCGGATCGTCGTAGCGACCTCGGTATATGCGCTCCTTTTCAGGCTTTTCAAGAAAGCGCTTGAAGCCATCCGAATGACCGGATGGATCAATAAATCGATAGGCTTGCTGCAGCACTCCGCCGAAATGAATATCAATAGGCTTTAATTGAGGAATACCAAACAATGCTAGCTCTCGAAGAAAGTGATAGTGATAGATGCCCTTACTGAGTCAACGCTACAGTTAATAGGGACAGGCTTGTAATGCTTACCACTGGACTGAATTTGAAACTCAAAACCAGTAGCGTCCATATCGTTAATTATTGCTTTTTTCTGTGCGCCGGGAATCAGGTCAATATCAATATCGTAATTGTCGTCTTCCGGCGGATCTATATCGTGCTCTGTAAATCTAAACCGATAGATGCCATCTACCGCTGTCACACTGACTTTTACATGCCTCTTTTCATCTGTAGTGCTTGCGTTAAGTAGTGCGCCAGCAAGGGCTGCTAGCTCTTCTTTTTGTGCTCTGCGTGACATTGTTAAGTCCTTATAAATCAAAAAAAGAGGAGCAAAAGCCCCTCTCTTTTATGTCACCAGTGAATTATTGGACGAGCTGATAAACATCACCGGCGGGTACAGGGTGGACCGAGACGCTATAAAAGCGCTCAGCCTACTTATTCCCCCAAAGTACTATCAGTAGTGCCACCCGCGCTATTATCTAGCGTAGTAGTACTGAAGCTCAAAGGCGCATCATTCAGGTGCGTAACGCGAACCTTCATTACTTCGTTTAAACTTGAGCAATCTACCGGCTGCGGCAGAAAGTGCTTTGAAGCACTCTTAACTTGAAAAGTAAAGCCAGAACCGGTCTTTGCTGACACTTCAGCCTGCTTATGGAAATCCAACTCTGACATGACTTCTACCATGTAGTCTTCAGGCGCTGCGAACGCTGCCATGCCCTCAGAAGCGAATGCAAATGCATAAGTGCCGTCAACCGCTGAAACTGTCACATCCTTAACCTGGATGCGGAGCATTTCATTCAGACGGTCAAGAGCCGCGTCAAGCGCTTCGAGAAACGAAAAGTCAGTAGATGCAAGCTGATCGATCAGCGCATTGACCGCAGTAACACGCGCCGCGAAATCAGCATCCGTACTGTAAGTTGCATCCAATGCCGCAATTTTTGCTTGTGAGTTTTCAGCGACTTCAAGAGTCTTCTGAACTTCAGCCATCACTTCGCCAACTTTAGTGTTAACGATAGTGACTAATTCAGATGTCTGCGTAGCTTCATCCAAACGGATTTCTGCAAAACCAGCATTAACACCACTAACAACAGCGTTTAGTTTCGCCTGTAATTCAGCGATCAGGCTATCTGATGCGCCGATACCCTGCAAAGCCAGTTCAATGGCCCCACCTAGCGATTCCAGCTTAGTGTTAACAGACGCTTTTAACGTCTCAGCAGTACGGTTAAGCGACTCATCAGTGATTTCATCAGTCGTAGCAACTGGTGTGTAATCAACGTCACCGGTAATGTCGAAAGAGATTTCAGCAGAGCCAGTAATTAGCGACTCATCAATCTGAATGTCAGCTGATACGATATCAACCGGCTCAGGCTTAGTGACAGCGTTCGCATCAGCAGGCGCGATAGTCGCCAGTGTAATGTCATTTGCTGTGTCAAGATCTGTATTCAATGGCATAATTTATTCATCCTTTGCTATATTAATTAATTCCATTAGCCCGGTATTAAAATCCGAGAATGGACTTTCCGCGTAGGCAATCCGCCACTCTTTACCAGTCTTTTCCGACTCAAAAACAAATAACCGATCCGGCTTTGCTTTTACGTCTATCAGTTTAGCGCCACCCATTCGCATGAATTGCGCTAAGCCTAATTTTCCCGTCGTCACTACTCGCATAAATTTATTCAGGGGCAAGTAGCCCGCTCAAGTCTCCAAATTCTTCAGCCTGTGGGTCGTTATCGTTACTTGAATCCAAAAGTGACAACACATCACCCCTGAATGGAATTAGCTTGTGTTTTTTACCGGCCATTCCGTGCTTGCCCATAGGCAGAACATCAAGAACGTAAAACATCTGTGTTACCAATTTTTCACCGACTAGATCATTAGTCAGTATCAAGCTTTGCTCTGGCACTTCCGGATCAGAAAAAACCATGATAGTGGATTCTTCAAGCTCACCATCACCAATCGAACCGAAAGCACTTACAAGCTCACCTTGCATATCTGAGGGCAATTCTATTGCATTCGCTTTTATCGGGCTTGCATAAGTTAATTTAGACTCTCTATGCTCCAGCGTTCCGACAAACTCCGAATCATCTGTTTGTTGCCCCTCTGATGCTATCTCGGTCTTGAATATCAGAACTTCGAACGCTTCTGTAGATGATGACAATACCCGGAATAAATCGCCCTGTAGTCGCCCAGCTGGGACATTGTGATTAATCGGTTTTGCTTGCATTTCCAGCCCCTGTGTTTTGAATCATTGCCGCCAACATATCCCGCGCCTGTTTCTCTGTTACGCCTTGAGACTGCATAACCGTTTCAATCATAGAATTAACAGCCGCTTGTGTGTTTTTCACAGCAGATGCAGCAGCCTTAGCTTGCGCCTTTTCCATTTGCTCCACTTTAGCCTTTTGACGCTTAACTTCTGCCTCAGCTTTCCTTGTGCGAGCCTTTAGGGATTGAACTTGCCTCCTTAGTGATTCGCGCTTGGTTTGATCTTTCATTAACCGCCTCACTGCAAGCTTAGCCCGTTCCAGCGCTTTCTTTTGGTTCGTCTGCCTTGGTCTGGAGCGCTTAATCTTGTCCAGCTCTTTCTTTGTCAGCATGCGTGATGACTTATCGTCACCGAAACCGGACTTACTACGCTGCTTATCTAAGTGACCTGCAATAATCGCCTGGTATGTCGGTGTTCGTAATACCTGAAACGCTGCGACAACATGCTTGCAGCATGACCCTGCCAAGCCTGGATTACGTACCTTTGGAAAGTCTTTTTCAGTCGGTGGCGCAATCGCATAGCCTCCGATACCCGCTAAATATCGATACCAGTATTGGTGCCGCTCACAGTCACAGTCAATCGATACCTTGCCGTTCAGTGCGTTCTTAGTTGCTGTGCTCTTGTTAGCGCGCGAATTCGTTAATTGATCGTCCCACTCTTCAAGCCTGATTTTTACTTGATGCAAATCCTTTCGGCTTTCAGAGCTCGCCCGAACCGAAAAAAACAGCATGTTAAATCTCACTTGGTACAGTCTCGCCGCACCACGAACCAGATTACCTCTCCAGCCATTCGTTGAGACTGGTGTAAATGTGCCGTTTGCTCTTTTGATATCTGCCGGCCTTGATGCTGCTATTAACTGGTCTACCGTAACGCCTTTGGTTTTACCGAACCTCTTAGACGTGGCCAGCCTGTTTTTTTCAAACTGCTTAAGGTCGTCAACGGTAAAATTTGAACCATCGGCTTTGGTGCCGATCAACAACTCTAGGTCAGCAGGTGACGTACCAGCCTTAATGCTTTTTCGGATATCATGAGGCGATAGTGTGCGCTGCGCATCCCTGCGGGATTGATTAATCCCTTTTCTGACTTCGGTAAATAGTTTCTGAAGGTCTCTAGGTGTTTTCATAGCTCGCGTATCACTTCCGCGAGCGCATCAAACTTAGTAGAGAAGTGATAGTAATGCCGGTTCAATGACTCCACTGTCACCTCGTCCTCTGGCAGCACTTCGGCCCCTCTCTTTTCTAATAAGTCAGCTAATCCAGTCAGCACTATACTCCCTGGCTCAATGCCGTCTCCGGTATCTGTATCGTCTTCGGTAGTCGTATCGTCTTCTGCCTGTTCGACATACTCGCCACCGATTGCAATATAGATATCCTCTTTTAATTGCTCGATACTCAGCAATAATTCCGTAGACAGGCTATTTATTGATGATAGATAAAATTCACCATCCGAACGCGCCAATTTAAACACACCGCCCAGCTGGTAAACCTGAGTGACAATACTGGATACTGATTCAGACATTTTCGTTCAAAGCATCTAAACGCGCTTCAAGCTTTTCGTAATAGCGGATTCGTTCACGGATCTCTACGGTATCCGGAACCTGCATAACCTTTGCCGCTTCCATCGAAGCGCGCAAATCATCCAGCTCAGCACAAACCGCAACCACTAGCTTTGTATTAGGCGTGCCGTGATAGCGATATCCAATCTTTTCAGGCGCCGTTAGCTCATCAAGTGATATTTCGTATTCATCTCTGCCTGCAACTTGAGATCGGAGCTCACGATACAATGCCGCTCTTACTAGCGGGTCGTTAAGATTGTAAGGAGACAGTCTATTCACTTAAATCTACCCGCAAAGATATTATCCATTCGATCCAGTGGCGACTTGTGAGTTTTGATGCCGATTAAATCCATAAACTCAGCAATAGAATCATCGTTGAATTCATTTAAGTGCGTCGCAGCTAATACGCTAAGCAGTAATGCGCGGTGATACCCGGTCAAACTACCGTCTTCGATATCGTAACGACTACGCCCCTTCTCATCTTGAGAGACGTTGATTAGAGAATCATTGATCCAGTGGCGCTGTATTGATTTACCTAAGCGAATATTTCCGCGTCTCTGGCCTTTTTCATCGTTTACGCTATCACCCATTGATTGCATTGAGAAATAGCGGTCTAGCGCGATATTCTGATATGTACGGCGCTCCACTTCATCGATAGTATCCAGCGTTAAAACGTGGCCTGAATCTTCAAAGTAGGGATTATCTGTTTCGATATAGACCGACAAACCCGCAGCTTGGTATTTTTTTATCCTGTCAGCTAGTGTTTTTCGCCAGGTCTGAAATATGCCCCTCAGTTCTTCCATTGACGCGATAGCCAACACGCCATCGTGATAAGCAGATATAGCAATTACCCGCTGCTTTCCGAGTAGCGAGATAACTGCTATTTTTTTAGTGGGGAGTAGCGCATCATTCATTGGGGTATTATTGCAATAACCGTGCAATGGTGCGCTGATAGGGGGATTTATTAATCTGTCCTTTGCGCAAAAGGCCAAGCTCGATCAATAAAATCATCCTCCGAATACATATCAAAAGGACTAACTGCAACTAAATAATTAATTTCACATAGATTAACTACAAGCCACTATGATTTTATAACTCCCCCGGAAAAATCGAAACCAAGCCTAATAAAATCAACAACTTATTTGTTTGCCAACTTTAGGCCGGAACGACCACAAAGCACGCACCGCATTAACCTATATCTACAAATGCCCAATGCACCGACATAAAGTCAGCTAGTAATTTTTCGTCGTTAATAGTCATATAGCGCCCATCCTTAGCCCGCTGAATGCGTATACAGTCACGAATGCTTCCGACACTTTTGTACTTGAGTCGCACTGAAGCCCCTTTGAATTAACGCTCTTCCTTAGCTCATACCAAAACAGAAGGGGACTATCATCTTTTAGTAATTCTGTGAAATAGCTACTCATTATTTATCCTGCCTCTGAAACAACATCACTTAGCATATCCTCCCAAGGATCAACCTCGCCCATCTCAGCATCTTCTATCACTTCCTCGCCCGCTGGTATGTGCTCAACAAGCCAAGCAAAGCAGTGAGTATCGAATATATCCGGCGACTTGATGCCTTCCGAGCGCATCTTGTCTTTACTCCATAGCTTCCATCGTGCGATACCATCCGTGAACCCGTAAGGAATCTTTGAGAATTGGTCCAGCGTCTGGCTGCGCTCTCGCACTGAGTTCGCAATAAGCTTGATACGTCCATCCCGTAACGCATCGCGTACCATCACTGCAGCATAGGCCCGGAGGTTAAAGTATTGATCCTGCTTTTCTTTGGAGTGCGGCTTCTTACCCCAGTGCACTCTATGCACGATAAGCCCCAGACGTTCCGCTTCCTGGCATGTTGCTTTACCGTAACCATCCGCATCGATCGCGAATGTAACGTTAGGATAAGGCCTGCCGATATGCTTCAACTCTTTAGCCAGTTGAACGCCATCAAGCCCCGGTGGTGCAGTCCATCTAAATACAGACTCGGGCGTTTTCATATCACTATAGCCGCTCACCTTGAAAATAGTTACTTCGGACTTATCCCGCAAGCCATCGGTCGCGACATCAACGCAAGCGATATAGCCATAGTCCTCATCGTGATTGATCTTAGTATCAAAGCCTTTAGCGGCAAGGCTACGGGCGATTAGGAACCCTTCAGCATTGTCCGGACAGACACCTAAAACACGTATGCCGTATTCAGGGGAGTCTCTGCCGCCGAAACGCTGAATATAACTACGAATAGCTGCCGGTGTTACAAAAGGGGATTCTTCGCTATTCATCGTGATAGCGGTATAAAGGCCCCTAGTGTTTTCGGGAGTCTTAGCCAGATTGGTTTGACTCTCTGAGAAATGCCCGCTAGGTCGCGTGTACTGCGACATGAGGAGGATTTTATTGTTGCTCTGAGTGCAGACACCCCATAGTGTATCGAACGCCTTTTCTCCGACACCTGAGGCCTCGTCAACCATAATGAGGTAGTCTTCGGCATGCTGACCCGCTAAACCTTCCTCATTCCCTTTTGCTGCTGTTTTAGCGAATACGGCCCATTCGTTTTTGTAGGTGGTTTCGTAAAGCATTGTGGCTGTTAATGTGAAGTATTCCGTTACCCATGGTCGTCTGCGCTCGAATTCCCGCCAATGCATGCGGATATACTTGAATACAACCTTTTGCACTTGGTCAACGTTATTAGCAGTCAACATTACCAGTGAGGCTGGGTGGCAGATAATGAAGTGTATTGCCAGTGCGGCTGCGCTGAGCGATTTACCAGTACCATGACCGCTTGATACAGACACCTTGGCGGCATCCGGCTTTAGTGCGTCCACCATTTCCATCTGCTGCCAACTGAAGTCTAGTCCTAATTCATTTTTAGCGAACGCTTCCGGGCTATCCCTGTACACTGCGGCATACTCCAGATAGCGCGGATCTTGATTGAGTGACTTTTTCTTTTTAGCCACACCTCACTATCCATCATCCGATTCAGATATGATCTGTTGAACTTCTGCCTGTCTTTCTTTTAGGAACGTCTCGCGCTCCTTTTCCTGTTGCTCTTTGATCTGACTAGCCAGTGTCAGTACTTGCTCGCGAGTAACCCCGGGGTCAGTGCTTGGTGGTGGCTCATAGAGCTTGAGCTCATCCTTGATTTTTAAATCCAGTGCTACCGGTATACGCTCAATTCCAGCTGCACTTAGCACAAGTCCGGCCTCAAACGCGCTGATTTTTTCAGAAGTGAATTGCCTTAATGTTCTGGCTAGTACGTCTGTTCGCTCATCTGAGGTTAGTCGTTCACCGAATTCGATTTTTACCTGAGCGCCTACTAATGAGCCGATAGTTTGCAGTAATCGCTGTTCTATCGTATCCCAATCGGTAGCCTTTTTTACCTCCCCTTTTTCTGTCGAGTCCTCGACTAGAATCAGATTATCTTGCTCTTTCCCGCCCCCTATATTGGAATCAGATTTTATTTGTGCGTGCTTAGCTCTCCGAAGCTGGTAACGAGCAAACGTGATTTCATTTCGTAGATCAAGCCCTGTCGCGTGCATTTCCATGTAAATACGCTGCTCTTCAGGAGGTAGCACATCTAAGTAGATTGATGGAACATCTTTTTTTCGGCACTCCCGCATCTTATCAATACGATCCGCTATATCATTGAAATCTAGCGCTTTTAGTGACTCGGCATCTTCCCCGACAACTCCCCGCAGTGCGGCCTCCTCTAATAGGGCCTGCTTTATTGTGTCCGGGCGTATCCAGTCTCTTGCTGTGCTGTAATTAAGGCCATTACTTTCACACCATGCCTTCAAGCCTTGGTCTTGATTCTCTCTACGAACATAATTCAGAAGCAGGCGCTTCCACTTATCCGGGTATTGGTGCAGCTGAGATGGTGTTTTTTTTCGAGCCATGAGCGCTATTTTCCAACAGCGCTATAGTGTTGGCATTGATAAGGGGTTTTAAGGTTGCACTCTACACAAGTAGCCTTCTTTGTTTTGGTGGCTTACTACTTCCCGCTCGACAATTTGTCATGACGAACCACAAACCGACGAGACGCAACCGTCCTGCCCTGTTTGATAGCTTTTGATTCTTTCAAGCTCTTAACTAGCTTGCCAAATAAGCTCTTTTTCATTGTCGTAAACTCCTTATTTGGATCTCTTTTCCATGAACCTAGCATACTTTCGATTAGCCTTAAACCGTTCCGCAGCTTTTGATAGAAATAGACTGCTTTTAAAGCCAGCTAGTCTGTCTTCCATTTCTTGATGATTGCTTAATGCTGCCTCTCGTAGCGACTTGATAAACTTCAGATTACGGTCGGTAGTAACCCCGGATGCTTCTATCAGCTTTATGGCTTTACCTACTCGTTTTTCAATCTCCACTCGCTGCTTAATAAGATCGTCGATACCCACACCGGAAGCGGATTCAAGAAAACCTTCAAACCATGTTATTTCATCGGAAGTCAGGAATAAGTACGAGTTAAGCTGAAGTGTTTCGTATGAAATGTCTGAAGACTGCTTCTTGGCCTTCTTTGGCCTTTGCTCATCTTCGATCTGTAGTTTATCGAATGCGGATCTATTGCGATCCCGGCACAGCATAACGACATTGTGTCGTATTTTGTTGTATGCTGCTAATTCACTGGTTCCGTCCGTCTTTATCTGGCTTTTGAAGTAATTGTTTGCCGCCATTAAAGACATGCCATTCAGTACAGCAATGGCGGCTCGATGAAGAGCGTCATCTGCTTTTTCTTTTATTTCATGCGTCTTAACCATCTTGAGCCCCTGCGTTAAAAGCCAGCATTCCCGCATCACGCGAGTGTTCATTAGTGCGCCCCACGTATCCCGTAAGCTGTCTGAACCTTTCAGCATTTACCTTGCCGCATGGGTGAACCTCCTTAACGTCATACCCTTTATCTCGCAAACCCTGAGCAAGTAATTGAGCCTCACGGATCACAAAACCGATATTCACCGAGCGAGTATGTGACTTCTTCCCGCCAAATTGAGCCTTGGTATTTGGCACCTCAATTACCACTCGCGTCTTGCAAGGCTTGTAAGCAAGAACAGAGTGATACGCTAGCCAAAAATCCAATGTTTTTAATACTGCTATCTTGCCAAGCAGTCGATCATAAACACCAAAGCCTGTGCTTTTACCAGGATCAATGCCAATAATCGTAGTCACTGAGCCATTGCGCTTTCTCAGCTCATCTAAGTCATTCTCTGTCCATCGTCGCTTATTCATTTATGCGACATCCTTGTCTTGAAGTGCGCTGCGCACACAAGCCACATACTTTTCACCAACCCTAAGTTCAACATCAGCTTGCTCAATGACTACAGTTGTATTGCGGCCAGCCCCTTTCATATAGCTGGCATACGGTAAAGCTACCAGTGATTCACGATGAACCCTGATAAACCGGTTAGGGAATTTTTTTTCTAAAGTTTTTAACGATTCCTGAGTAATCGCCGCTCCGCCTTTGTGATAGATCAACACATACCGGAGGGACGTTTTAAGGTAGTAAATATCATCAATGGGCAAATATTTAGCTACTCCATCTTCATAATATTTTATACAGTCCGGCCTTACCCTAGCTCGAAACTTACGCCCACAGACCTTTGGCGGGTTAGCTAGCTCGACTAGCGTGTTAGCTCCATACCTCATCGCTTAACCTCCACCAATCCTGCATCAATTACCCGATTGAGTGTTTCAAGCAAAGCCGGAAAAATAAGCGCATCAATAAAATCACGGGTAACGCCCTGCCTAGCGCCCTCCCCATCAATCCATGCGTGACAAGCAGAACACGCATGAACGGCAGATAGGTCGTGAGGCTTTGCACCCATTGTTCCGTGACCTTGTGATTTCACATGGGCCAAGACTGTTGTTTCTGGATTAGAGTTACACACGCCCTTGACTCTCAGAGTACAACCCTGATTACGCGCAAACGCCCGAAGCTTTGAAACCTTTATCCTTGGCTTTTTCGGCTTCTTTCCCTTCTTTGGTAGAGCAAGGCTTGTGTAATCAATATCAAGTGACCCTGTCATCTACTAAGCAACCTCTCACCCTTTCTTGCCCGCTCTTCGATAACTACCGGAGTCACGCCGCGATCTCCTCTGGCTTGCAAAAACAAGGCATTAACTGCCCCAATAGCTGACCAAACTCACCGGCCATGAGAGAGAACTCTGCATCTAACTGTTCGACAGCAGTTTCAATATCCTGCTCATCTAGTTGCTCAATGATCGTTGACAGGAACTTAATCCCCTTGATGGTCAGTGTTTCATTCAGGATAAAGCTAATCTTGTCGTCCCATACCAGCCCCAACGATGCAACCATTCCACCATCCTGAATACTGGATGTAACGTCATCAGCAGCTAGATCATGGTTCCGATACAAAGCTACCGATTTATCATCACCTACGCCGTGTATCTCGCAACAATCACCAATGTTGAACCCTTCCGGTAAATCTCCGCCAACTAATAAATCACCATCAGCTAACCACCTTGTTAGCAGTTCGCGTGGCAACACTGTTGTATTTGGCGGCGTAGCCGGAAAGCTACCCAGCCCCGCACGCAACATTGCCGCCACCTGTTCTAAAACCTTACTGCTCTGCGAATCAACCACCAACCAGCGGTTTTTTAAATCAAGATAGGCGTAAACACCTTTCGTTCGCACAAATGCGCGGGGTAGAAGCTCGTCCTCTACATTTTCACGCAGCTCTCTCTTTTCTTTAGCCCCAACTCGACGGCGTTCACGCTCCTGTATTTCAGTAACCCGCTCTTCAACTTCGTCACGAACAACCGAAGCCGGAAGTATTCGCGATAAAATAGCCATTTTAATCAACATGTAGTCACCAACGGTGTGGACCAGTTGCTCACCACCCTTTACCGGAGTATCCCAGCCAACGGATTCACGCTGAAACTCACCGCAAGGTTTTAAAGCAAGTGGCTGCATAGATTGCTCTAGCTGCTCACTTGTTACCAAAAACTCATTACCAATTTTCAGCAGGCTGGCGTTCTTAAACATTGACATTGGAATTTCCTTCTTCAAAAATTGTGTATTCAGCATGTCTGCCGAATGAGGAATCAGAAGCTTTTATTAGGGTGGAGTTAATTGAATACCCCTTGTCTCTCAAGTCGCGGATTCTTGCCGCAAGCCTGGTTATTCCATACTTATTGAATGCCACCATCGACGTGATTGGCCCGATATTTTTTAGATGATTTAACACCTTTGTATTCTGAGATAAATTAGCCATACCCCTTATGCCTAATAAATATTATTTATTATTGGTTATTATTTCAGTACTTGGTCAAGATCTAAAAAAACAGGGCTTGGCAAATGAGGTTTGTTTAAGATTTTCTCAATTACCTATTTTTGCGACTAATGCTTATGTGGTCGTCTGGAGAGAGTTTTACCCATAGGGCGCTAGCATCCTGCTAGCACCCTATGGCCTTTCAATCAATCTGGCTATGCCGCAGCCTCCTCATTAAATACCTTGGAAAGCTTGGTCAACCCCTTTGGCGTAACCCTGACTTGCATTCTGGTTCTTTCCTCGCCACCCGGCATTATCTGGATGGTTGTTTTGTGTTCCAGGTAACCCATTTGTACTTTGTCCTGATAGCCAATCCATGCCGCTGAACCAGGCTTCTTGTAAATCCACCTGTTAGCCGATAGCCAACGGGTTAAATCAATCGGGCGAATTTGTAGTAATTTCGCTGTATCACGTATGCAGTTTGAGTTATCCGTCTTGGCAATCCGCTCAAACGCCTTAACCGCCGGGGCTTGTTCCTCGATGACCTTAGTTTGCTCTTCCACCTGATGAGCGAGCTGCTTTGCCTCTTCCTGGGCGATTGCCTTTTGCTCCACCTCGTCAGCCCATGCTCGTGCAGCTAGCGCCGGATTGGTGAAGTCTGGAAGAGATGGCCGGCTTGTCTTTTCCAGATCTTGCCAGCGGTCAATAATGGCTGCTCGCATTTTGATGTTGTAGCCGGATACCAGAATGATGCACTCGCGCTTGGGGAGGTTGTAGCACTTTAGCTCCTTTCCCTGCTTGCTTTTATACGTTCCCCCAAATTTGGGGGCTCCTATTTCAAGCTCGCCAAGCATCCTTTCCACATCTCTCATCACGTGGTCGTGACGCTTCCCCGTCAGCTCTGCAATCTCAACCGAACTCATGGTTTGCTCAATTACTGATAGTGTACTCATGCCGCTATACCTCCAATGATTGCATCAACGTGAACATGCCAGTGTTTCG